>Ga0210050_1002709_pt1 | contig 16597 bp, 17 predicted proteins | sample CryGey132114_all_FD_185463 | JGI IMG/M metagenome (GOLD analysis project Ga0210050, IMG submission 185463) | Groundwater microbial communities from aquifer - Crystal Geyser CG22_combo_CG10-13_8/21/14_all (SPAdes) (version 2) | ecosystem: Environmental > Aquatic > Deep subsurface > Groundwater ...
CTAACAATTAACGCAATAAAAACAATAAATGTAATCACCCTCTTTTTCATTTTAAGTTATTAATCTCTTCAATAAAATATAGTATATAAATATTTTTACTCAAATTCCTTTCTAAAAAACCCAACAAACTTTTCTAAATCATCTAATGAAACTTTTGCGCCTGTCGCATTTTTATGTCCACCACCTGTCGCATTTTCTATTTTCTCGACGGCTTTCAAAGTAGTTTTACGAACATCTGCATTTCCTCTAATAGAAATATTCGCAACATCTCCTTTGATAAATGCAACAATAGTTATCTTCCCAGGAAACCTATAATAAAGTTCATTTGCCAAATCCGCACTCAAACTCATTGCGCCCCCATACTGGAAAAAAATTACTTTCTTAGAATTACGCGCAATTTTTTTCGCCTTATCAAGTAATCTCTGATAAACTTCATTTATCTGATTATACCTTCGAAGAATATAATTATTTCTCGAATTTTCAACTAACAAATCACTCGGATATTTTACTTCAAATAAATAATTAATCAAATTAATAACGCTAGAAGTTCTATCTTTCAATGCAAAATCCAACGCAATAATTAATTTCCCAAAATCACTTTCATATAAAACTTCAAATGCCGATTTCGCATTTTTTTTCCAAATCTCAGCATTCTCTTTTGCAAATTCCTCGACAAAATCAGGAAGAAAATTATCAGAAATACAACCAGCCATAACAAGCCATCTATCTGCTTTATTATTTACAACTTGATAAGCAAGATAACTAGTAGGTTCATTAGATTTCTTTGTAAAAAAAGGATTGTAATAATTCAGATTTTCTCCCTTAACCGTTTGTTCAACATCATGATGGTCAATCCAAACAATTTGTAAATTTCTTTTTCCAACCTCGTCAATAAATTCCTGAGAAACAACCGGTTTATCTAAAATAAAAACATAATCGGAATTCAGTTCATCAACTTTTTTCACATAACTTACATCAAGTTCAGGAAAAGATTTTATCGCAACACCTTTCCCTCTATCAATAAATCTTCGAAGCAAAATAAAACTCATCAATCCATCTACGTCATTATCAAAAAAGAAAACGGGATTTTGAGCATTCTCTAAGTGTTCTCTTATTTCCAATATTTGTTTCTCATTGAGCATAAAAAGATGAAAAAGAAAGAGTTAATAAAACTAACTAAAAAATAAAAAAATAAAAAATCTTAATTACCGAATCTTATAGCTTGCTTGCACATTTGCACTTACAGTCAATTCACGAGTTGAGATTTGTGTAACTGAACTTTTCGCTTCTGCAACACTTCCAGCAGAATCTCCAGCCATATAAGCTACATAAGGATAGTATCCATAATCGTTCGTATTCACAGAGACAAGTTTCCCAAGTTTTCCACCAGAACCTCGCGCAATTGCTTCAGCTTTATTCTTCGCGTCTTTAGTTGCTAATTCCAATGCTTCTGCTTTCAATTCATTTTCATGTTCTTTAGTTATTTCAAACTGAACACTATTCACTAAAGCACCAGCGTCGGAAACTTTATCAATAACAACACCCACGAAATCAGTTTCTTCAACAGAAACTTTCATCATATGAGTTGTCTTATATCCTTTGAAAATCCGGCCGTTTTGATTGTATTCATACTCAGGATAAACATTAAACGAAATAGTTTCAATTTCATCTTTTGCAAATCCAAGTTTCGTTAAACTAGACATAATTTCTTCAGTTATCTGCGAGTTTTCCTCTTCAGATATTTGAGCACTATTGTCCAAAGTTTCAACATTCAAATACAGCGAAACAAAATCCGGCTTCGTAGTAATTTCAGAAACTCCACTAACACTTACAACATTTCCGCCAGTATCTGTATTAACAACTAGATAAGCTCCAATTGCCAAAAGAGCAACTACCAACACAACTGCAACAATGTTTTTTTCCATTTTTCCTCCCTTATAATTTTCTCCAATTTAATATCATGAAAATAATAAGTGCTACAATTCCGCCAAATAAAAACCAAATCCAAACTTCCGGCATTTGTGAAGCAACTTCAAAAGTTCTAGGAATTATTTCAGGAGCAACCATACCAGCACTACTTCCAGCAACAGCCATCTCTTTTCCAGCTTCACTAACAACAGCATCTTGAGCATAATTTAAAACATTCGTAGATTGAACTTGAGCATAAGATTTAATTCCAATTGCAATCAAACCTGTAACAACTAAACTTCCCAAAATGCTCGTCAAAACAGAAGAACTTTTCGGAGAAATTACAATTTTTTTATTAGCCACTCGATAAATCAAAATCTTCTTTCCCTTCACACTCCAAAAATGATTCTTAGTTTTTTCTATCAAACCTGTTTCTAAAAGTTTCTTAATATTATAATTAACCGTATTCGCCGGAAGTTTCAAATCTATAGAAATTTCAGTTTCCGAAGATTCTTTTTCAGCAAGATAATTCAAAATCTTCTTTGAAGTTTTATTTGAAATAACATCTGCTAAATTAAAAATTCTCGGGTCATCCAAATCAAAAACTATTTGTTTTTTTACCATAATTAACCTAACTAAAACTAGTTTATAAAAGAAGCGAAGCCTTCAATAACTATCGAAGTTAACTAAAATCACTTTTTATATTTCTTAAAAATCTTCATAGTCATCAAATAAACTATAATAAAAATAAAAGCTCCAATAAAAAGCGCAATCTGAATTACCTCATCTTTAGGCAAACTAAGAGAGATATTAAAAATATTTGGGAAATATTGCACAACATAATAAATTTTATTTTTTCTTAAAACAATAGATTCTAAAAAGCAACAATTTCACTCCCTAACTCAATAACAAAAACATATAAGTTAAACTACAATTATCTTTTTAAAGTCATGAAAATCATTAATTAGATGAATAAATATACAGAAATTTTATTTGGACTGATCCTTATCTTAGGAACATTCTTAATTGGATGGTATTCTGGAAATTGGTGGGGAGAATTCTGGAATTTCAGATCTGCTGCATGGATTGTATTAAAGGGCGGATTGGCTTGGGGAATTTTCTTCATGGGATTATTATTCCTTTTATTAGGAATTAGTGACCTAAAAAATTAATAATTTAATTTATCATTAAATCTAAGAATCCTATTCCAATAAATTAATTACTAATAGAATTAGGTCTATAAATCAATGAACGATAAAATTCATCCTTAAATCTTTCTTGTCTATATTGCATAAGTTCTTCTTCAGCACTCGATTTTAAATCATCTCTTCTTTTCAATCTTCTAGGACTTTCTTTGCGAAAATTATCGAAGTTAGAAGCATTGTAATAACTAATCATCGACATATCATCTAAAAACATTTAAAGTTTATAGATTTTATCCTAAAATGGACGATTTCTCAGATATCAAATCAGAGCTGAAAGCATTAAACACAAAAAGGAAAATAAAATTCTCAGGTTCTTCACCGCCGGAAATTTTCGTCGGAAAACACGACTACCCTCATATTTATTCAGGTATTTTATCTCCTACAGAATACGGCGACACGGAAAAATTCTCATCTCCAGAACGTTGGTATGAATCAAAAAAATCAATTGAAGAAATCACTTCCTACCGACACAAATTAATTTATTCAAGATTCAAATCGAAAGTCAAAGACGTAAGAAAATCAAACCAATTACTTGACGCATTGAACCAAGTCTCAATGGCAAAAAAATCTGTCAGCGCAGAATTCACATTAAGCAAACCAGCTCGTTTTAAAATGATAAAAGAAAACTCCGTCCCATTCATTGGAAATCCTGCTCCTTTGGAAAAAATAAAAATTGAAGAAAACCCAAAAATAGAGAAAAAAGTTGATTATGTTGTATCTGAAGAAAAATTAAAAGCGTCGGAAGGAATTCAAAATCTTTACAAATCAGGAATAGAAAATTCAAACATCATAAAAATTCTCTCTGCAGGATTATTAGGATTAAAAACCCAAAGAAAATTAGTTCCAACACGCTGGGCCATCACGGCAACCGACGATATAATTTCAAAGGCGCAACTATCAAAAATAAGAAACTTCAAAGAAATAAATGAAATACTTTCCTTCTATGGAGAATATTTAGGAAATCATTACGAGATTTTATTATTGCCTGACAAATGGTCTTTTGAAATAATTGAAATTTCGCAAAAGTCAAAAAAAGCTTGGCACGATTATGAAGGTTTTTTTCCGAGGAAAAATTACGCAGATAATGTAACTGGAGGATATTACGCAGCAAGAATTGGAATCAGCGAATATCTTTTAAGAAAACAAAAACAAGCAACAGCAATAATATTCAGAGAAGTCAGACCAGAATATAATGTCCCCTTAGGAGTGGGGATTTTAAGAGAACTTGTTCGAGACATTACTTCAAAGCAACCTACAAAATTTTTGTCAGTAAATGAAGCATTAGAAGAAATATCAACAAGATTAAACTTAAACATAGACGAATTCAAAGATAAATCTGTTTTACTAAAAGAATTCGGCAAACAAAAAAAGATTAGTGATTGGTTTCACCCAACATAAATAATCAAAACAGCCTCAATAATCGCGGCTAAAACCAATAAAGGAACAATTATAAAAATAAACGCGCGAGTAGATTCTTTTAATAAAACTCTAAACTCTTTCTTGAAATTCTTTTTGAAAATAAATCCTGCAAGTTTAATTCCTAAAGCAAAAGATAAAATAATTGCAGGGATTTCAAAAATCCCATGAGGAAACAATCTCCAAAGAGAAAACAATCCCACATCTTTAGCAACTATCGAAGAAATTAAACCAATCACTAACCCATTTGAAATTAATAAAAATATCGGAATAACTCCTAACAAAATTCCCCCAAATAATGAAATTAAAGCAATATAGGTATTATTGAAAAAAATAAATGCCCACATTTCAATAAAACCTTTTCCAGCAGTTTCTTTCATAAGTTCTTCAACCCAAGTTTTAACTTGTTCCAACAAAGGATTAAGTAATTCGGGTGGAGCTAAATATGGAAAAGAAAAACCTATCAAAAACAACAAAATAAAAATTCCCGAAACTACTGCAATATAATTCTTACTTTCTTTAATATATTTCCAAGCCAATTCAGTTTCCTGTTGAAAATAATTTTTCTTTTTATTTTCCTTCTTTTTTATTTTCTTCTTTGCCATTTAACGTATCATTCGATTTAATCGTGCAACTTTATTTGAATATTTACTTCTCAAATAAAAACCATAAATAACCCCTATCAAAAATCCTCCAAAATGGGCTGTATTACCAACGGGAAGCCCAGTTCCTGCACTAACTAACCACGTCGCGAAAAGCACCAAAGGAATCATAATATATGCTGAAAGTGAAAAAAACGGAAAGAAAATAATTGTAAATTTTAATTTAGGAAGTAAAATCATAAACAATCCTGCAATTGCGAATATCGCTCCGCTAGCACCAACACCTGCAATATCTGGACTCCCAAAAATTCTCGCACCTAATTCAGTATTTCCAAAATATCCGGCGAGTAAAACAAATACAATTCCGGCAAACAATCCTGACAAAATGTAAAACCAGAAAAATCTCTTTCTACCAATAATTTGCTCACAAAAACTCCCCAGTGAAAAAAGCACGAACATATTAACTGCTAAATGGAAAACTCCTCCATGCATAAACATGCTTGTCAAAAAAGTCCATAAGTATTTTCCCTGCAAGATATCACTCGGTTTCAAAGCAATATATTTTACATTAGTCTCGTCGGCAAACCAAAGACCTGTACCAATAACAAAAAAAACAACATTGATTAAAATTAACCAAGCTGTAACACTCCAAGAATTAAAAAAGGAATATTTCTTTTTCAAATTTCGACGGGTATAACCTCTTAAATTATTTTGCATGTTTATCGCTTCTTTTTGTTAACTTTCTTCTTAGCCACTTTTTTACCAATAACTCTTTTCTTAACTATTTTTTTATTCGATTTTTTGCTAGTTTTTTTCTTCGCCACATTCTTCTTAGCCACTTTTTTACCAATAACTTTCTTAGTATCCTTATTTTTTGCTACTTTAGCTAATTTATTAATCGCTCTTTTTTCAGCTCTTTTCTTAGCTTTTTCAGTTTCTAATTTTTTATTTTCAACTTCAAATCTCTTAAGTTTTTTAGATTCAAGAATTTCTAATTCAAAATCCACGTCGGTTAATTTACGTTTTAATTTATTTATTTGATTAGTTATATCATTAACAAGATGTTTATTTTCACTTAATTCATAAATTTCTCCGCATTCTAAACAAGTAAAATCATGAGATAAAGCCGTTTCTTCAGTAACTTCAACACCACAAACCTTGCATTTATAGAAACTTTTTTTTATTCGACTATCTAATTGATGTTCCAATCTTTCCATATCTCGAAGAATATTTTTCTTTAATAAAATTAAAGCCTTGTCGACATTAAAAGTCCAAAAATAAGTATACCATCCTTTCTTCTTATCTTTTTTTCTAACACTTGAAACAAGACCTTCATCAGAAAGTTTATACAAAACATTTCGCGTTTGATTTATTGTAAGATCTAATTTTTTAGCAATCAAAAATTCATTAACATTTTGTTTACCATATAATAAATCAACAACTACAGAACTGTTCTTTCCGCCTACATCTCCGACGATATCCTTTAAAAGATCTATATTAAATTCTTTGCTCTCTTGAGCTTTCTTTACAGCCATAAGAATCATAAGGAAATGTCCATTTAAAAAAGTAATTACTCTTATGGCTTTATTGAAAATCTTCCATAAAAGGTTTAATTTTTTAAAATAATTTTGCAAACGCCTTCGGCGTTTGCTTGGGTGGGATGGGAGGGAAGAAAAAAATTAAACAATTTTAAAACGCTTATGAGAAAACCCACAAACAAAAAAGGTTTTTAAACTACAAAATACAATAAATAATAGAGGTAAAATGGGATTTTTTTCTAAAAGTAGTAAAAAAGAAGGGAAAGATAAAATAGATTCGCCTATAGAAGATGAATCACCTAACTTACCATCATTACCTGATTTGCCGATGGAATATCCAGATCGGTTTAATCAAAAACAAGAAAGTTCTTCACTTCCAAGTCTTCCAAGTATGCCTAATTCTCGAATGGCCGACGAATTTAATCGAAACAATGTTAAAGATGCAGTAGTTCACAATGAAAAACATTACGCACCTTCAAAAATGAATCTCCCGCCTAAGAATTTACCTCCAATAATGTCTTATCCTCCAAAACCTATACACGAACCAAGGACAATGGAAATGGCTGAATGGGAGCAACCAAAAAAAATGATAAGACCAGCGCAACCGCTTTTCATAAAATTAGACACTTTTGAAAAAGCAGTTTCTTCATTCAATGAAATAAAATTAAAAATCAGCGAAATAGAATCCCTACTCCGAAATATTCGAGATATTAAAAATAAAGAAGATAGAGAATTAAATGAATGGGAAAGAGAAATAGGACAAATAAAATCACAATTAGACCAAATCAATCAAGAAATTTTTGAGAATATTGAATAATCATGGTAAAAAAATCTTCTAAGAAAGTAAATTCTAAACCTAAAAAAACTATTATCTATTCTAAAATTCCCTACGAAGAAGCCATATCTACAAAACGAGGAATATTAGAAGTTGAAACAAGTTTATTAGAAATAATGCAAAATATTAAATCATATCGGGAATTAAGAAGAAAAGAATTAATGTGGAAAATTAAATTAAAAAGAAATTTGGGCGAAATCAAAGAAGAAATTTCAAACATATTACAAGAAGTTCCAAGAACTGCAGGAATAAAAGAAATTGAAAGAGAACATCATGAAAAAAATCAAAAACATAAATCTCCAATCGGAATGAATATTGAAGTAGAGCTAGCTGAAATTCAAAAAAAGCTGGAAGAAATGAATAAAAGTCAAGAATAAGATTTATTAAAGAATAAAATTCTCAAACAACTAATTTTTTAAACATCCTCTTCTTATGAAATCTATGAAAAAAATTACAACAAGAGAAGAATTAATCAAATTGTATTTGGATTTCTTTAAATCAAAAGATCACAAAATAATTCCTTCAAGCTCGCTTATTCCTTCAAATGATCCGACAGTATTATTCACAACAGCAGGAATGCATCCCTTAGTTCCTTATCTAATAGGACAAAAACATCCTCTCGGAAAAAGACTTGCAAATGTTCAAAAATGTATTAGAACAGGAGATATAGATGAAGTAGGAGATGAAATCCACCATACTTTTTTTGAAATGTTAGGAAATTGGAGTTTAGGAGATTATTGGAAAAAAGAGGCGATAAAATATAGTTTTGAATTTCTTACAAAAAATTTAGAAATTCCAAAAAAAGAAATTTCCATAACTTGTTTCAAAGGAGATAAAAACGCTCAACAAGATAATGAATCTTCAAAAATATGGGAAAAGTTAGGAATAGAGAAATCAAAAATAAAATTTCTTGGAAAAGAAAATAACTGGTGGGGTCCAGCTGGAAAAATCGGACCTTGTGGTCCTGACACAGAGATGTTCATAAACGACGTAGAAATATGGAATGATGTTTTTATGCAATACAATAAAAATATCGACGGAAAATATGAAGAACTAAAACAAAAAAATGTTGATACGGGTATGGGCGTTGAAAGAACTCTTGCAATAATAAACGGCTTTAAAGATAATTACCTAACAACTACCTGGCAACCAATAATAAAACAAATTGAAAAAATATCTAAAAGAAAATATAATGAACATAAAAAAGAAATGCGAATCATTGCTGACCATCTAAAAGCTGCAACTTTCATTCTTGCAGAAAACATTGAACCAAAAAATGTTGAACAAGGCTATGTCCTAAGAAGATTAATCCGTCGAGCAATTCGATATGGGAAATTAATAATGATACAAAACAACTTTACAAACGAAATAGCCCAAATTGTAATTGAAATGTATCCTGATTATAAAGAACTAAAACAAAATAAAGACTTTATTTTAAGAGAAATTGAAAAAGAAGAAAATCGATTCAGAGAAGGACTTACCTCAGGATTAAAATACTTCAACAAAATTTCCAAAGGTAAAAAAAATCTCTCCGGAAAAGATGCTTTTCTTTTATTTCAAAGCTATGGTTTCCCAATAGAAATAACAGAAGAACTTGCAAAAGAAATCAAAATCAAAATAGATATGAAAGGATATGAAAAAGAAGCAAGTAAACATCAAGAATTAAGTAGAACCGCTTCTGCAGGAAAATTCAAATCCGGCCTCGCAGATAATTCTGAAAGAACAACACAATTACATACGGCAACTCATCTTTTGAACGAAGCATTAAAACATGTATTAAAAGATGAGAATATAAAACAACGCGGTTCAAACATAACGCCTGAAAGATTAAGATTTGATTTCAATTTTTCCCGTAAATTAACCGAAGAAGAAATTCAAAAAATTGAAGATTTAGTCAATGCAAAAATCCAGCAAGGATTAGAAGTTAAAAGAGAAGAAACCTCTTTAAAAAAAGCTATAGATTCTGGAGCGCAAGCAGAATTCGGAGCAAAATATCCTGAAAAAGTTTCGGTTTATTCAATTGGAGAATTCTCAAAAGAAATTTGCACAGGCCCTCATGTAAAAAACACAAAAGAAATCGGGCATTTCAAAATCACAAAAGAAGAATCAAGTTCTGCAGGAGTTCGGAGAATTAAAGCGACGATAGATTAAATATCTGAATAAGCGTCATCAATAGATCTATGTAAAATATCTTCAGAAAGTCGTTCATCTTCTTCATGCATCCTCATAGCCCACCTATACTCAGGAGAATTCAAAAAAGGCTGGATATAATTTCCATCATACCAAACATTAAACCTATTTCTTTGAGATTTAAATTTTCCCATATACCCTCTACCTTCTTCTTTCATAAAATATAAAAAAGCTTCATTAAAATCCTGATAATCATTAAAAACCATAAATGCAGAAAGCCAAATTTGTTGATGTATATTTCTATGTTCCATACTCGGAACTTTGAATAATTTTGAATAATCAACTAACTGAATAATCCTAGAATGATAAGCGTCAACATCTTCTTTAGATCTTCGCGGAGTAGCCTTTATAACTCTAAAAAAATCTTCCATAGTTGTAGGAAAATTGAACTCCATAAAACATTAAGAAATCAACCTATTTAATTTTTTCCATTCACTCAACCAAATAAACCAAATCATTAAGTCTAACTTTTTCCAAAACTTTCAAACCAACATCTTGCCCAGCATCTACAAACTCGACATTTTTATGTTCAATTTGCATACTTTCTATAATTTGTTCAAAATCGCTAGTTATTCCTTTAACATGGATTTTATCTCCAATTTTTATTTTCGAAAAAACTTTAACAACTGCAACAGACGGTTTTTCAAAAAAATTAATCACTTTTCCTACTTCTTTTTCTTTTACCATTTTTAATCAAATGATCTTAAAAATAAACAAGAAATCCCTTTTATAATTTTTCCTTATTCTCTTTAACTTCTTTCCAATGCTCTTCAATTTTTTCAAGAAGTTTGAGGAACAAAGGTTCATAAGTATCTTTCCAAAAACCTAAAACTTCATCGATAAATTTTGCTTCAGCCTGTTTATCTTTTTTAAGTCTAATTCCTCCGCTTTTTGCAACAAAATAAGCCGCCCGCGACATTATTTTCATAATCTCTTTTTTATCACTTTCATTCAGAGCTTTAGCTTCATTAATGCTAAATAAATTTTGAGGATTAGGCATTACCAACCCATGAAGATAATTATCCCAACTAACCACAACATCAATTAACCTCGATCTAAGTTGATTGGATAAATTACTACTCACAAAACCTTTTTCCAAAATAGAATCCTTGATAAAAAAATATTTGTCCAATTCTTCCAAAGAAGATTGCAAACCCGATTCATTTTTCAATTTATTAAATTCTGTTTCTAATTCCTTAAATAATTCTGCTTTAGTCATTGATTTAAGTTGTTAGCCCTATTTAAAAAATCTTCTAAGAAGGAACTTTTCATTCCAAATAAATCCCAGCTCTTCCAGGCTTCGCCTTCTTAGCCTTTCCTTCAGGATCATACTTCTTAGAATCATTCACCGCAAAAACCTTAACTTCCTTGTTAAATCTCTTAGTTAAAGACGCAGAATCAAAATTTTCAACTTCATTAGGCATAACATAAATAAAAATTTTAGAAACATCTTTATTTTCTTTCTCCTTAATTAAATTAATAACATAATTAATATCTTCAATTGTTTTTTCCAAAGATTCTTCTGCCTTCAATAGGCCCTCATCAATCTTTCCAACTTTTGGCCATTCACTCAAAGAAATTAATTTCTTATTCCCAAGTTTTTCATAAAGTTCTTCAGTAATATAAGGACAATAAACATGAAGAAGTTTCAAAAAACTTTCTGCATTATTTTTATCAATTTTTACATTTTGAAAAGAATCAAACAATTGTCTTATTTTTATGACAGCCAAATTATGTTTAAAATTTTCTATATCTTTAGTAATAAGTTCTATAGATTTATTCATTTTATTATCAATTTTAACATCTTTTTTTCCAGATTTAAAATCAGAAAAATAATCATAAACCTTATTCAAAAATTTATTACTCCCTAAAAGAATTTTCTCGTTCCAATTAAAATCAGCGTCGGGTAAACCAAAAGAAACAAGTGCTAACCTCAAAGTATCCGCCCCGTATTTTTCAATAGTTTCCAAAGGTTCAACAACATTTCCCCTTGACTTTGACATTTTTTCTCCATCACTTGCTTTTACAATCCCTTGAGTAAAATATTTTAATGCAGGTTCGTCAAATTTTAACAGCCCTAAATCTCTCAAAAACTTAGCATAAAATCTAATGTAAATTAAATGCATAGTAATATGTTCCGGCCCGCCAATATACTGGTCAATAGGAGTCCAATAATTTGCTTTTTTCTTATCAAAAATTTCCTTAGAGTTTTTAGGATCAGTATATCTCAAATAATACCATGAACTATTTACAAAAGTATCCATCGTATCTGTTTCCCTTCGCCCTTTCCCAGAACACTTCGGACATTTTGTTTCTTTCCAAGAATTTGCAGTTTCCAACGGATTACCTTTTCCAAATTTAACTTTTTCTGGAAGTTTAACAGGTAAATCTTTCTCCGGCACAGGAACAGCCCCGCACTTATCACAATAAATTATCGGAATCGGAGTCCCCCAATATCTCTGTCGAGAAATTAACCAATCTCTAAGTTTATAGTTGACTGTTTTTTTACCTAACTTTTTCGCTTGCAAAATTTTACTAATTTCTTCTTTAGCTTCCTTCGATTCCAATCCATTAAACTTCCCAGAATTAATTAATTTTCCAAAATCCTCGTGAATGATTAAATCTGTATAAAAATTATTCTCTGCGAGCCATTTCCAAACACAAGATTTAGTCCACTTCTTGCCAATAAATTCTGATGCTAATTTATCAATTTTCTCTTCTGATTTTTTATCCAAAATAATTCGTTCTACTTTCCCATTTTTATGTTTGAATAAAAAAATTATTTCATCGGAAAGATACTCATTCCAAAACCCATTATCCAACTTATTTATTATTAATTTTTCGTAATCATTTAATTTATCTTTAGGGATAATTATTTTTCTATCTCCATCTTCAGTTTTTTCAATTATTTCTATATTCAGTTTAGTTAAATCTTCATCGTTAATTTTTGAAGCACCCATAAGATAACTTTTTACAGAAACATTTTCTCTTCTAATTACTTGAACTACTGGCAATTTATACTTCTGCGCAAATTCAAAATCTCTTTGGTCATGTGCCGGCACAGCCATAACCATTCCAGAACCATAATCAGCCAAAACAAAATTACCGACGTAAATTGGAACTTTTTCCCCAGTTAAAGGATGTTCTGCATACGAACCGCTAAAAACTCCTTCTTTATTTAACTTATCAGAATCTTTCTCGCTAGTTGTTTTAATTTTTTTCAAAAAACTCTCGACTTCTTTTTTTTGTTTAGTTGTTACAATTTCCATCAATTTAGAATGTTGCGCGCTTACAACCATAAACGTAACTCCCATCAAAGTATCTGGACGCGTCGTAAAAATCGGCCAAGATTTTCCATCAATCTTAAACACAATTTCCGTCCCATAACTTTTCCCAATCCAATTTCTTTGCATTTTTTTAGCTCTATCTGGCCAATCTAATTTATCTAATCCTTCCAAAAGTTCGTCCGCATAATTAGTAATTTTAAAAAACCATTGTTCCAAATGTTTTATTTTAACCTCGCTATCTTCATGTCTCCAACAACAACCATTAACAACTTGTTCATTCGCCAAAACACTCAAACATTTATCACACCAATTCACCGGCGCTTTTTTTCTATAAGCAATTCCTTTCTCCAACATTTTAAGAAAAATCCATTGGTCCCATTTATAAAATTCGGGGTCATGGGTTTTAACAAGCCTACTCCAATCATAACTCCAGCCCATTGCCTTCTGTTGTTTCATAAAATTTTTCATAGAATTTGCCGTATACTCTTTTGGATGAGTCCCAACTTTAATCGCTGCATTTTCTGCAGGCAATCCTAAAGAATCATAACCAATCGGATAAAGAACATTATACCCTTGCAATCTTTTAAACCGCGCAAAAATATCCCCGAGGGTAAAAACAAACGCATGTCCCATATGCAAACCAGTTCCAGAAGGATAAGGAAACATATCTAAAACATAATATTTAGGTTTCTTAGATTTCTCTGAAACTTCAAAAGCCTTCTCATCTTCCCAACGCTTCTGCCATTTTTTTTCAATTTTTGCGAAATGAATATTAGCCATAAATAAAGAGAAGAAACGAGATATTTAAGGATTTTGGATTTTATATTAAAAATTAAAAACAATTTTCACCAAACCAATTCCAAGGGAGAAAACTATTAAAGAACATTAAACTCATCAACCTTTTCAATAAAATTCCCCTTGGTATTAATAACCTTAACATATGCTCTATAATTTCCTGCTTCATTTATAGAAGTTGATTGAGAATTCCAAATTTCAGCTAAATTTAAATTTCCATTAGCCCTAATTAAATAATTATCCTCTTTAATTAATAAATAATCTTGCCAATTATCTCCAACTTTCTTTTGAAATTTCATAATAAGTAACGTCTCCTTCTGAATCCACGACTGCAATAAGCAAGTTCTTTTTAGTTGAATGAGCAACTCGATTTTACAGCATCAGTTTACTAAAAAATTTACCTTCACACCAATTAACTTAATCAGCAAGAAAATCAGCAACCCAAATTTACTTCATCAGTAAACTTAACTAAGAATTTAAATATTCTTCTCTTTCAAAATAAAATAAATCACAAAAATTATTAATATAAATAAAAGAATTCCCAAAATTATAAATATCCAAATTAAATTACTTATTTTCTTATCTTCCCCTTTTTCCAAATTATTGGGAATATCATTAACACTTTCAACTTGCCCAATTTCAACATTCCCTTCAATCACTGCAAATTGTTCTTTTAATTCAACATCTTTATATCCTTCCTTAGATGCCTGAACATTTAATCCATAAGTTCCAATTTGTTCAGCTTTAATTGTCATCGGTAAATTGATCTTTTCACTATTTCCATTAGGATATTTTAAAGTTGCATCAATATTCAAACTAGAAACATCTGAAGTATAATCTAAATTAATATTCTTATTAAGAAGAAAAACTTTTTTAGGAAAATTTAATTCAAATGTGAATAATGGCGAAGTAGATATTTCAAAAGATTTACTTTTAAATATTTGAAAAGGTTCTAAAATATTTATGGAAGCAGACGCTATCAATTTTTCTCCTAGATGTAAAACAATTTCTGAATAACTACCTAAATTCAACATGAATTCAGTTTCAGAACCAATTGCTTTAGGACTCCAATCAGAATAATGGAATCGGATGAAATAATTAGGAGCAGGAAAAATTAAATCTTCAGTTCCAATATTTGATATCTCAAAATTAATTAAAGCCATTATAAAAACTTTATTTCAAACCAAAAAATCTACGATTACGAAAATCATTAAGCCAATTGTAATTAACAATAACTAAACTATAAAAATCACTTTCACCTTCAGGAATAGAAAAAGATAAACCCTCTCCAAAAGCATCCAAAAGATATGGGCCTTCAAAAGAATTACCCTTACTTAAAAAATAAAGAGTATCAGGAGTTTGGGCACTACCTTCTCCCTCCATAGCAATAACAATATCTTTTTCGCCATTATTATCTAAATCCACAGAAACAACATCCATACTTTCTTTAGAATATATTATCTCATCAAAAACAACACCAAGATTTACACTTTTTTCACGAGCAATACAATTATTATTTGTATTCAAAATACAATTTAAATCTAAATCATAAATAAAAGGATATGCATGTTGAGCAACAAAAATAAGTCTATTTTCATTTATCCAAGCAGAGCTAATTGTAGGCCAAGGTTCATTACGAGAAAAATCTGTAACTGGAAAGGGTAAGCCAGAACGAGAAGTAACATCCTGAAAAATTACATTTCCATTTGATTGAGCTTCAATAAGATATAACATTGAATATCCCCCGCTCTTATATCCCGAAGTTCCCCTGTCTGAATAATCAGGGTAACAAGAAATAAACATAAGTTGTTTATTACCAATTACAGGAGAAAATGAAGAATGTATTAATCTACACCCCACTCTATTCGGAAAAAATCCTTCCTCAAAATTAACTTCATTAAAAACATCTGGATTTTCTTCTAAATACAAAGACAAACGATTACTTATCAACTCGTTTTTAGCATTATCCCAATAAGTCCTATCCACAAGAACATATTGGGGCGCAATTGGAATAGTCCAACCCCTATATCCTCCTAATTTTCTAGAATCACTTTCTCCAATAATAACTTTTTTTAATTGTTCAGTTGTAGAATCATAACTAATTCTATGAATTTTACTTCCACTAAAAGGACCAGGAGAAATATGGAGATAATCTTTTCCACTACCAGACATATGGGTGCAATCTGCTGAATCAGCCTGAATATAATTCATACCAGTATCATAATACATTAAAGGAACAAGATTTCCAGTTGCATCAATTTTAGCAATCTGGATTCTAGGATCTGTTCTATTCAAAGTAATTAATTCATCACCTAAATTATCTGGAAGAATATCACAAAAAACAGAAGTACTATGAGCATCAAGATTTATTGACAATATAACAACATCATTACTAAAAGGTTCTTTAAAAACAATCCCCAAAGCCCCATTAATAGCTAACTGAACATCAATAGCATCTACATCTCCATCTCCATCGACATCACAATTTCCATGATTTCCAACCGATAAAGCTCTATTAATAACCATTTGAATATCTAATGCATTTACAACACCATTTCCGTCGACATCTGCACTTCCTGAACGACAAGTGCCACTAATTTTATCACTAGTTGAAGTCGCTCCAGATTTGACTTGCCCATCAAGTTCATAAGTAAAAGTTGTTGAAGTTGCTGTTGGTTGTTCAACTGAAATTACAGAAAGATGAGCCCATTCAGCATTAACTAAATCTTCTTCATCAACAGGAGGCACAACATTATCAACAAAAATATTTCCATCAAGAGATTCAAAAACCTTATTGTCAACCCAAACAACTAATTTGTTT
>Ga0210050_1002718_pt1 | contig 16564 bp, 17 predicted proteins | sample CryGey132114_all_FD_185463 | JGI IMG/M metagenome (GOLD analysis project Ga0210050, IMG submission 185463) | Groundwater microbial communities from aquifer - Crystal Geyser CG22_combo_CG10-13_8/21/14_all (SPAdes) (version 2) | ecosystem: Environmental > Aquatic > Deep subsurface > Groundwater ...
CCCGAACATGTTCGGGATAGATTACAACTTTATCTACGCTTACTATTTTCATATAAATATAATTAATACAACATTATATATAATTGGTATTTATGCAGCAACAAAAGGTGGAAAAATTAAGAAAAACATTAAAAGAAAAAGGCCCTGACGGGTTTTTGGTAAGTAATTTTTACAACATCCTTTATCTTTCAGGATTTAAGACACTGGTAGACAACGAAAGAGAAGCGTGGATGTTGGTAACGATAAGAAATGCTTATTTGTTTAGCGATAGTAGATATGTTTCAGAGATTGCTTCGTCCCCCGCTAAGCGGGGTCCTCGCAATGACATAAGTATAAAACTAATAACGCCGGAGAAAGGATTAATTAAACATTTAAAAGAAATTGTTGCTGAAGAAAAAATAAAAAGATTGGGAATTGAGGGGGATGATTTGAAGATAAATGAATTTAATAGATTAAGGCGAGAGCTAATAAATGTTGAGATTGTCCCGACGGAAAAATTAATTATTAAACAGCGGAAAATAAAAGACGAAGATGAAATAGAAAAAATAAGAAAAGCCTGCCAGATAACCGATGAATGTCTGGCGGAAATCGTCAAAACAATTAAAGTCGGACAAACAGAAAAAGAAATTGCTTTCAAGATCGAGCTCTGGCTTAAGGAAAAAAGTTATGACCTGGCTTTTTATCCGATCATCGCTATTGATGAAAATTCCAGCCTTCCTCATTATAACACCAGGGCAGGAAACAATAAAAAAGTGAAAAATAGTTCAGTAGTTCTTATTGACTTTGGCGCCAAATACCGTAGTTATTTATCAGATATCACAAGAATGGTTTTCGTCGGTAAACCCAATAATGAAATGATTAACGCTTATAATAATCTTCTTACTGCTCAAACAAAAACAATTGAGAAATGTAATAATAAAATGGTCTGTAAAAATCTTGATTCTTTTTGCCGACAAGAATTAAACTATCCTCATTCAACCGGCCATGGAGTTGGTTTGGAAATCCATGAATATCCAAAAATTTCATTAATTTCAAACGACGTTTTATCACCGAATCAAATCGTAACCATCGAACCGGGGGTTTATTTTGAAAACAAATGGGGGATGAGGGTTGAAGACACAGTTTTGATAAAAGAAAAAGGGGTAGAAATTTTAACGAAGTTCAGTAAACAACCGCTGATAATTTCTAATTAGGTAAATTTTCTTTAAGCTCTTTTTTCATCTCCATCGTCTTCTCCGCTTCTTTCTTTTTCGGTTTAAGAACATCAACTGTCTCACTTTTGGACTTTAGTTTTTCCGTGATTTCCTTTTCTTTGTCAGAAAGCTCTTTGACCGTCTTGGCGGCTTCGATCTTGGCTTTTAGATAGGTAATTAACTGCTCTCCATTAAGGTTGTTTACAATAAAAATCGGCAGAATATATCCAACTTCATCCAGGCCTTCCTGTTTTAATTCAACGTTTTCCGAAAGCAGTTTATTAAGAGTATTAGTTATTATAACAATGTCTTTTTCTACCCAAGCGTCTCTGGTTTTAATGTTTTCTGTTATCGGTACCTCTCCTTTTTCATACTGATCCATCCACATCTTCTTTACCTGTTCATATTCATCAATCGAAACTGTCTGAGGAATAACTATGTTTTGTTCAATATTTTTTCCTGGCTCAGCGACATTTTCATATTGATCCATTAATTTACTTTTTACCTGTTCATATTCATCAATCGAAACTGTCTGAGGAATAACACTAATGACTGGCGCTTGAGCATCAATTACCTTATTTACTTGTTCACTATTAAGGTTGTTTTCTTTTGCCACTGCCTCGATTATTTTAGTATTAGATTTTACCTGAGTGGAAAATTCCTTAATTACCGAAGAAACTTTTTCTCTTTCGAGATTAGTGTTGTTGGAAATTTTCTGTACCATCTCAGTCGCCGGCGTGTTGATGTTTTGATGGAGCATGTTGATAACTCTAGTGGTTGTCTCCGGAGTCACTCCAGTCTTTTGAGAGATGGTTTCGATTATGTCTTTTTTATTGACAACCATATTGGTAATCGATGATGACACCTGGCGGACTTTTTCTTCGGATATTTTAACTTTAACGGAAATCATTTGGACTACCGGTAACCGAGTATCGGCCACCTGTTTTCCCTGAGTGGAAAATTCCTTAATTACCGAAGAAACTTTTTCTCTTTCGAGATTAGTGTTGTTGGAAATTTTCTGTACCATCTCAGTCGCCGGCGTGTTGATGTTTTGATGGAGCATGTTGATAACTCTAGTGGTTGTCTCCGGAGTCACTCCAGTCTTTTGAGAGATGGTTTCGATTATGTCTTTTTTATTGACAACCATATTGGTAATCGATGATGACACCTGGCGGACTTTTTCCTCCGGTAGTTTGACTCTAAAAGAAACCATCTGGGTGACTGGCGCCATTTTCGGCAAAGTATTAATAATAGCGGCCCGGTTTTTTACCTGTTCTAAGGCTGGGGCAAAAACCGAAGAGACTATCCGGCCGGCTAGAGGATCGGCCTTTGCGGCTCGGTTGGACAGTTCTACTCTTATATTCATATATTTTTGTCTTTCATTGATCGTTGTCGCTTGAGTCGGATTCTTCAGATAATTAATATTTTTATTGAAAGTTTCGTTTGTGGTTTTATTAGTTTCAAAACGGGCCACGTCGGTTATTTTTGTCGCCCTCATATCGAGTGAGTGAACAATTTCTTCTGTCTCCGCTTTTTTTATTTCCTCGACTGTCTCAATTCTCGTTTTCATCGAAGTCTCAACTTCTTTTGGAATTTTTAAAGCCGCACCTAGATTGGTGGTTAAACTGACCGGAGAAAGAGTGGGGCCTGGGCTGGGCGGATTCCGTCCCGGACCAAAATTAGACAATAAGAGATTTTTTATAGCGCTTATGCCTTCACAACAGTAGTCGAGGTAAGTACGAAGAAGCCACCAGGGGAAAAATGTCACTGCCCAAAGCATAATTAAGGTAATAATGTACTCTACATATGGATCAATATAGTTAATGTTATTTAACGAAGTGAGTTTTTGCGCTGGTCCACCCCATAAAATATTCGTCGCCGTTGGATAAATATAACCAGCAGCAATGTCGTGCCTTGAAAAATCAAAAATAAAGGGAATTCCCGCCTTCCATATCGTTGCTAAAGCGCCTAAAAACAGGGCAAAAAGGGGACCGTAAAAAACCCACTGGAAAAAAACGCGGATCCAGATCCAGCCGACATTTTTTATCAAAGAAAAAGAAAAAAGAATCGGTAAAAAAGGAGAGACAAATAATAAGAACCAAAGGATAATTTTTCTTAAAATTAACATTCCGCCTAAAATATAATAGGTTATTTCGGTTAATTTAAGGATGAAAAGTTGGGTCTTGATCGATTCTTGAGCCCCCATATTTAAATCCTTAATCCCAAAAAAAAAGTAGTTTTTTTCACCGATATTAAAATAAATATTAAAAAGGTCTTTTCCGCCTAAATTTTCAATAAAAAACTTCATCATTACATCAGACAGCTGGATAATAGAAATGACAATGGTCGCGGAAAAAGCAATATATAAAATCGAGGTTAAAATTTTTATCACCGAAGGCCAAACTTTTACCCCGGTATCAAAATTGGTTCTTTGGCCGATGATAATTCCCAAGCCTAAAAGGGCGGCGGTTAAAATGACAAAAAAATAACTCACGTTTCTTGCCGTTGACCAAACCTTTAAGAGAACCGGATGATTGTCTATTGATGAGTGATTCATCACCCAATCGATAAATTGACGGGCTCGTTCTTTGGCGCGGCCCTGCATGGTAACTTCCTCATCGTCTGTCCAATAATGAAAAAGTTTTGGATCGGTTTTAAATTCTTCATAATTTGTAGTGCACTTTTCTCCCGTGTTTATTTGTTGATAAATTTGATCAAGTTCAGGCGGGCAGGTATATGCTTTTGGGGCAATCTGTCCTGGGGTTGGTGTTTGTCCTAAAACAAAACTTGGTAGAAAAAAAACCACCGCCAAAAAAAAGGCGAGATCTATCAATAGTTTTTTCATAGCTTTTTAAAGACAAAAAAACCGCCTCCGGCTAAAGCAAGAAAGAGTAGTCCAAAAGTCAAACCTCGGCTGATACCGGAAACATCACCAGAAGTTGGCAGGGCGGTTGGGACAGGAGTTAAGGTTGAACCTGGAGGTGCAGTTGGCCCTGGAGTTGGAGAAGGCCCTGGGATTGTTGGTGTTGGAGTAATTTCAGGATTATATAAGACACAAAGTTCGGTTGAGCCTGCTTCTGCCGCAATTAATTTAAAATTCACATAAGCATAGGTCCCGCTGCCGGAAAAACCATTGTCAGAACTGCCGGAAATAATTAATTTTCCATCTCCCTGCGGATCGGCAGAAACCGTTGTGAAAGTATCGCCGGCTGAGACTGAAATATATTCTAAGTATTGAGTTTTATAAGTCATTCCTATTTGAGTCGAAGTATATGATTCTTCTCCGGTATCGATGTTAATGGTAAACTGAATGTTCTGGCCACGCTGAAATGGTGGTGGGGGAGCAAACAGACTAAAATCAATAGTAGCTGAAACATTTTCAACAAAGATTAAAGAACATATAATAAATAATAAAACTGTTAATATTTTTTTCATAGTTTAATAATAATCTAAACCATTATCTCTTTTCAACATTAAATAAGGCATAAGAACTACAATCCAATTCTACGCTTGGATTACAAGCTGGTTTTATTTGAATGTTTGCCGGAGCTCGCATATTAAATAGGTTTTTGAATTTTTGCGCGTCAAAAGATCTTCCATCAATGTTTATTGTTCGGGCTATTCCGTATCCATCCCAGGAGACGCTTATTGAGTTTACAGAATCCATCGGCGATCCTCCTCTGTTCCTAATTTCTTGTTTCACTTGGTCGGCTGACCAGGCATCAGAAATATTTTTGTCTGTTTGGCTAAGATGAATTATGGTGTTTTTGTCAAGAGAATACAAAATAAACGTATTTACAATATCAGCAACTTCTTCCGGTTTTAACCAAGCAGTGTTATTATATTGAGAACGATAGCCCCAATCACAATAAAACCAAGGAGAAGATTTATCATAAGCATTCGATTGAAGGTCAGAGAAACTTCCAGCTGAACCAGATGATGTATCTATTAAGTGCTTCGTCCAAGAAGTTCCACTCCACCCAATCTCAGAAGAACTCAGAACAACCCCTCCGTGAGTCGAGGAAAACCAGGCTTTTATTGGCGATCCACCTTGATACATAGCCAGGCCTTCTGTTTCTCTCACGGCCTGATCCCACGCTCCTGTTTTAGGTTGATCATGAAACACCTGGCATTGTTCTGAATCACAGATAGATCCGGCTCCATTATTTGTATAAGCTAAGGCATAAGAACGAGCCGCAATCGCTTGAGCCTTTAAGGCCTTTATATCCCACGACTCGGGAACCTCATAAATACGTTTAATATAGTCTTCTAAGTTGTAAGATTCATGCCCATCAACTCTTATTTGTATGTTTGTATCTGCTTTTTTTATCTCGTCAAAGTTATAATAAGCTTTTAAAATTGCTTCATAATCTTGCCCTGATTCTGCCCTTCCTTTCGCGCCGTATTGATTAAGACCAACCTTGTTAGGAACGCCAAAACTAAAAAACGCAAAACGAGAGCCAAAACCCGGATCAGTGTCAATATCGCTCTTACATCCGCCCAAGGTTGTTTCGGCTGATCTTGGAACAGGGACGCTTGCTAATTTTGCCGCAATTAATTCCTGCTGGCGGGCAGACAGTTGGGCAATCTGGGTTCTGGTTTGACTAATCTGGCCCGATAGTATTTTCGACTGGGCGTCGATTTCTTGTTTGAGGGCTGATAATTGGTTTTTTTTCGTTTCTAAATTAGCCTTAATTTCTTCTAAATTTTTAATATATAAAACTACTTTGATAATGGTGTTTTTGTCCTGGTCAACCAAGGATTGTTGATAAAAAAAACCTCTTAAAGATTCGGAAAGATTATTAGAGGTTAAAACCGTCAGTAAATTAAGAGAGTTTTTATTTATGTTTTTATAATATGATATAGCTCTTTCATTGAGAAGGTTTTTTTGATAGTCGAGAGCTTCTTCGCCTTTTTTTACCTCGTCTTCTTTTTTGGTGATTTCAATCCCCAGGTTACTTACTCTTTTCTTGATGTCGTTTAACCTTGTGTTTAGTTGTTGATAGTTGGCTTCTTTGGAGCTTAAATCTTTTCTTAAAGATTCAAGGGCTCGGCTGACGTCTTCAAGCTCATCAGCGCGAACTAAGAAAACAGGAACAATAATAGTCGCTAGTAAAAAAAATAAAAGAAAAACTCTCCTCATATAATTATTATACCCATATTGTCATTTCGAGCGGAGCGAGAAATCTAGCGAAGCGTAATCGTTTTTGTTTACGTCCCGACGTAACGTCGGGACTAGATCCCTCGCGGAGTTTATCCTGAGCGAAGTCGAAGGGCTCGGGATGACGGGGGGCGGTATGTTATACTTTTTCTATGAGGCGAATATTAATACTTTTATTGTTTTTTTTAAGTTTTGGTTTTGGTGTTTTTGCCGAAGATCCGACGCCCCGTACCGCCGCCTGCGATCTGTGCGGTTACTGTCCGCCAAACAATCCACCTCAAAGTTGGTCGTCTTGTCTGAAATGTATTTATCCAAATATTACTCCTGATCCTGCAACTAAAGAAAGTTTAAAAATAGAGCCAACAATCAATCTGCCGCCGACGCCTTATCCCGGCCACCAGTATACTTTTTTGGGATGTTTGGGAGGGTCGACTGGTTTTACCGTGGGCGAAGGTAGTTCAGCCGGGCCCGTAGTACAATCAATATTAAAGATTGTTTTCTCGATTGTCGGCGGAATCGCCTTTCTTTATCTTCTTTACGGCAGTTTTATCATCGCCACCTCTCAATCTGATCCAGAAAGGTTAAACTACGGTCGCAGGCTCATTACAGGAGCGATTATTGGTCTGGTTTTTGCTTTAAGCAGTGTTTTGATTATGAATTTTATTGCTACAAACGTCCTGAAAGTGCCGGGGTTTGGAGAAACACCCACGCCCACGCCCACATAAACCCCCATATAAAATAACCAAATACTACAAATAATTAAATAAACAAATCAATGATTAAATAATCAAATTATTAAATGTATTAATACATTTGTTTATTGATTTGTAGTATTTGTAGATTTGCTTATTTGTTTATTTCTTCCCGGTCTTTCTTAAAAAGACTCCTCCAGCCGCTCCAGCTAACAAAGAGGGGAAAAATAAAGTTGGAAGACCGGTGGCGGGAATTGAGCCTGGTTTGGTTGAACTATTGGTTAATTGGTTTTTATAGCTGTTTCCTAAAACGCTAGCTCCTGTTTGTCCATTAATTCTTACGGTTGAAATCGGGGTCGGGTTAACAGCTTTTATTGGAGTAGGAGTGACGCCTTTAGTAAAAGTCGTAGAAAATTTTCCTGGTAATTTTAATCTGCCTGTAACGACAGCAAAAAAAACCAAAACAACAACTAGGCCGAGAACAAAAGAAATTACTCTATTAAAACTATCCATATAGTATATATTATAGCATAAAAGATAAAATAATCAAATGTATAAATGATTAAATTATTTAAAATTATTTTCTTTATTTATACATTTATTTGCTTATTTAATTATTTGTAGTATTTGTTTATTGTTGTGTTGTATATTTATATATATGGAACAAAACCCTCAGGTGGTTTTCTCTTGGCGGGCGCCTTTAAGACCATATAAAAAACAGGCGGGGTTAATTTTGCGTTTTTATTTGGCAGTTGCCTTTCTACTCTCTGCGATTATGTTTTTCTTCGGCGACAAAATTCTTCTTATTCCTATATGGGCATTGGTTTTTCTTTTTTACGTTTTAACAATTACACCTCCACCAGAGGTGGAAAACAAAATCACTACTTTTGGTATCGACGCCGCCGGCGTCACCCTCCGCTGGGAAATTTTATCTCATTTTTATTTCGGTAAAAGATTTGGTTTTTATACCCTTACCGTCGTCGGTCAGGCGCCTTATTTTTATCACGCCTACCTCGTTGTTCCCAATGAAAACGTAAAAAATAAACTAATACAAATTCTTTCTAATCACCTTATCTATCAGGAAAAACCACAAAAAAATATTACTGATAAAGCTGTCGATTTCTTATCAAACCTTGTTCCTGACGAGAAAGAAGAAGGGACTGAAGCCGTTTTACAAAAATTGAAGCAGGCATCTCTTTAACTCCAAGCGTGCGCCCCCAATGCAAGACCCCCTCATCGGTTGACACTAAAAATCCGTCTTTTTGCTTTGCCAAAACAATCAGGTCGAGGTCGGCGACGCTGTCCAAAAAACCTGTTCGCGTCGCCTTTCGGTATCTTTCTCTGAATTTTTTAATAAAGACGCCTATTGCTATTTGAAATTCTTTTTTCGACTCTTTCTTTTTTCCGGAAAACTCGCTCGCAGCCTTTTCTATTTCTTCTTCGGCGATGTTCATTCCCCGATAACTTCTTCCCCTGGCATCGTCGACGAACTTGTAAAACACACTTGCCGAAAAAGACATTTTTGTCAGGTCTGGAGACTCGACGTTGACAACAGAAAGAAAGTCTTTAATAAAAGACTGATTTTTGTCTTCACCTGCCTGCCGGCAGGCAGGAAAAAAACTTAAAAACTCATCTACCGCCTTTGGCGGCATAAAAAAAGAGGCGGATTTATTTTTTTTTAAATCTAAAATTGTTTTTGTCAGATTGACAACGACATCTTCGGTTTTGTCGCCCAAAGACAGACCTGCTTCCATATTGAAAAAAATGTTTGTGTCTAAAATAAAAATTTCCATATTATTCCTGTATCCTGACCGGCATGATTATATGTAATAAATTGTCAATTTTCTCTCCCTTGAAAACTACCGGCGAATCAGACCGCAATAGTTCAATTATTATTTTTTTTGTCGGAATATTAACTAAAAAATCAATCAAAAACTTAAAGTTAAAGGCAATTTTTTGATTCTCTCCCTCAACCTCTGCTTCCTGATAGGCAACATTGTTATCGCCACCTCCGGTCTTTGGACTGAGTTTCAGACCGTTTTTTTCAACCTCAAAAATAACAATATTGGAAAAGTCACGGGCAAAAACCGAAACCAGCTTAACATTTCTTAAAAGTTCTTCTTTATCTAAGGTAACTGTGGTTTTTTTCTCCGCAGGAATTACCTTCTCATAAGGAGGGTATTCCCCATCAATGAGCCTGGTATAAAACTCGTGCTCGCCAAGATAGAAAACCAAGAGTTTTTCGTCTTCCTGAAAACTAAAGGAGATCTCTTCTTTGTCGCCGATCAAACGACTAACCTCGGAAAGAAAACTTGAGGGAATAATCATTGGGGGAAATGGTATTTCTTTTTTAAAGTTAAGGAGAGATAGACGAAAACCGTCTGTAGTGACAATTTGATTTGAATCGTCTCTTGAAACAAAGTTCACTCCGGTTAAAACCGGCCTTGTCTCATCGGTTGAAGCGGAGAAAAGAAGCAGAGGGAGCGTTTCCCTTAAGAAAGATGTTCTTATTTTTTGTTTTTCCGAGGAAACCAAAGGAGGAAAAGGAAACTCTTCGGGAGAAAAAAGGGAAAACTCTCCCCTGGTTTTTCCTTGAGAGATAATGATAGACTTGTCTTTAATTTCAATCTCAATATTTCCGGGAGATAGAAGGGAAAGGAACTCGCCTACTTTTTTCGGCTCAACAACAATTTGAAACCTGTGGCTTTTTTCGGAATTAATAAAACTATGGTAATAAGAGTTTAGATTGGTCGAATAAAAATGAATTTGTTTTTTTTCTCCCTTTAAACAAACTCCCTGAAGTGAGGTTGAAGAAGATAGTTTGGTTGAGATAAACTTTGAGGCAAGACTTATTTTTTCCAAAAATGTTTCCTTATTAACTGAAATATTCATAGTTATATTATATAGTCGTAATAGGTAGTGTGTATAAGTGTATAAGATGAAGAGGGGATTTTCAAGACAAAACAAACTCGATTTTTTTGTTGTGGAAAGAGAGTGGACATTATGTCGAAGACTCTAAGGATTGGATGATTGAGTCGACCTCTTTCTTAAAGTTCTGGTCCCTCATCATGAGGGAGGAAATTTTTTCTTCGGCATGAAGAACCGTCGTGTGATCTTTTCTTTTAAGAGCTTCTGCTGTTTCCATTAGCTTTAGGCCAACATGGCGCCTGATTAAATACATTGCCACCTGCCTAGGAAGAACAATTCTTTCGCTTCTTTCCGGACTTTTAAGGTGAGACTGCTTGACGTTGTAATAAGTGCAAACAGCCTTAATAACATCCGAAGAATTAATTCGCCTGGTTTTATTGGTTTCTTTATTTTGAGAAAAAAACTCTTCGACAGAGTCTAGATCAATTTTTTCTTTTTTCCCCAGTATTGTAGCATACAAAGAAAGAATTGTTCCCTCAAGAGCGCGCGAGTCAGTACTTCTTTCGGCAATTATCTTAGCCGCCTCAATGTCGATATTGATGTTTTTTTCTTTAGCTTTGATAAGAAGAATGGCCGTTCTTAGTTCAAAGTCCGGCTCCTGAATATCAATGGTCATTCCGCCTGAGAATCGAGACCGCAACCTGTCTTCAAGGTTTTTAATTTCTGTCGGCGATCGATCTGAGGTGAGAATAATTTGACCGCCGCTACTAACAATTGAATTAAAAGTATGAAAAAATTCTTCTTGAATATGGGTTTTTCCAGCAATAAATTGAATATCATCAACAATTAAAAGACTAAGATATCGGTATTTCCTACGGAAGCGAGGAGTAGTTTTATCCCTTATCGCCTCAATTAGTTCGTTAGTGAAGCTGTCGCCCGGACAGAAAAAAACTTTTTTGTTTCTGTCTTTTTCGAGGATTTTTTTCGCGACCGACTGAGAAAGATGAGTTTTCCCCACACCAACCCCCCCATAGAGAAAAAGAGGGTTGTAGGCGCTCCCCAAATTATTGACTACTGCCTGGGCCGCCGCATATGCTACTTGATTAGTTGAGGATACGGCAAAGTTTTCAAAGCTATATTTTTTATTAAGCCCGGACCTGACAAACAGATCTTCAACCGCTGGCTCAAAGGCTAATAAAGGGGAAGAAGACCCTTTCTTCCTAAGAGGGGCGATAACAAATTCAACCAAAAGACGTTTTTTAAAGTTTTGATAGATATGATCCTCAATTTCTTTTAGTTTTGGGTCAAGATATTTTTTTATTCCTTGATTGTCGCAGCCAATGATAATTTTTTCTTCTGCAAGCTCAATAAGATGAGTTTGTTTTAAGACAGAGTACAAAACAGACTTTTCTCCTTTAATCTCGCTAAGTTTTGCTAAAAACTCATTCCAAAAAGAGCTTAAGAGAGACATAATTTATATTTGTGGATAACTTGTCCACAAATAATAAACAAATTCACAAAATAAGTCAATAGGTATTTAGAGGGTTGGACTATAGTTCGCCCAAGCCTTCTTTTTTTTGTACTTCTTCCTTAATAAGATTAAGAAAGCGTTCAGTGGAAGACAGTCTTTTATGGCCGACCAGTCGGGCAATATATTCTACTGAGGCGCCTTGTCTTAATTGATGGGCAATGAAAGTATTTCTCAAATCGTTGACAGTGGCGTTTTTAATTTCAACTTCTCTAAAGCAGCGAGCAATTATCTGACGGATGTTTCTAATAAGTAGAGAGTGGCCGGTCCTGGTTATAAAAAGACAGTCGTCCTTTGACTGGGGTCTGATTTTTAAGTAGTCGTCTATGGCTTTTTTAACTGCTTTATTCAGAGGCACGTCGCGTCCTGGAGTTTTTCCGTAGTCGCGGATATGAATAGTTGAATTGCTGATGTCGTTCATTCTTAAATTAGAAAGTTCGCCGATTTTCATCCCAGTTTGAAGAAGAATTTCCACTAAAGCATAGGTTCTTGGATCTTCTTTGGCGAAATCGCGAAGAGCCCGGTACTCAAGTTTTGTAAAAACTCTTGGAGGGGATTGAGTGTATTTTGGATGAGAAACATCAAGAGATGGATTTTGATCAATAACCCCCTCGTTTTTTAGATAACGAAAGAAAGTTCTTATAGAATTAAGTTTTCTTGAGGCTGATTTTTTAGTGTAGTTTTCAGCAATAAGTTTATTAATAAAACCGCTAATATAATCTTTTTTAACCTCTCTAATGTCGGCAACTTCTTTTCCGGTCAAAAAGCCGACAAACTGTTCCAAGTCTTTTTTATAGGCTATAATAGTGAAAGATGATTTTTCTTGGGATTCGAGATATTTTATAAATCTCTCAACCAAAGATGGTAGTAGAACATTATCCATAACACCCTATAATATAACATATTATAAAGTTAAGTTCAAGACCAATAATTGTTTTCCGTTTTTAGTTGAGTTTTTACCTCTCTTTTGGTATATTATTTAATCTGTCCTGACTTAGTCGGGACAAAAAGGAGAATAATAACGATGCCTAAAAAGAAAGAAGAAAAAACGAAAGCCCCAACCAATATTATGGAGGCGCTTCTTAAAAAACAAAAACCAACCGTCTTAAAAAAAGGCAAGGAAATTGAAGCAAGAATTATCTCTTTATCCAAAAAAGGAATCGTTTTTGATGTTGGTGCCAAGGCCCATGCTCTTTTAGGAGAACTGGAAGTTAAAGAAGTTTCCACCTACCTACCTTATCTAAAAAAAGAAGACAAGATTCTAGTAAGGGTTATTTCCGAGGAGTCAAAAAATGGTTTTCCAGTTGTTTCTTTACGAAAATTTTTTGAAAAAGGCAAATGGGAAATTCTCAAAGAGAAAAAAGAAAAAGAAGAAGAAATCGAAATAATCTGCGGCGACTATGGTAAAGGAGGAGTGTTTATTGACTTTATGGGAATAAGAGGGGTTATCCCTAAAATTCAATTAACCGAGCCCTTTATTAGCGCACCAGAAAAATTAATCCACCAAAAAATCAAAGTCAAAATTCTCGAGGTTGACAAAGAAAAAAACCGCTTGGTTGTTTCCCAAAAAGCTTCAGTTTTAAAGATTTCTCAAAAAGACCTGAAGAAAAAGTTTGACGCCATCAAAGAAGGAAAAATATATAGAGCTAAGGTTTTGGGCGCTTCCGAATTCGGCGTCTTTTGCGAGGTCGATGGTGTTGAGGGCCTAATTCATATTTCAGAAATTTCTTGGGAAAAAGTCTCCAGCGCTGCCAACCATGTCACCGTTGGCGACATAATTAATGTCTATATGGTTGAAAAAAATGAAAAAGACCTAAAGTTAAATCTTTCCTTAAAAAGACTAACTCTTGATCCTTGGAGCAAAACAGAAGAGAAGTATCCGAAAGACAAAGAAGTTGAAGGTGAAGTAGTACGCAAGGAAAAATACGGCTACTTTATCCGCCTTGAGCCGGGAGTTGAGGGCCTAATTCATATTTCCAAGCTAACTGGTAATGAAGAGATAAAAATCGGCCAGAAAATCAAAGCCTATATTGAAAGAATTAATGTCAAAGCCCGCAGGATGAGCTTAGTTCTTCCTCAAAAAGAAAAACCAGTGATGTATAGATGAAATAATTCTCTTTTATTTACTTCTTAAAAATTGTAAGAAAGTTCCTGGTGTCATTATTCGAATATTATATTTTTCTTTAATTTTATTAATTTCAAAATATCTAATATTATAGCTAACTAAAAAATTAACACTTGATTCTACGGCTCCGGCAACAATGTGAGTATCATTTGGGTCCTTAACACAATTTTTATATGATGATTTTATTTGTCTTAAACTCTGCGAGAGTTTAATAATTTTAAACCTTTCTTTTACAATGGCTTTTAATTTTTCATCATCGATTTTCAGTTTTTTTACCACTAACAGAAGTTCTTGATAGGAAATATTAGAGATAAAACAATCAATTTTTTTGTTATTGATAAGTTGATAGGCAGCTCCAAGATTAGAAATTAATGAAGAAATGACAACATCAGAGTCAAGAAAGACATTAACCATAAATTATAAATTTTTTCTTACTTCTTTGATCGTCTTTTCAACTTTTTCCAGATTTTTATAATCTTCTTTTTCAGCCAAATACAGGTCATAGTCCATGCCAGTTAGAGCAAAATAAACTGAAGTAACAGGAATCCTGTAAACTTTACCGATTTTTTTAGCTACGATTTCACCTCGACCAATAAGATCGTAGACCGTATTTTTAGTCAACTGCAAAATAGAGGCTACCTGCTCAGGGGTATATGTTTTTGGAATGTTTATCTGATTTAACATAACTATTTTATACCAAACACAACAAAAGATGTCAATAGGCAATTAAAAAAAACATGGTTCTTCCCCAAACCGAAAAGCCGGTGATGTACCGTTAGAAAATATTAAAAAATTTCAACTCCCTAACCTTTTTAAAATCTTTTTGATTATTGGTCATTAATTCCAACTTGTTTTCAAGGCAGGTAGCGGCAATAAGGGCATCGCCAATATATGAAATTTGTTTTGTTCTTAAAAGATTGGCAGTAATATAGGCAATATTTTTATTGACATCTATCAGAATAAAATTCTGAAAAAATTTTTTTGCTTTAAGCACTTTTTCTTTATTTGTAAGATTATAATCATTCATATATTCAATAATAATAATTGGATTTATATATAAATGAACCAAATTTTCTTTTTGTTCGCTCAAGAGAGGTTTTAACTTTGTCCCAAAGCCTTTTGAATAGTCAATTAGAACGTTTGTATCAACAAATATATTTTTCATCTAATTCCTTTACGTAAATTTTCCACATATTTTTTTTCTCTTTTATTTCTTCGAATTCGTCTAACTAATTCGTCTCCAGTTTCGCCCCCACCCAAAAAGCCAAAAAATTCATCAACATCATCTTTTATTAATTCCTTTTTTGGCGGCATGATGACCGCAATTGGTTTTCTATATTTACAAACCACTAGGGGGACCTCGGTTTTTGTCACCTCGTTTAAATATGAAGCTAAATTATCTCTTAAAAGAAAAACACTGGTTTTTTTCATATGAGGTTATTATAAATGAAGCTAAATATGTTGTCAAGTTGTACAGATGTACAGATTTATCCCTCTCTTTAATATAAAAATAGAGATATCTGAATGTTATAATAAAATAATGAATGGAAATCCAGAAGTAAAGAACACTTCTCAAGTACAATTTATAATCGTATCCAATACCAAAAAACCAATTTTACAAGAAAAAGTCATACAATGTGGAGCTGTACTTAAAGGAGATGAAGAACAATTTGGAATTGGATGTGAACCAATAAATAAAAACGAACCAAATAGAAGGTCTGATGTTTTAAAAGCATTAGGAGAAGAAGGAACAAAAGCTGTTTGTAAGATTCCTAAGTTTATTAATTTTGATGGCTTAGACAAAAAGGCACCAGAAGCGAGTTTGATGAGGTTATGTAATGAAACCGGTACGGAAAATGTTCCCCAGTTATTGGGAGAAGGAATGGTTGATTATGATCCAAATATCGAAATGTTTAATACTGGCCAACAAACAAATAAAAGACCATACATGTTAGTTGAAGACGTCTCTGATTATGCAGACCATCGCCTGTATTATAATTTACCCATTTCTGAACAAATAAATTATACAAAACAAGAATTAAGAACGATATATGAGTTATTACAGAAAACAGGGATTGCATACAAAGATTATGACGATGCTATTTGGGTTGATAAAAAAACTAGTCTTCCAATAGTAAGATTAATAGATTTTAGCGAAGAAAAATCAATGGGTATTCCTCTTTCTGTTGAATCCATAATGAGTTTAGCTAAAAGTTTCTCCTATTTATTACAGCCAAGTCACGAAGAGGCTATAGAATCAAATGTTATTACTAACTTAAGAGAACAAAGAACATTGGTTGAACAATATGCTTCAAAACTAAAAAAACATGGTCAACTAAATTCTGAAGCTAATTCTACTCTTTCATATACTCTTAACGAAAAAAATATACAAAAATATCTTAATCTATTAAAAAAAGAAATAAGAAAAAAAAGAGAGGCAGAAAAAATTAATCAAATAACTTCAGCAATAAATAGAGCAACGATACTATCATTAAGATCAAAAGAATTTCATTTTACTTCTGCTGAAGATAGTTTTGTAAGAGAATATAGATATAATCTAACGAGCCTTTCTAGATTAAAAGGACTTATAAAATTAGACTTTGATTCTGCCATGGAGTTATTTTATCAAAGAAGAAATTCTTACAGACCCACAATCTCTCCCTCAAATATTAGACGAAAAAATAAAAATGAAATTTATTAACGATTTTTGTAACAAAAAATATACGAAAGATAAGGTTGCCTTAGCGTCACGGGCACTTTTATACTTAATTGAGAATGATGGAAGAACATCTTCAATAATAAAAGAAAGATTTAGAAATATGACTAGCGAAACTCAAATAAAACAGTTAGAAAATAAAAGTAGAATTATATATCAAGAAAATATGCTTTCTTTAATATTGAGTGCCGCAGAAGATTATTTATTTCAAAAAATTTGATCTGCTTATTAACTATTTTTTACTCAATCAATCCCTTTTCCTCCTCTGGCGCAATGACTTT
>Ga0210050_1002719_pt1 | contig 16562 bp, 20 predicted proteins | sample CryGey132114_all_FD_185463 | JGI IMG/M metagenome (GOLD analysis project Ga0210050, IMG submission 185463) | Groundwater microbial communities from aquifer - Crystal Geyser CG22_combo_CG10-13_8/21/14_all (SPAdes) (version 2) | ecosystem: Environmental > Aquatic > Deep subsurface > Groundwater ...
ATTATATTTTTAGTCTACCACTATGAAAAGCAAAAAGCCACACGCCAGCTAAAAAGCCGTATGTTTTCAAAAAATAGAGTCATTTTGGAGGAGTGGAGTGTACTATCCTACCTTGCTGATTACGACTCACAATGATGCGCCCATAGCGTGGTGGAGGAAGTTTTATCGTGAAGGAAAATGGAATCAGTTTTGTGCTTTCTCCGGCAATACTATGTCGTATTGTGTCCAAACTATGCCTATTGATAACATGATTACTACTATACCATAAGTAAGTATGTCACTCACAATTATCTTTTTTGAGACCCTCCACAAAATTGTGTCTGGCATAGTAGAGTTAAAACACTATGAAAGACAATAAAAACAATAAGAAATAATTATCATTTAAATCTCCTAACAGATTACTTGATTATTTATGGTTATTAAAGAGTTTAAAGAGAAAAACTATATGAAATACCCGATTTCAAATTACAAATACCTTACAAAGGTCGCGCAAAATAGAAAAGAGTCAGACACAATTTATTAAACGGTCCCTCTTTTTACTATGTCATCAATACCTAAATCTCGACAGATTTTCTTCGCAAGGAAGAAATTAATCTCACCATGTCTTGGTACAGTTGACGTGTGACCAGTTGTAGCATTAAAAAACACGGAGTGCTTGGCGCCTTCACGCACAAGAGAACATCCGTGTTTTAATAAATATCTAATGAGGTCAACTCGTTTCATTACATTGTAATGACCATATCCTCCCGAGTGACATTACTACCTTCTCGCACAGTCAGCAATTTATTTGTTTCCAACACAAGCATAAGCGCCTCTTTTAAATTTTCTTTTGCTTCTTTTAGCGTTTTTCCTTGTGTGTTTACGCCAGGAATTTCCTCAACCCATGCCGAATACCATTTCCCCGTTTTTTTATAGTTCGCGGTAAATTTCCTTTTCATACTATGATAATACGCCGTATGTTGCCACATGTCAAATCATGCACTGGGTTAGTATATAGTTCACACCAAAGGGTATGAAAACAACAAATAATCTAAGTACCTTTAAAAATGTAGAGGAATTGATACAACTGGTGTAAATATAAATCAAAAAGAATATTCTGAATTAAAAGAAAAAATTTTTAAATTACTTCGTCAAATTTCACCTAATGTTTGCGTATATCTGATGTTTTGTGGAGCGTAGACCTATGACCTAAACCTTGCTTAGACCATTTTTCAATCTGCTCGCTGGCAGATTAAACAGCTTTTTTACCATAAGATTCTACCTTTTTGTGCCATTGTTCTTTCTTTTTATCAGACGCGCGTTCAGATGGACCAAAAGTCGTTACACGCACGGGGTCAAATCCCGCAAAACCAAGAATGCCACGCGCGAGTTCATTTGTAAAATCTCCAAAAAGAAACCGTACTTTTATAGGATTCATACCTACGGTAATTATAATTCGCGCTGTTTTATTCTTTAAGAGTTTTTCCCATTTTGAAGGGTCTTCTTTTGAAAATCTAAACGCAAATCCCGGCAAAAACATTCTATCAAAAAGACCTTTTAGAATTGCCGGCATAGTGCACCACCAATTTGGATAAAGTATAACTATATGGTCAGCCCATTTAAAATCCTCCTGCATCTTTATAAGGTCTGGCTCAAGCTCTTGAATTTCTTTATATCCTTTATGCAGTATCGGGTCAAATTTCACATCGCAAATATTTGTCCTTCTGACTTCATATCCCGCGTCTTTCGCTCCTTTTTCATAAGAATTGGCTAAATAACCTGATAATGTCTCGCAATCAGGATGACCTAATAATATGAAAATTTTTTTCTTCTTCATATTTTTATATTGTTTATTGATGAATTGCTAAAAAATACTCGTATAAATAAAAACTCGTGATTAACAGCGCGCCAGCGAGAGCTGTCCAAAACACAATTTTTAACATATAAATTAAAATTTCTTCACGGTCTGATATTTTAAAATAACATAAAAATCCAAAAATATAAAAAATCATAATAGATATAACGCTTTTCCCTATCCAGTGATGGTTAAAAGCGCCAGCAAGCCAATTTTTAAATGGTTTATATAATTCTCCGAAAATTACGGCAAAAACAATAAAAACAATTGCGAGAATCGCGCTTATAGCGAATGAATTTATTAATTTATTTTTTTTATTTTTCATATCTTATATATTTTTGAAATAAAATTTTTACCTACGCGCTGTTATAACCTTGCCGAGCCGGATATTATCACTCCGCCAAGCGCCATAAATACCGATATTATAAGCGTTATTAAAACGACTAACGCAAGCGCGTTTCTAAGCGGACGATTTTCTTGCAAATTATTTCCCTTAAACCACACCGTTAGTAAAATCACAAACGCGAGCAGTGGAAGAAATAAAAATATATGTTCTTTTGTTTCCATTATGATAGAATGCGCCCAAGGATTTGGACCATCTTTTATAATCGGCTTAACATTGCTTCCATAATACACCACATAATAATAGCCCCCTGTTATCCACGCTGTAATATACGCGACAAAAGCGGTAATAGAAGATATTTTAAGCAAGCGAACCGAAATATTTTTTTTGAAAAGCCAAAGGAGCGTCGCGTATGAAGCTATTATTCCTATAACTCCTATAATAATATGAACGGATAGCAATATTGATAAAGTTTGCGTCATATAAAATATTTACCTAAATATAATTTTTTAATTATTGATAATACGCCAATTATAACAAATACAGCGATTGCGTAAAAAATTAAAAATGTAAAATATGAATAATCAGCGCCTCTTATTATTCCAAGAGTAAGCGCTCCATACCATGAAGTGATTGAAAGTCCTTCCCCGAGCCACATTGGTATTTTTCTCATTTGCATTAAAAGCGCGTTTGAAACAAGTATAAATATAATCGTAAGTTTCGCCCAAAGCCGAGGGTCAAGAAGCCGCTCTTCTTGTCCTGTCATACGATATTCAAGAAGAAATCCAAAGCCCGACAATACGGTTATTACAAGTCCCACTCTAAGAGTTGTAAAAATTATAGAAAGCCATTCTCCTTCCATTGGGTCAATCTTGCCATCTTTAAGCGCTTTCAGATAAAGAATGCCGCCAAAAGTCGCGCCTCCAACTCCGAGAGCGACTCCAATAAGATGTGTTGTTATTAAAAATATATGCAAGTCCATAATTTTAATTTATTATTTGCTGACTAATTTTTATCTCATTCCATCGCTTTTTTAAGCTCTTCCTTGTGATTTTGCATTACTTCCATCATAGCTGTCATTTGGTCTTTTCCATCTTTTATTTTTATTTGCGCTTCTTTAGCTATGGTCTGAAAAAGTTGAGGATTTTTTTCAATCATACCTATAAGTTTTTCTTGCTCCGCTTCTGGCATTCCCTTAAGCTGTGATTTCAGCATTTTTTTAATCAAAAAATTCTTTAACATAGCGTTTATATTATAACTTTTATTAAGATTTGCGACAATCATCGTGGAATAAAAATCTATTTCTTCTCTCGCCAATCTTCTATTTTTTTATGATGCCCAGAGAGAAGAACTTTAGGCGCGCTGTATTTTTTTCCTTTATATATTAACACTTCGGGACGCGTATAAACATCGCGGCTCGCTATTCTTTCTTCTTCTATTGAACTTTGATTTCCAAGCACTCCTTTTATTTGTCTTGATACAGCGTCCAAAATAATCATCGCGGGAAGCTCTCCTCCCGTGAGCACATACGGTCCTATTGAAATACTTTCCGCTCTCAATATTTTTTTGACCCGAGCGTCAATTCCTTCATATCGTCCCGATATGATTATAATATCTTTGTATATTTCTGCGAGTTTTTTTGCGTAAAGATTATCAAACTGTTTGCCGTTTGGCGAGAGAAAAATTATTTTAACTTTTTTCTTTCGTCCTATCGCTTTCTCTGCCGCCTTTAACACGGATTCCGCTTCAAGCACCATACCAGGCCCGCCTCCGTATGGTTTTCGGTCAACTCGTTTATGTTTGTCTTTTGTAAAATCGCGTGGATTATAAAAATTAATTTTAATTTTTTTATTTTTAATTGCTCGCGCGATAATAGATTCGCCTGTATATGATTTAAATGCGTTCGGAAACAATGTAATTATGTGAAATGTCGTCATACAAATTAATTCTTACATATTATGCATAATACGCTTTTATGTAATTTTTAATAATTTATCGTCTGCTAACAAATACTATACTAAAAGAAAAACCGCTTGGAAGCAATGCTTCCAAGCGGTTTTTCTTTTTTTACATTTAAACTTTCAAATCTTTCATCGCTTCATCTACACTTCGTGACGCGGGACCTCTTGTTGAACCTTCCGGTTCATTGATTTTGAGGTTCACTCGAGCGTTGTTTTTCATCCCAACGACTCTTAAAAGCGTGCGAAGAGCTTTGGCGGTATTTCCAGATCGGCCGATTATTTTCCCCATATCTTGTCCGTTTATATCAAGAGTAAGAAGAACTCCCATCTCGTCCACAGTTCTTTTGACTTTCACATCATTTGGGTTATCAACCAATTCCTTTATAACAAATTCAAGAAATTGCTGGTCCTTTTCCATAAAACTAATCGTATTTGACTTATAATCTATAATTCAAGCAGTTTTCGACATTTCTGCTATTATTTAGTGTATATAATAACAAAAAAAAGTCAATGCTTTGCATATAAGTTTAACAAACCATAAATTACAAACTTTTTCGTAAATATTGTCTTTGAAAAACATTACAAAAAAAGTATAGAAGTCTGGAAGTCAGACTTCTATATTAACCTAATAAATAGACAACAACAAAAACCCCGCCAAATAGCAGGGTTTTTGTTTTGTTGATTTATTCTAAATCCTTAAAAAGTTCTTTATGCAATCCGAGGACTATCCTTGGATGGTGGTCCTTGGATGGTAATTCTTTGGACGATAAAATAATTTTTCTATCCGCTAGATAGCGGATTAATTTCATATGATATATCGTATGATTTGATTTTTTTTGAGAATATCAAATTTAATATCAAGGTCATCGCCTTGACATATTATTTGTTGTTTCATACGATATCGTATGATTTTTCTAATTATTTTTTTGTAAATTATTTTGAATTACAAAGCTCATCACAAGCATAAAATTCATCCAGGGACTCTTTAGATTAGTTTACTTCTTGGATTGATTCATATTGAATATCCATCATATTGCGCCTTTTAATACATATTTGAATCCTATTATTGTTTATAAAAAGGTGCGGAAAATCCGCTATCGCTGAAATTGTGTACCATTTATATTTAATAATATTCATCATATTTTTAGAAAAATTTTAATTTTAATATTTTTTAATATTTTCGCTTAATATTTTTATAACATAATCAATGTCTTTTTTTGTTGTTTCTTTTCCGAGTGAAAAACGAAGCGAGCTTTTTGCCCGTTCTCTGCCGTACCTAAGCGCTTCTATTACATAAGAGCCCTCGTTTTCATCACCCTCCTTGCACGCGCTTCTTGTGGCGCAAGTTATTCCTTTATTGTCAAGCAATACCACAAAAAACTCTCCGTTAATATTTGGTATATAGACATTTATATTATTTGGCGAACGCGATTCCCTGCTTCCGTTAAGCTTCGCTTTCGGAATTTTTTTATATATTTTTGTTATAAAATAATCACGAAGTGTTTTAATTCTTTCATATTCTTTTTCTCTATTTTTTTCGGCAAGCTCCAGCGCTTTCGCAAATCCGATAATAAGAGGCGTGTTTTCTGTTCCGGCTCGCAATTTGTTTTCTTGCCATCCTCCTTTTATAATGGAGTTAATTTTTACATCTCTTTTTTTATATAAACACCCGACACCTTTTGGTCCGTAAATTTTCTGCCCTCCAAGCGTCATTAAATCTATATGCATTTTTTCCACATCAAGCTGAAAATACAGCGGCGCCTGACTTGCGTCCGTGTGTAAATACGGCAATCTTGGATTTTGGATTTTGGATTTTAATTTTTTTTTGCGGAAATGCCGAAGTGTTTTTGCGATTTCCGCGATTGGCTGTATCGTTCCTATTTCATTATTCACATACATTATAGACACAAGAACGGTATTTTCTTTGAGAGCTTCTTTAATATCTTTCACATTCACGATTCCGTTTTCTTCCGTTCCTATATAACTGACATTAGCGCCTTTTTTCTCAAGAAATTTAAACAATTCTAAAACAGACGAATGTTCAATAGCGCTTGTTATAAAATGCATATCTTTAATCCTCATCCCGCTATCTTCAAGCGCGCTGATTACTCCGAAAATCGCCAAATTATTAGATTCAGTTCCGCCTGATGTAAATACTATTTCTTCGCTTCTTGCGTTCAAAACATCGGCAATGCTTTTACGCGCGCCATCAATCGCGGTTTTTATGATAACTCCTTCTTTGTATATCGCGCCAGCATTGCCAAAAAGAACGGTAAAATATGGTTGCATTGCTTTTAACACATCATTGTCAATTGGAGTAGCCGCGGCATAATCCATATATATTCTTTTTTTCCCATGCACAGGAGGGTCAGACCCTCCTGTGCCTTTTATGGAAATCTGTTTATTTTTATTCATAAATTATTTTGTTGCGTTATAAAATCAAGAAACATCAATATTGTGAATTACGAAACGCAAAAATTTAGGTCTATTGAGCAAAAACATTTAAAAAATAAAAAGATTTTGCGATCGAGGACCTAAATTTTTGCGTTTCGTAATTTATAGTCAAGAGTAGTCCGTATTATTATTCACGAAAATCACTTTTTGCAAAAAGTCCCAAATAATTGTATAGTATAATCTTATATGCTATTTAATATTTATTCAATCTCTGCTTATTTGATACTTCTATTCGCTATTGGCGCGATTTTGATTTTTCTTGTAATTTGGATTATGCGGCTTGAGAAAAAAATTAAAAATTTCACTTATGGAAAAGATGGCAAAAATCTGGAAAGTTCTATGGTTGCGATAAAAAAGAATTTAGACGACCTTATAAAATCAAGAAAAGATATAGAAAATTATCTTATGGAAGTGGAAAATCGTTTGAGAAAAAGTATTCAAAGCGTGGAAACAATACGATTTAATTCTTTCAAAGGAGACGGTTCCGGAGGAAATCAAAGTTTCGCTACGGCTTTCCTAAATGAAAATGGCAATGGACTTGTTATATCAAGTATTTACGCGAGAGGTATAGTAAGTATTTTTTCAAAACCGCTCAAAAAATTTGTTTCAGAATTTGAATTATCAAATGAAGAGAAAAAAGCAATAAATGACGCGAGGAAGAATATTGGCTATCGTAAATAAGATTATCTTTTTATACAAAAGCCATTGTTCTATAAATTAAGATTTCCACAGTTAATAAAATTATGAGAAATTATGGAAAAAAATAAAAAATCACAAAAAAATATCGGCGACAAAATTAATGCGTCCGCGAACAAAAAAAATCAAAGACCTCCTGTTGTCGTGATAATGGGACATATAGACCACGGCAAATCAACACTCCTTGACTATATAAGAAAAACAAATGTTGTTGACGGCGAAGCCGGCAGTATAACGCAACGAATTTCTGCTTACGAAGTCGCGCATAAAGACAGCTCCGGAGCAAATAGACGGATTACTTTTCTTGATACTCCCGGACATGAAGCATTCAAAAAAATAAGGTCCAACGGAGCTGAAATCGCAGATATCGCTATACTTGTAATATCCGCCGAAGAAGGCGTAAAAGCGCAAACATTAGAAGCGCTTAAATGTATTCGCGAAAGTAAAATACCTTTTATAATAGCGATAAATAAAATGGATAAAACAAGCGCGAATTTGGAAAAGACAAAACAAAATCTTCTTGAAAATGAAATATATCTTGAAGGGTCCGGCGGAGACATTCCTTTTGTGCCAATTTCCGCCAAAACAGGAAGCGGCGTATCAGAACTTCTTGATATGACACTTTTAATCGCAGACCTTGAAGATATTAGCGGGAACCCGGATATTGAAGCAAGCGGTGTCGTTATTGAATCTGACCTTGATAATCAAAAAGGAATTTCCGCTACGCTTATAATAAAAAACGGCGAGCTTAAGCTCGGAATGTTTATTGTTTCAGGAGATAGTATCGCTCCCGTTAGGATAATGGAAGATTTTCGCGGAGAAAAAATAATTAAAGCTGTTTTCTCAAGTCCTGTTAGAGTAATAGGTTTTAATAAAATACCTGACACAGGATTACCTTTCAGCTCGTTTTATACAAAAAAAGAAGCTGAAAAAGCGCTCGCGCAAACAGACAAAAAAATTCCGCTTATTAAAAATAATAAGAATGAAAATAAATTATTAGAAATTCCAATAATACTTAAAGCGGATGTTTTTGGCACGATTGACGCGATAGAATACGAGATAGAAAAACTAAAAAGCGATAGTGTGAAAATCAGAATTATAAATAAAAGCGTCGGGTCAATATCCGAAGACGATGTAAAAACAGCTTATAGCGGCAAAGGGGCGCTTATTGTCGGCTTTAACACTAAAATTGACGCACCCGCGCGAAATCTTGCCAGCCAGCTTAATGTTGAAATTAAAATATTTGATGTAATATACAAAATATCGGAATGGCTGGAAAAGATTATGAAAGAAAGAACTCCGATGGTGGAAGTAGAAGAAAAAATAGGAAGCGCGAAAATTTTAAAAATTTTCAGCAAAATTAAAGACAAACAAGTGCTTGGTGGAAAAATTCTTGAAGGAGAGCTGTCTGTAAAAGAAAATATCAATATAATACGAAGGGGCGAAAATATTGGGAAAGGTGAAATAATAAATCTTCAGCAAAATAAAATAAATGTAAAACAAATATCAGAAAGTGGCGAGTTTGGCGCGCAAATCAAAGCGCGTCTGGAAATATCCGCGGGAGACATAATAGAGGGCTTTATAATAATTAAAAAATAAGATAATATGTCAGATAGAACAGCGAGAATTTCAGAACTTATAAAAAAGCTTGCCGCGGAATTTTTATCAAAAGAAGCGGATAGGTCTTCCATTATTACAGTTACTCGCGCGAATATATCAAAGGACTTAAAAAACGCTACCATATATTTGACAATATATCCGCAAGCGAGCGAAAAATCCGCTCTCAATTTCGCAAAACGCAAAAGAACTGAATTTAAAAAATACGCGAGAGAAAAAATCAGGATAAAACGAATCCCCTCTTTTGATTTTGATATTGATACTGAAAAAAATATATTATATTGATAAATTTTCAATCAATAAGGCCTGGTAGCCAAGTGGTAAGGCAGCGGTTTGCAAAACCTCTATACGCGGGTTCAATTCCCGCCCAGGCCTCCAGGATTAGACTTTCCGATTTTTGACCGACGAATCGGTGGGCGGCACGAAGTGCCACCCATTGGTTTTGTGGGGGGAAATCAGGACTTATCGGCGCGCAGAGACGCGCCTCGCGGTTGGCCAAGACGAGGTTCGAGCCGAACACTTGTTCGGCAGCAACCTTTTTTAGAAAAAGGTTGCTATCCATTGCGGTTTTCTCAAGAGAAGAAGCGACTTTTATCCATTCTCTCATCGGTTCGAGCCAACCGTTCTGCTTTTGTTCAAGGTTGGTCATTTGCTCTTCCAGCGACTTCTTTTCGGAAAGGAGTTTTGATTTTTCAGTTCGGTAAACTTCTCGGTCAATATCTTGTTCCAAATAACCATCAAGAAGTCGCTGGAGTTTAGTAGCAATGATTTTGATTCTCTCTTGATTCGTTTGAACAAAAGCAGAAACGGATTGGGTGGACTTTGATTTATCTTTTTCCAATCTTGCTTGTAGTTTTTCCGCCCAATCCGCAGGCAAAGAAACTTTTTGAAGCAGAGAGGAAATTTGCTCATCTAACTTTTCCTGGCGAATACAAGGTTCGGGACATTTGAAGTTTTTGCGTTTTTTAGTGCAGTGATAATAAGTGTAGAAATGTTGCGTGCCGTTCTTTTGTGTCTTTACCCTGTATTCGCCGGTAATCATCATGCCGCAAGTGGCGCAACGAAGCAGTCCACAAAATACTTGCGGCTCAATGGTGGATTTATGCCGTGGTCGTCCTCTCTGCTTCAAAACTTTCTGCACTCTATCAAAAAGTTTCTTTGCGATGATTGGCTCGTGCTTACCCTCGTGTATTTCGCCAGCATAGCGGAATAATCCGGTGTAGAAAGGATTGGAGAGGATAAAAGTCGCTCTTGAGATGTGGATTCTCTTTCCGCTTCTTGAAACTAATTTGTGTTGCGCCAAAAATTCGCCAATATCTTCCAACCTCTGATCGCCTTGCGCATATAGCTCAAAAACCTTGCGAACAACCGGAGCTTGCTTTTTATCCACGACAACAGTTTTATTACGCGAGTCATTGATATAGCCAACCGGCGCAAGGCTTGGATATTCTCCGCGTTTCACTTTTTGGCGCAATCCTCTTTTTGTATTTTCGGAAAGAGAATCCACATAGTATTTGCTTTGCCCAAAGGCGATGTTGAGCATAAATTTCCCTTGCGAGGTATTTTCCATCCAGAATGTTGGAAATTTCAACATCACCAAATGCCCGCAATCCAAAAGATAAATAACGCGTCCGCCATCCACAGAATTGCGCGCTAATCTATCTGGATGCCAGGCCAAAATTCCGTTTGCTTCGCCGCTTTCTATCCGATTGAGCATATCGTTAAAAATAGGACGACCCGGAATTTTGGCCGATTGTTTTTCCACCAATTCATCAACAATGTTGAGATTTTCCTGTTTCGCAAAAGCGCGCAATTCTGCAATCTGGTCTTCGATAGAACGCACTTGTTTATCTTCCACATCAGTGGACTTGCGGGCATACAAAAAGAATTTTTGCGAGATATTTTGTGTGTCGTTATTCATAAGATTAAAAACTTAAATGGCCGCCCCGGTTGTACTCAATCCAAGTTGCCTTGAACTGACCGGGACGGCTATTAAAAAAGACAACTTTGGTGATTGAGTACATTGTCATTATAGCAAAAATTCTTTTTGTTGGGCAAATCAAATACTAAACCGCAAGGGATTTCGAACCTCGTCTTGGCTAACCGCGAGGCGCGTCTCTGTGCGCCGATAAGTCCTGATTTCCCCCCACAAAACCAATGGGTGGCACTTCGTGCCACCCACCGATTCGTCGGTCAAAAACCGGAAAGTCTAATCCTGGAGTATCTTTATGACTGCGCTCGAACCTACTTTATCAAAAATTCCTGAACAAAGGAAGCCGCCCCGCCGCCGCTCGCTAACGCTCGCCCCATCAAAGAAAAGTTTTGTTTGCGGTTTTGATTTTGCACGCGACCATTTTTTTCTTCTAAAAGGAAAACAAAACTTTTCTTTGGTGTTCTATTCTGAACGAGCAGGCGGCGGGTGCGGCCTCTGTTTTATTTCGTTCGCGGGCAAAAATTTCCTCTCCCTCACCCACTCCACTTTTTGCCCGCTCGCTGAAACTGAAAAGTAAAAAATGTTTTGCAATTTACAATAAAAATGAGGCTACAATATCTCAGCTCGCGCTAAAGCAACATCGGTAGGAGCTCCTATTAAGGTTAGACCTATAGCTTCTCGTAAGTGTCTTTCGATTTGGTGCTGTTTTGTATAACCTACCCCTCCATGTAGTGCAAGGCCAATTCGAGCAATATCAACTGTAGATTCGGTGGTGAAAGCTTTTGTTTTATAAGCATCTTTAATGAGATTTGTCCCTTCCTCGAACCTAGATACTAATTCGTTGAGTATATTTTCTTCTTCTTTGAGTCTACTTTTCATGCTAGCTATTTTATTTTGCACCGCAGAGATGTCTTTAAGTAGGTGGCCTACAGATTTTTTAGATTCAACGTATTCTATTGTTTCTTTAACAATAGTTTCTGCTAAGCCCACAGCTCTAGCACTATAATTTATGAGCGTACCTATTTGAACTTCTTCCAAAGCTTTTTTACCATTAAACTCGATGCCGCCCAGCATCTGTTCTGTTGTAATTTCACATTCAAAATTCAAATTACAGAGACTAATTCCCTCCATTCCTAAGCGCGGAATATCATCACTAATAACAAGACCATCTTGTTTAGACGACAGTAAAGCTATTCCTACTTTTCTGTCCTGCTCATCGTTTCTTGTTTGGTAAGAAGCAACGATTGCTATTAAATCAGCATTCGCGGCGTTAGTTATAAGTATTTTATTTCCTTGCAACATAAGCTTATCACTAAGAAGTTGCAAATTTGTTTGTAGGCTGTCCGGTGATTTACCCTCTTTTTCTGTATACGCATGAGCAGCAATCATTGAGCCATTGGCCATTTTAGGAAGTAAATTTTCTCTCTGGCTGGCCGTACCAAAGCGAACAAGATACTCACACACTTTCAAGTGCGATCCTAGCATACCAGTCAACGGAACAAATCCTCGCGCTAATTCTCTGACAATATCAAGTAGTTCTTTCGGAGTTGCAGTAAATCCACCGAATTCTGAGGGAACATTCAAACCAAATAATCCAAGACTTTTCATCGTATTAATTAATTCTTCTGGATAGTGCCGGATGTTCTCATGAGTAGATGCCCACCTTCGGACATCCGAATCAACAAATTTTTTCACTTGATCTGTAAATCTTTTCATAAAATGAATTTTTTAATTGTTTCAAAAGTTTTATTGTCGGTATGAGAAATTACCAAATTCGGGCTAAAGGTATTTATTTTTTGTTGCCTAACGCCTCCAGTAAAAACGATGAGTACTTTTTCTCCTTTTTTTATAATTTCCGCACGAATGGCTTCTATAGTACCCATAAGAGCAAGTAGACCAGATTTCTCAACAATGACCTCCTGACCTGCGACAACTTTTGTGGTTAATATGATTCCTTCCTTTTGTAGGATGCTCCTTGTCTCATTTTCAAGCATTTTATAGCGATTGTTACTGATAATATTAATTGCTCCTCCGTAGCTCTTAATGATATTTCTCATTCGTTGAAGAAACTCTGCAGACGGATGACTCCTAAAAAGTGTAGGTTCAATAACTTGAGCGATATTTTCTGTTAGCGCTGGCAGTCTTTCTTGTTCTCTGTAATCGGTAGCGTATGGATGTGTTGCCTCCTGTTGAATCCCTAAAAGTTTAGGAGGTTTAAGATCGCTTTTTATCTCCTTTATCCCTTCATAGAAACCGAAGGGCCCATACCCACTGGATAGTGACTGGACATGCCAGTCAAACTTTCTACCAGTTTTTCGATAATGCTCTTCAAGAAAGTAGGCCCGTAGCTTGTTTGCTTGAATTTGGTGTTCAAGGGTCGGCACCTGCAGAATATCTAAACCTTCAGAAACCTTTTTTGTCATTTGCTTTATTAGTGGTTCCGGAAAGTCACATTCTACTGTTTTTGTAAACTTTTCATCTATAAAGTCTGAACTGAGTTTATACCGTGAGTTACTGGGATAAAAAAGGATAGAACATAACTGATGTTTTGCCGAGTATGCAGCTAGAGCCATCCCAGTATTGCCTGATGATTGGTAAACATACTTGTTGATTCCCCTAGAAATACAATCAGCTATTGTGATGCTGGCAAGCCAATCTTTAAAAGTACCCGTATATGATAACGAGGAAAGATCAAGAAGCGATATTCCTACTCCATAAAAATCACCAAGGTCAACAATAAGAGTACCCTCTTTAATGCTTGCGGCTTGTAAGTGATGATACGGTATATCTTCAATATTTTGCCCGTACCTAAGCACTATACTTTCCTTCTCACTATAGTTTGAATTAATCTTCATAACACATTTTGTAAATCCATCTTACCATTTTTCAGGCGTTTGGACGAATAAAATTGCAAAACGTTTTTTACTTTTCAGTTTCAGCGAGCGGGCAAAAAAGAAATAGTTTATTTATTACAATCCCTGAAGATCGCTATCAATGGCTTCAAATTCGGCGTCCAAACCCGATAAATCGGTTTCGTTGAGGTCGGCTCCAATAGCGTCAAGTTCGTCAGAAGTTCGCACGCTTTGCAAATTTTTCGCGGCTTTGTCTTCTCCAGAAGGCATAGCGAGTCCTTCGGCTTGAAGCGCCTGCTTTTCTTCTTGCGACAACTCAATAGGCGTCAAATCCTGCTCAATTGTAAGCGATTCTTTTTGCTCCGAAGGGCCACGATTCAAGAAAAAGAATACTCCTCCCGCGATAACAACGAGGATAATGATTACGATTGTAAGTGTGTTTTTGTTTGCCCCGTTAGACATTTTTTTATTTAAATCATACATAGTTATTTTTATATATCCCGTATCACATCATTTAAAATACTAATTTTTGAGAATGATGTCTAACGGGGTGAATAGTCATGATTATATGCTGGTATTTGACCTGGAACTATTGTAATCGTCGGCTGCTTGCGTATGCACCTCAATAATTATGACGCGAAGGTTTTCAATGTCTGTTTTCAGCTCTTCGGCGAGCGCGCGGGCTTCTTCCGCGACTCCTATTACATTTTCGCCCAAAAGCAGAGATTCATATTTCGCTTTAAGTTCTTCCATCTTTGCTTCGTTTTCAGCGCTTATATTTTTGGCTTTCTCAACAAGAATGGCCGTGTTAGTTGGCGGAAAGAGGCTTTTATCCTTGCTTTTCGCTCGCTCTTCACCTTCAATTTCAATTCTCATTTTTTCAATCCGCGATTCCAGCCGGCCTAAAATATGGTCAAACCGAGCCGTTGCCGAGCGGAAACGGTTAAGCATTCGTAGGCCTTTGCCGTGGGCAAGAGCAATGCGCGCCGTTTTTCCGTGATCCACATGACCTATTGTTGTTTTCACATTCTCTCGGAAATTATCACGAAGCGCTTTCGCGGCTTCACGAGCTGGTTGTACGGCCGGCAGTAATATAACGGATCGTTGTAGATCTGTTAGCGCCGAGTCGATCTGATGTAAGAGCGCCCGCTCTAGTCCAAGCACATCCGCAACCAAACCCTTGTCTTCCACAGCCGCAAGCAACGCAATGTCGCCCTCAACAATCTTTTTTACGGCACGAAGCGACTGGGCCGCCTCTTCCTTTTTGCCGTCTTTAATCGCCTTGTCTGCCTCAGTCGCCACGCCCGCCCTATACCTTGCGTGGTCTCCAACCGTTATGCACACTTCTATATCACAAAGCTTGAGCCGTTCCTGTATCTTTCCGATAGTCTTCTTAATGGTTTCAACAGCCAACTCAATCTGTTCAAAAGCATCGTCATCATCGCGTTCAATCGCGAGTGTTTCTCCCGCAGGCGCCGATTTAGTGTTGGACTTGGACTCGTTGTAGTCCTTTCCCGCGGCTGGAGCAGGAACCGCCCCTCCTGTTGCAGATTCTTTTGCAGTAGAATCAGCTCCGGCGCCAAGCTCATCAAGTTTTGTAAAAACTTCCTGAACACCTATATCGCTTACCCCAATCGCAACCAGAAACGATTTAAGTTCAGCTTCATATATTCCGTTGCCCTCAAGCGCATCTGTAACTTTGTTGATGTCCGCGCCGCCAACGCCATAGCGCAAAAGAATATCGCCAACCTCCATTCTTATTAGCCCCGCCGATTTGTTTGACAGTGAAGAATTATAATTCCCGGCTGAAACCCTTCCCCCGGGAATCTGCTCAATGGTTATATCCAAACCATCAACCGGATCACCGGCAAAGACAGGGACGGCAAAACCCACCGCAAGTCCGGCAGTAAACACTGCTCCCACAACCAATATTGTAATTTTTTTAAGCGTAAACTTCATTACTGTTAATATACCAATTATTTCAAGAAAAGTCCAGAGTTAAGTGTGGACAGATTTATTTATCACCCGTTGACTATGTCTGCCCTCAAAGCAAGCAACCAGGGAAACTTTCTTTTTTGCCCGCGAGCCGAAACGAAATACCGCCACCAGCGTGAGAGCGCGGAGCCGAGCAGAAAAACTTTCTTTTCCTTTTAGAAAAAATTGTTGGCGCATATAAAATCAAAATTGCAAAGAAAGTTTTTCTGCGAGGCAGGCCACCATACTCGGCGGCTGGCGGCGGGGCGACTTCCATTGGTCAGAGATTTTTGATAAAATAGGTTCTGGCGAGGTCATAAAGATACTCTACGATTTGACTTTTCGATTTTTGACCAGCTATTTCGCGTGTAGCGCTAAATCGCCCCGATTCGCGAGTAAAAAATTTTTTTTAATGCTTCCTAAAATTTTTTTATTTCTGTTTTATATTTTTATTTTATTCTATTATATTCCGAAAAATATGCTTATCAAATTTGATTTATTCCAATACAAAATGATGCTGAAATCTATATTATATGTTCTTGGTTTGTCGGATAAGCTGTTGTATACTCAATTAAATATGCCGAGGTGGCGGAACTGGTATACGCGCACGACTTAAAATCGTGTCTCGAAAGGGGTGCGGGTTCGATTCCCGCCCTCGGCACCAATATCAAACTTCCTGATTTTTGGGAGAGGTTGCCTCGCTGCTTCGCGGGCTTCGGCTTTTTTTGAAAAAAACGGGGGCTTGTCAAAACTTCTGACAAGCCCCTCTTAAATGTATTTATTTTTTACTTCATCAGGTTAAGTCGCCTATGGCTACTCCCCTGAATTTTTTCCGTTTCTTCACGCTTTTATCGTGAAGTTCTTTAAAATTCTCTTGTGTGACAGTCGCAATGAGACC
>Ga0210050_1002721_pt1:0-15000 | contig 16554 bp, 9 predicted proteins | sample CryGey132114_all_FD_185463 | JGI IMG/M metagenome (GOLD analysis project Ga0210050, IMG submission 185463) | Groundwater microbial communities from aquifer - Crystal Geyser CG22_combo_CG10-13_8/21/14_all (SPAdes) (version 2) | ecosystem: Environmental > Aquatic > Deep subsurface >...
TGACCAGCAGTTTTTTGTTCTCCCGGTCGACGTCGTATCCGAGGATCGGCACGCCGCGCTTTGGACGCCCGACCGGGGACTGGGATCTGATCCATGGGGAACTGGTGACCTTCACCGACCCGCAACGCGACCTGCCGCCCATCGACCGGCTGGAAGGTTTCCGGCCCGGCGGGCACAGCATGTACCAGCGGGTGATGGTGGCGGTGTTGGCGAACAGAAAACCCTGCGCCGCCTGGATTTACGACGGTTCGCCGATGCGCCCGAGTCTATCCGGCAAGCGAACCGAAAGGCTCTGGAGAGGGACTTCATTCGGATAAACTCGGTTAAAAAGGCAAACATTGCCTTGACATTTTCTCTCCCTCCACGTAGTTTTATTCAGTTTTAGTCCGACCAAACCGGATGAGAACGGGTATAGACCACCCAAACTTTAAACATTTGGCTTTGTCACCGTTTGAGATGGCGGCGAGCACCCGGAGTTAAGACGATGGAAGACAGATGGCTATCCGTAGATGAGATTGGGGCCTATCTCGGCATAAAGCGAGATACGGTCTACAAGTGGATCAGCGAAAAAGCCATGCCTGCCCACAAAATCGGCCGTCTCTGGAAATTCAAGAAAGACGAAATCGACGAGTGGGTTCGCAAAGGCGGAGCAAGCCAAGAAGATAATAAGGCACAGCGGTGAGCATGACGGAAAAGAATAAACAATTATCCCGGTTAGGGTTCAGCTTCGAACGCGGCGGCGCTCATACTTCTCGCACCATGATGCTTGAGGAGCTGAGGGTTTTGTTGACCTATGTCGACCGCCCAGAGGCTGTTAAGAGCGATTACCTCCAAGCCATTGATGATGAGAACTGCCTGGGCAAGCGCTCCGGTAAAACCCGCATTCTCACGTACCGACACCTGGTTGATCTTTACTCACTTGACCGCAGCAACGTCCTTTTCCGGGCTCTTCTCTACTTTTGGAATCGCGACACCGATGGACAGCCATTGCTGGCGCTGCTTTGCACATACGCTCGGGACTCCATTTTCCGCTCTACGGCACCGTTCATTTTGAAATTTCCAGAAGGCGCGACGATTACCCGTGAGTCCCTTGAGGAGTTCATTGATAGCCAAGAACCCGGCCGCTTCAGCAAGGCGACGCTGAAGTCAACGGCTCAGAACATCAATTCGACGTGGACGAAAGCCGGTCATCTTTGTGGTCGTGCCCGAAAGGTGCGATCCCGCGCCAATCCAACCGCCGGGAGTGTCTCCTATGCCTTGCTCCTAGGCTATCTCTCTGGCGTGCGAGGACAGGCACTTTTTCGGACTGAATACACCAAGTTGCTCGATTGTACTTTCGACAAAACCATTGAACTTGCCGAAGAAGCCTCTCGCAAAGGCTGGATCGTCTTCAAACGCGTGGGGGACGTCATCGAGGTTCTGTTTCCGAACCTGATCAATCGAGAAGAAATGGAGTGGCTTCGTGAGCAGAGTTAAGCGGCTGATACAGTCATACAGTAAATACGTCTCCGTCCCGTGGCGCGATGATGCCGCTGCTGCACAGCGCGTGATCTTTTGTGTCTACAACGAAAATGAAGAACGCTGGCTGCGGGCCAAAGTTGATGAATTTGAAATCGTCACGCGACAGGCAGGTCACGAATGGGCCATGTTCGACCTGACGGATACCTTTGCCATTTGGCTCGCCTCTGGGCGATACGCCAAAAGTTACTTCCAGAAGCCGCATCTGCTTTCCACGCTGTTGCCGAAATACCTCGCTTTCATTACCGAGGAGTTCGAGTCATTCCTTCAGAAGAACGACATCGGGGCTGATTCTGTCGTTGCTCTCAAAGGCGTTGGATCGCTTTTCGGCTTTCTGAAAGTGAAAGAAGTCGTCGACAAGTTGGCCCCCATGGTCAAAGGGCGGCTGCTGGTCTTCTTCCCGGGTAGCTACGAGAACAACAACTACAGGCTGCTGGATGGCTATGACGGGTGGAACTATCTCGCCGTACCGATTACTGCGGACAAGGAATATTGAACGAGGGGCTAATGATGAATAATCGCGATATTTACCAAAAAGATCCGGCCACCCGAAAACTGGTCAACGAGGGTGTGGCAAGTGTCAACGACGAGAAGACCAGTCAGGCGCTGGCGGTACTCCGTTACGAGCTGGAGACCTTCGTCTGCAACGGCCAATACGAGAAGGGGATGGCTCACATCCTCGAGACCTATCTGAAGAATATCGACCAGGCTCAGCAACCCGCCGTCTGGGTCAGTGGCTTCTATGGCTCGGGTAAGTCTCATTTGGTTAAAATGCTTCGTGCCCTCTGGGTGGATTCCGTTTTTGAAGATGGAGCCACCGCTCGTGGTATTGCCAATCTGCCACGAAACATCAGCGACAACCTCAAGGAGCTAAGCACCCAGGCTAAGCGCCATGGGGGCTTGCACGCCGCATCCGGCACGCTGGGAGCCGGTGCAAGCGGTAGTGTCCGACTGGCACTCCTGCGCATCATCTTCAAATCCGCTGGCTTGCCTGAGCAATACCCGATTGCCCGCTTCGTCATGTGGCTCAAGCACGAAGGTATCTATGATCAGGTTCGCGCCCATGTTGAGCAGAGTGGCTTCGACTGGGACGAAGAGCTGGACAATTTCTACGTGGCTGAGGGCCTTCACGACGCCCTGGTTCAGGCCAAGCCCAAGCTCTTTTCATCACCGGTATCCTGCGTCGAGACCCTGAACAACCTCTACCCTTACGTTCAGGACGTCTCCAGTGATGACTTGCTCAAGGCGATTCGGCAGGCGCTGACGAAGGATGGCAAATTTCCCCTGACGCTTGTCGTGCTCGACGAGGTTCAGCAGTACATCGGCGAAGACAGCCAACGCTCAATTGATGTCCAGGAGGCGGTGGAAGCCTGCAGCAAAAACATTGGCGGCAAACTCCTCTTCATCGGCACTGGTCAGACGGCCGTGACCGGTACCAGCAACCTGAAAAAGCTCGAGGGACGGTTCACCATCCGTGTGGAACTCTCCGATGCCGATGTCGATGCGGTCATTCGTCAGGTCATTCTGGCCAAGAAACCGGAAGCCAAGACGCCCATTGAGCAGATCATGCAAACCAATCTGGGCGAGATCTCCCGGCACCTGGCGGGCACGACCATCGGCCACCAGCAGGACGACATTGCTTTCTTCCCCCAGGACTACCCGATTCTTCCAGTGCGTCGCCGCTTTTGGGAGAACACTCTCCGGGTGCTGGATCAGACCGGAACTGACAGCCAGCTCCGCAACCAGCTCAGCATGATTCACAAGGTCATTCAGACCAATCTCAACGAACCGCTGGGGAGTGTTGTTCCGGCTGACTATCTCTATTTTGATTCTGCCGACAAGCTGTTGCAGTCGCGCATCCTGCCCCGCAAGGTCCACGAAAAGACCATGGGCTGGAGCAAGGGGTCAGATGACGAACGACTCATGGGGCGTGCCTGCGGCCTGGTGTTTCTCATCAACAAACTCACCAGCAGCAATAATGAAATTGGTATTCGCGCCACTATCGACACCCTGGCCGATTTGCTGGTTGAGAATCTTTCCCGTGGCTCTGGTGCACTGCGCAGCAAGTTGCCTGGATTGCTCGACAAATGCGAACTGCTGATGAAGGTCGGCGATGAATACCGCATTCAGACCGAAGAAAGCGCGGCCTGGAGTGACGAGTTTCTTAGCCAGCGCTCCGCCTTGTCCAACGAGGCGCACCGTATCGAGGCCGAACGCGACGACCGCATCCGCAAGAAATTCGGCGAGATGGTGCGCAAGCTCTCCCTCACCCAGGGTAGCTCGAAGGTCACCCGCGACATCTATCCGGTGTTTGACGCCCAGCTTCCTACCGACGCCGATCAACGCATTTGCGTCTGGGTTCGCGACGGCTGGAGCATTGACGAAAACTCGGTGCGGGCCGATTCAAGGCAAGCTGGCAATCAGTCCCCAAGTGTTTTTGTGTTCATCCCCAAGCGTTCGGCCGATGACCTTCGCCACCACCTCATCGACTACAAGGCCGCCAGCGCCACGCTGGATAAGCGCGGTGTTCCCAATACCCCGGAAGGCACCGAAGCCCGTGCGGCCATGGAGACCACCAAACAGACCGCCGAAGGCAAGATTCGTGAACTGCTCGAAGAAGCCTTCTCCGGAGCCCGCGTCTTTCAGGGCGGCGGCAATGAGATTCTTGGTAACAATCTCCAGGAAATGTCTCTCGAAGCGGCAGGAAATTCACTGCAACGGCTCTACCCGCAGTTCCACACCGCCGATCATATCGGCTGGTCCAAGGTTTATGAAAAGGCCCAGAAAGGCGCTCCTGATGCGCTCAAGGCCGTCGGCGACGAAGGCGAACCTACCAAGAACCCAGTTTGCAAAGCCATTCTCGGTTTCATCGCCGGTGGCAAAAAAGGCGTAGATATCCGCACTCAATTTGAAGCCTCTCCCTGTGGTTGGTCCCGTGATGCGGTCGATGGCGGTCTTCAGGTGCTGTTGGTAGCCGGGCTGATCCGGGCGCAAGACGAGCGCGGCCAAACCCTCGACCCCAAGGAACTGGAGCGCAAAACCATTGGCAAGGTGCTGTTCAAGGTGGAATCCGCCACCGTCACCACCGCCCAACGCATCCAGATCCGCAAGCTGTTGCAGAAGGTCGGGCTTTCGGCCAAGCAGGGCGAGGAATTGGCCTATGTGCCGCAGTTCCTGCAAAAAATGCTGGGACTCGCCGACCAGGCTGGCGGTGAGGCTCCGAAACCGGCCCGCCCAGATACCGCATTCCTCGACGAAATCCGCCTCACAGCGGGCAATGAGCAACTGCTTGCCCTCTACAACCGGCGTGATGAATTGGGCAGCAGCATTGATAACTGGACCGATCTCGCCGAACGCATCGCCAAACGCTGGCCTAACTGGACCGTATTGAAGCGCCTGATGCCCCACGCCTTTAGGCTCCAGGACGCGGATGTCATCCTGGCCCAGGTGAAGACCATTGAGCAGCAGCGCCAGCTACTCGAAGAGCCCGACCTGGTCGCGCCGCTGATCGCCAACCTGACCCAACTGCTGCGCGATGAGCTCAACAGGCTCGATGGTGAATATGCCTTCCGTCATGCGGAGGGCCTCAAACGCCTGGCGGACGACAGCAACTGGCAGCAATTGGAACCGGAACAGCGCTATCAGCTCATGTCCGCCCAGTTCCTGCACGAATCTGCCCGGCCCAAGGTGGAGGTGCAGTCAACCAGCGACGTGCTGACCACCCTGGACAACTGCGCCTTGTCGATGTTTGGCGACCGTGTGGCGGCCATGCCCGCCCGCTTCGACAACGTCGCCAGCGGTGCCGCCGAACTGTGTGAACCCCAGGCTCAGTTTATTCAGGTGCCGCGCCGCACACTGAAAACCGACGAGGAGATCGATGCCTGGGTCGACGACGTGAAACAACAACTCAAGGCCGCCCTGCAAAACGGGCCGATAGTGATTCGATAAGCAGCCTTCAGGGGACATAACGCATGCAGCCGCTGGACAAAACATTAAGAAACCGACTCGAACGCACCATCAAGGATGCGCGTGATATTGCCGAGGACGCCGCCCGTGCCGCGCTGGAACAGCTTGGTGTGGGTGAGGCCGCGCCCTTTGCTCACCTGAGCGAACAGGACCGTGAGCTGCGCCGCAAGCTGCGCGTTCATGGCCGCCAACTGGGCGATTCCCTGAATGGCGGCAAGATCCAAACCATGGACCGCCTGATCGAAGAGGTCGCCTACGAGCACTGGCACCGCATGCTGTTTGCCCGCTTCCTGGCCGAGAATAATCTGCTGATGTATCCCGACCCGGACGATCCGGTGGCAGTCACCCTCGAGGAGTGTGAAGATCTCGCCGCCGATGAAGGCGCGGCCAACGGTTGGGAGCTGGCCGCCCGATTTGCCGCCCGCATGCTGCCGCAGATCTTTCGGCTCGATTCGCCGGTTTTTCAACTCACCTTGCCACCCGAGCATCAGCAGAAATTGGAGCGTCTGGTGGCCGACCTGGAGCTTCCGGTCTTCACCGCCTCCGACAGCCTCGGCTGGGTCTATCAATTCTGGCAGGCCAAGAAGAAGGACGAGGTCAACGCCTCAGAGGTCAAGATCGGCGCACGGGAGCTGCCCGCCGTCACCCAGCTCTTCACTGAGCCCTACATGGTCAGCTTCCTGCTCGACAACTCCCTGGGGGCCTGGTGGGCGGCAAGACGGCTTACCGAATACGACCTGAAAAACGCCAGCAGCGAAGAGGAACTGCGCCGGAAGGCAGCGATCCCTGGTGTGCCGCTGGATTATCTGCGTTTTGTGCAACAAGAGGACGGCACCTGGACACCGGCAGCCGGAACCTTCGACGGCTGGCCTGAGCAACTCGCCGAACTGAAGACCCTCGACCCCTGCTGCGGCTCTGGTCACTTCCTGGTGGCAGCCTTCCTGATGCTTGTACCCATGCGCATGGAGCGCGACGGTCTTTCCGCCAGGGATTCGGTGGATTCGGTACTGCGGGAAAACATCCATGGCCTGGAGCTGGACCAACGCTGCGTGGAGCTGGCCGCTTTTGCCCTGGCGCTGACCGCGTGGAAATACCCAAACGCAGGCGGCTACCGCGTGTTGTCGGAATTGAATGTGGCCTGCTCGGGTTTGTCGATCAGTGCGAAGAAAGAGGAATGGCTGGCACTGGCGGGAGACAACACCAATCTGCGGCTTGCCCTCGATGAGCTTTACAAACAATTCAAAGACGCACCGGTACTCGGAAGTCTGATCAACCCGGAAGCGAGTTTGGGTAAGGGGTCGCTGTTTGAATTGAAGTGGGAAGAGGTCGGGCCTCTGCTGACTAAAGCGTTGGCGGGTGAAAAGGATGATGAAAAGACGGAGATGGGCGTTGTTGCAAGGGGCATATCCAAGTCCTCGAAGTTGTTATCAAGAAAATTTGATCTGGTTTTTACAAACGTTCCTTATCTTGGGATAAGGAAACAAAATGACTTTCTGAAAAAACATCTATCAAAGAACTACGAACTTTCAAAAGGTGATCTTGCAACAGTATTTTTGCAGAAATACCTTAAAAACAATATCTCTGAGCAAGGGTGTTATGCGGTAGTCACACCTAGCGCATTTGCCAATAAAGACTATTTCAAATCTCTCAGAAAAAAGGTGCTTGAAACATATACGCTTAGTTCCGTGGCTCTTCTTGGGCCAAGAGCTTTTGAGACTATTACGGGAGAGGTTGTTGATGTAATTCTGCTATCAATAAGAAATGTCAAACCACAACAAGACTCATGTTTTCCCCTTCTTGATGTTTTTGACAAAAAAAATTCAGAAGAGAAGTCAGAATCTCTAAGAGAATCTGCAACCATAGAATTAAGACAGACCGACCAATTAACTAATCCTGACCATAGAATACAGCCGAACTCGTATGGTGAACAAAAATTATTACTCGATTATTGCGAATGCCCGCAGGGTATCAAGACTGGTGATGACGAAAAATGGATAAAGAAATTTTGGGAGCGTTCAGCGCTGGATTCTTGGGAATTTTGTCAATCTTCCAGTAAAGACGGTCAGGAGTTCGGGGGATTAGAAAAAATCATTGACTGGTCAACCCATGGGATAGGTATGATCCGTCCACGTCTTGATAGTATCGCAGTCGGTAAGTGGGCCGTCGGACTATCTCAAACAGGACAAAAGCGGCCAGTCCTATTTATTGGTGCAAGGTTTGACAGCAACATAGCCCCCGTACTTCCCAGAGATCCCTCAAACTTGCTGCCTATATGGACATTTTGTAGCTCTGTAGATTTCACTCTTAGACTTGAAGAGAATAGTAGAGGGTTATTTACAACAAACACAGCGTTGCTACAGGTCCCCTTTGACCTTGATAAGTGGACGCAAGTTGCATCTGAAAAATATCCTAATGGTTTGCCAAAACCACAATCTCAAGATCCATCTCAGTGGATCTTCCACGGACATCCAGCTCATAGTACCGAACCACTACAAGTCGCTGTTGCCCGCCTCCTCGGTTACCGCTGGCCTGCCGAGCTGGATGCCAGCATGGAGCTGGCCGACGAGCAGCGCGAATGGGTCAAGCGCTGCGAAGCCCTGGCGAGTTACGCTGATGATGACGGCATTGTCTGCATTCCGCCGGTGCGGGGCGAGGCTCAAGCCGCCGACCGCCTGCTGAACCTGCTGGCCGCCGCCTATGGCGATGCCTGGTCCAACGACACCCTGGCCGCACTGCTCAAAAGCGCCGATCATGCGGGCAAGACGCTGGAGACCTGGCTGCGGGAGAAGTTCTTCACCCAGCACTGCAAGCTGTTCCAGCACCGTCCCTTCATCTGGCACATCTGGGATGGACTGCGCGATGGCTTCGCGGCTCTGGTCAACTACCACGAGCTCGACGCCAAGCTGCTGGAGACCCTGATCTACACCTACCTGGGCGACTGGATTTCGCGTCAGAAGCAGGACATCGCAAGCCACGTGGACGGAGCCCAGGAACGCCTGGCCGCAGCCGAAGCCCTCAAGAAAAAGCTGGAGCTGATCCTCGAAGGCGAAGCGCCCTACGACATCTTCGTGCGCTGGAAACCGCTGGAAAAGCAGCCCATCGGCTGGGACCCGGACCTCAATGACGGCGTGCGCCTCAACATCCGCCCCTTTCTCAGCGTGCCCGATGTCGGCAAGAAAGGCGCAGGCGTCCTGCGCGACAAGCCCAACATCAAGTGGGAAAAAGATCGCGGCAAAGATGTGGAATCCGCGCCTTGGTATCACCGGTTCGATGGCGACCGTATCAATGATCATCATCTTAGTTTGGCGGAGAAGCGCGCCGCACGGGAGGCAGCCCAATGAATGTAGCTGTCAAGATCGCAAACTGGGTTCAGAAGAAACCCATGATCTTGATTCGCTTCGATGAGGCGTTTTCTGAATCCCTGCACAACTCGCGGCAGGGATTCGAGCACCTCACCATTGTAAAGCCCCACTCCGTCTTCCAGGCTATCAAACTGCCAACGCTTTGTTTGCTGGAGATTCAAGAAGGCGATGCAACCAAGTGCTATCTGGCAACTGCCACCCGTAAAACGGCAGTGAGCACTTTCGATTCTCGTCTAACCATCAAGAAACTGCGTGCCCTGCACCCTGATTCTCTGCAGGCCATAGAGGCGTTGATCTCTGACTCACGGATGAAACGCTTGCTGGGTGAGCGCCTGCCTGATGAAGGGGGCATAACAAACCTCTCGCCCAAACTCAGCGCTCACCTGGTCGATATTCTGGCGGGAAATTCTGAAAATCAATCGGCCCTGGATACGGCTCTTTCCCTTTTGCCACGGTTGAGGCGAGTGACGAATAGCTCCTGGGCACAGGAAGATGCCATTCAGTCAGCAATGGCTGCTTTTGGAATTCGGGGCAATGCCATACCGGATCAGGTTGTCCTGAAAAGGGGCGCATCATCCGGCCTCGGTCTTATCGGCGCTCACCTCTACGAGGATAACGTGGTGCATTCAGATGCATCACAGTTACCTGGATTCGATGCGATCTCCGCTGATGTGACGGGGCGAGCTGTTTTTCAAAAGCGCGATGAACGGCTGGTGATTTACACCGCCAACAAACTGCCCTTGGAGCAGATGCTGGGTGTTGACCTCATCTACATCAACGAAACCCGTGGCAACATCGTTATGCTCCAGTACAAGATGCTGGAAGAAGACAAGCAAAATAATGACAACCGTGATTGGCTGTTTCGTCCTGACCAGCAGTTGCGCGATGAAATAACCCGCATGCGACTACCCGCCTTTGCGGGTTCCTTGAGTGATTACAGGCTGAGTCGCAATCCATTTTTCTTCAAATTTGTAAAGCGCAAGATCGTAGACGACACACATCAGTCGTTTCTAGTCTCTCTTGACCATCTGAATCAGATCCTTGCTGCCCCTGAGGCCAAAGGCCCGAAGGGAGGAGTTCGTCTCAGTTATGAAGCCCTGGATGGGACCTACCTCCGAGAAGCTGACATGCTCGGTTTGATCCGTTCCGGTTATATCGGAACACACAAGACCGAGACAACGGCATTGGCAACAATCATTCAAGAGGCGGCTAAGGGAAACAAAGCCGTGGTGCTAGCGTGGCAGCAGAAGATTCAGGAGGCGGCACAATGAGCAAACGGATTCGGCGTGTCGGTTCCATCAAGAGCGAGCTGCTTAAGAAGTCTCGAGAAGCGGCCCTCGCCGCCGTGCAGATCTTCAACAACCCGAACATCAGCTTCAAGTCGGAATCCTATGTTGTGCTGATGATTATCGCTTGGACCTATCTTCTCCACGCCTATTTTCGTAATCAAAAAATCGAGTATCGATATTGCCAGCAGAACGGCAAACGGCGTGAATTCGATAAAACCAAGCATGGTGCATACAAGTACTGGGAGCTTGAACGGTGCCTGAATGATACCAAGTCACCTATCGAAAAGGACACCGCCAATAACCTGCGCTTTCTGATCGGGTTGCGTCACGAAATCGAGCACCAGATGACAACCCGGATCGACGACATTTTGAGCGCTCGTTTCCAGGCGTGCGGACTGAACTATAACGAGTACATCAAAAAATTGTTCGGAGCCGACAACGGGATAGAAAAGCACCTCTCCTTCAGTCTTCAGTTTTCAACGATCTCGACCGAGCAAAAAGAACTGCTTGAAGAGCATCCTGGCCTACCAGCAAACATCCAAGGTTACATTAAGGATTTTGATACTGAATTGTCAGACGAGGAATTCTCAAATCCGCACTACGCCTACCGCATACTTTTCGTTCCAAAAACAGCCAATCGTAAAGGTCAGGCAGACCGTGTGATTGAATTTGTAAAAAGCGATTCGGCCTTGGCCGAGGCTGTGAACAAGGAATATGCAGTAATCAAAGAAACCGAAAAGAAAAAATACCTGCCCAAACAGGTTGTGGATTTGATGAAGGCTGAAGGTTGTCCGGGTTTTTCAGTTCATTACCACACACAACTCTGGCAATCCCTTGACGCAAAGAATGCCGCCAAAGGCTACGGCACTCTAGTGGCAGGAAAGGCCTGGCATTGGTATGAGCACTGGGTCGATGTAGTACGAAAGCATTGCCACGAAAACAAGGAAAAGTATTCATGACCAGATTAAAACGAGGGCATTGCGCATGAGGGTGCTTGATCATCTCCTGAAAACAGTCCGTGATGCTGCTGTCTTCAACCCGGAGTTTCAGGTCGCTCCGGCCTGTATTCTGTGGCCGGATCGTGACCATCAGTGGGAAGCCGTCATACCCGTTCTTCAGGCCGAACTGCCTGAACTCATGATCCTGGGCGACTATGCGCCCGAAAAGCGGATTGGGCCTGCCATCTGGTTGCGTTGCGTGATTGCCGGTCGAGCCGAGGATGTTTCGCTGCCCAAGGATCGGACACCGATTTTTTATCTGCCGGGCGTCAGCCGCCAGGACCTGCGGGCTGTCGAAAGTTGCCCGGATCACCTGAAGCCGCTTGCTGAATTGCAATACCGGGGCGTGATCTGGTCACAAATCAATGCGAAAGACTGGACGATCCTGGCCTATCTGAAATCCGACCAGGGAGGTCTTGGTCTGGATGTCGCCCAAGACAACGATGCCAAGAACGCCATGCAGCTCGCGTTGTATCGGCTCCTCGACGAGGATGTCTCCTTGCTGAAAGGCAAGCGTCTGGACAAGGACTACTTCAACACCCTGTTGACGGGTGGCGACCCGATTCGCGACCTGCTGCAGTGGCTCGACCAGGGGGACGCGTTCCAGGCAAGTCGTGGCGAGAACGAATGGAAAGCCTTTGTCGAGGTCTGCAAGTCTCAACTGGCCTTCAACCCACAGGCCGAAGGGGTTTTGGCCGGGAGCACCAAGCTCGCAAACCATGAAGGTCCGTGGCATGCCGTTTGGGAGCGCTACTGCGAGGCACCTAAGCGCTACCCCAACATTCCGGCACAAATCAGAAAATGTCGTCCGCCGAGTGACACCATTTTCTGGCACATGGGAGACGGTTCTTTCGACGGCTGGCCCCAGTGGAATGACGACCAGGAGAAAAACCTTCACCGTGATTTGATGGCCCTTGCCAAAGCACCCGCGCACGAAGCGAGGGCGAAGATTAAGGAGCTGGAAAAACAGCACGGACGCAGGCGCTCTTTGGTCTGGGCCGAACTGGGTGATGCGCCCCTGGCCTGCGCAGCGGAACACCTGGCGACCATTGCCGAGATCACCAAAAGCGGCCTTGCCGCAGGTTCGGTGGAGGACCTCGCTGCGGGTTATCGAAGCCACGGATGGCGGGTCGATGACGGAGTGATTCGGGCTTTGGCGCAGGTCGATAGTTCTTCTGACTTTGAAGCCGTGACGACCGCTATCCGATCCGTTTACCTGTCGTGGGTGGAAGAATCAGCTCGCTATCTCCAGAAGTTGGTTGATGGCGCATCATACCCAGGAGGCACTTGCCTGACGGCAAAGGCACCACATTTCAGCCCTGGAGACTGCGTTCTGTTCGTCGACGGCCTTCGTTTCGATGCTGGAAAACGTTTGGTTGAATCCCTGGAGGCGTGCGGGTTTGACCTCACCGAGGAGCCGACATGGACAGCCTTGCCCAGTGTAACCGCGACAGGGAAAGCGGCGGCAACTCCGGTGAGAGACAAGATTCGGGGTGAGGATGGCAGTCCTGATTTCGAGCCCTCTGTAGCGGACACCGGTCAGTCATTAAAAGGTGGTTATCACCTGAAGAAGCTACTGACCGATGCAGGATGGTCCATCCTTGCGCGATCTGCCGATGGCGATGGCCAGGGCATGGCATGGTGTGAATTTGGAGACATCGACCATGAAGGTCACGACCGTGGATGGAAACTAGCCAAGCACATCGATGCCCTTATTCTGGAGATCTGTGACCGCATCACGGAACTCTTGGCAGCAGGATGGAAGCGTGTTCTGGTTGTTACAGACCACGGATGGCTGTTGCTGCCCGGTGGTCTGCCCAAAATCGATCTTCCCAGCGCTTTAGCTGACAACAAATGGGGACGTTGCGCCTCATTGAAATCCGGGGCCTCTACCGAGGAGCGGCTCTATCCATGGTACTGGAATCCAAACCAGTATTTTGCCCTCGCTGATGGCGTGAGCTGCTTCAAGAAGGGTGAGGAGTACACCCATGGCGGCCTAAGCCTGCAAGAGTGCCTGACGCTCCAATTGACGGTAACGCGAGGCGCATCTGCTCAGGCGGCGGCATCTGTCGAATTTACCGACGTGGTGTGGAAGGGTTTGCGCTGCACCGTTGCCGTGGATGGCAACTTTTCGGGTTTATCACTTGATGTTCGTAGCCAAGCTGGCAATTCATTGTCCAGTGTGGTTGTCGGTATCAAGCCGCTTAAAGACAACGGAACAGCCTCCGTGGTCATCGAAGACGAGGACATGGAAGGGCGAGAATCTACGGTGGTCCTGATCGACGCCAATGGATCGCTGGTCGCGCAAATCGCCACAGTAATAGGTGGAGGTAATACATGATTGAAATGGACCAGATCGACAAAAAGGCAGCCTCTTCTCTAGAGGGGTACTTGGTCCGGAAGGATCTGGTCCGGACGTTCAGCCGCCAGTTTCCGGTACCGACATATGTGGTCGAGTTTCTGCTTGGTCGCTACTGCGCCAGCACCGATCAGGACGAGATCGACGAGGGTCTTGAAATCGTCCAGCGCCAGCTCAAGTCTCGAACGGTCAAGGCCGGGGAAGAAGAGCTCTTTAAGGCTCGGGCCAGGGAAAATGGCGAGGTCAAAATCATCGATCTCATTACCGCCCGACTGGATGCCAAGACCGACTCATATATTGCAACACTGCCAAGTTTGCGATTGACCGATGTCCGCATTAGTCCTGAACTGGTTAATGAACATGAACGTATGCTGACGGGTGGTTTCTATGCCGAGATCAGCTTGAACTACGATGCGGCTATTGCCCAGGAGAACAAAGGACGACCATTCGGGGTCGAGTCTCTCCGGGAAATCCAGCTATCCAAACGGGATGTGCTCGATAACTTGGCCGAGGCTCGCAAAGCCTATACCTCTGGCGAATGGAAGGAATTCCTCCTTCGCTCCATCGGCATTGAATCGGCAGGATTGTCTGAGCGGCAACGTGATGCCTTGATGCTGCGCATGGTGCCTTTTGTTGAGGGCAACTACAACCTTGTGGAACTCGGCCCCAGAGGAACGGGCAAGAGCCATCTTTACCAACAAGTTTCTCCCTATGCGCATTTAATTTCTGGCGGCAAAGCAACGGTTGCCAGGATGTTTGTCAACAACGCAACCGGCCAGCGCGGCTTGGTCTGCCAATACGATGTGGTTTGCTTCGATGAGGTATCCGGTATCTCCTTCGACCAGAAGGATGGCGTGAACATCATGAAGGGGTATATGGAATCCGGCGAATTCAGCCGTGGTAAGGAGAGCATCCGCGCCGATGGCAGCATCGTTCTGGTCGGTAATTTCGAAGTAGATGTTGAGCATCAGCAACGGATCGGGCACCTGTTCGGCCCCATGCCGCCCGAGATGAAAGACGACACCGCATTCATGGATCGCATCCATGCGTTTCTGCCAGGGTGGGATGTGCCCAAGATCAGTAAGGAGCTTTTGACGAATCACTTCGGCCTTGTGAGCGATTTCTTGTCCGAGTGCTGGAGCCAGCTCCGTAATCAAAGCCGGGTCAGCGTGCTCCAGGGTCGAGTATTTTTTGGAGGGGCTCTTTCCGGACGTGATACCAATGCGGTCAACAAAACAGTGAGTGGCTTGCTAAAACTTCTCTATCCTGGCGGGGGTGACGTGGCCGACGAGGACCTCGAGTGGGCCGTCCATATCGCCATGGAGGCAAGACGTCGCGTCAAGGAACAGCAGAAACGCATCGGCGCGGCGGAATTCCGCAACACCCACTTTAGTTACGTGATGGGCGCTGATGGTGTCGAGAAGTTTGTTTCGACACCAGAACTGCAAAGTGAAAATAGCATCGGTGGTGATCCATTAGAGCCAGGTCAAGTATGGACCATCTCGCCA
>Ga0210050_1002725_pt1 | contig 16548 bp, 13 predicted proteins | sample CryGey132114_all_FD_185463 | JGI IMG/M metagenome (GOLD analysis project Ga0210050, IMG submission 185463) | Groundwater microbial communities from aquifer - Crystal Geyser CG22_combo_CG10-13_8/21/14_all (SPAdes) (version 2) | ecosystem: Environmental > Aquatic > Deep subsurface > Groundwater ...
TATTCTCGGAGTTAGTCTTGAACAACAAGTTGGACTTGGCTACTTGCAAGTAACAATTATTTCGAAATTCCTAACAGACAAAATTGTCATTGCATTACGAAGAGCAAAAATTGGAGCCACAATAATTCCCGGCGAGGGAGGAACGGGCGGAGTTGCTATTATTATCTGTGTTGTTCCAAGAAAATTGAGGAAAGAAACCATTCATTTGGTTGACTCCATTGATAAAGAGGCATTCATTACCGTCCAATCCTCTCTCCCTTACAGAGGATTTATGCATGGTTCAAGAAAATAATTCCTCTTTTTTTGAATTGCAAAAAATTTACTTCGGTCTGACGTTCTGCATCTCACAACGACGATTCCAGATGCGCTTCGATTACGTAATATTTTTTAAATAAGTGACCGAATTCAACAGAACGTGACTAACTTAACGTTGTTTTGTAAATAATTTTATTATATTCACATAACTTTTATATCACATTCATGATAATAAAATATCACAAAAGGTGTTTCTATGCAACAACTCTTAGTCATTGGCGCATTAATAATTTTAGGTAGTTTAGTCTTAACTTTTAACCGTTCAACTCAAAATGTTAATGCTAATAATTATTTTAACATTGCCTTAATTGATGCCACTGCTTCTGCCCAATCTTTAATAGAAGGAATTCAGACTAAAGCATTTGATGAAAGAACTGTTTCGGCAAGCGTTTCTTCCGCGTCTGAACTAACCGCAGTAGGTTCATTAGGAGCCGATGCCGGTGAATCACTGATAACACAATTTGACGATGTTGACGATTACAAAAACTATACTGAAGTGGACACATTTGAGCAATTTGGACAATTTGCATTATCAGTTCAGGTTAATTATGTTCAAAAATATGCGCCTGAAACCGTTTCCAGTACTCCAACTTTTCTAAAAAAAGTTGATGTGACGGTTACAAATACCTACTTAGCTCATTCATTAACACTTTCACGAATTGTGAGTTACTGATATGAGTACTTTATTAGATATTATTGGATCTTTTATCACCGGCGCTACTGTAATATTAGTGGTGATGAATCTAAATTTTCAAATCACGACTTCACAGAGAGAAAATTTCTTCAGTTCTATTTCTCAAACGGAAGTTGTTAATTTTGCAGATATTATAGAAAACGATTTCTATAATATCGGTTACCAAACTTCTGCAACTAACATCGTTACCACAGCCGATTCAAATGTAATCCAATTTTACTCGGATATTGATAACGATACCACAGCTGAACAAGTAAAATATAGTTTAGGAAATACTGACGAACTGACCGGAACCTCAAATCCGAACGATAAGCCCATTTATAGAAGAATTGGGTTAGGGAATTATGACTTGATTGGAACTGCTTACTCCTTGCAAATCTCATATTTCGATTCTATCGGCAACCAATTAAGCTACTCTTCTTTAAGCAGCCAGACTACAAGGAACCGAATAAAAAAAATTGGTGTGAACTATGTTTTTGAATCTCCTTATCCTGTTGACGGAATATACCAACGTGTGCAATGGAAAAAATTCATTAATCCAAGAAATTTAAACTAAGAGGATATTATGGGACGAAGTGTATTAATTTATGTGATGGGAGCTTTCATCATTTTATCTGTTGCTCTGCTTAATGCAAACAGGAACGTTGATTCCGCAGGAACTCTGGCTGTTTCCAATATGCATAAAACGATCGCAAGAAATATGTGTAACAGCATGACGAGTGTTCTCCTTTCAAGAATTGCCGACAGCACATCTTTAAGGTATGAAACGCCGGTTACAGAATCATTTATGGGTGGATCTGTTACTTATCGAGTAACATCCGTTGGGTCTGTTGGAAGTATTATCAATGATGATCATAATAATAACGAGCATGAGAGCGACGATCATGAAGATGACGGGGGCGATGATCATTCATCAATCTTTAATGCCACTGATAAATCAATTTTTGCAGCGAGCATCTATGGGATATTTGCTTCTTCAAGTGCTTTCCTTTCATCAGATGACGACCACGAGGGTGATGACCACGAGGGTGATGACCATGAAGGTGATGATCATGATAGCGAAGATGAAAGTGATGGAGACCCTACAAACGGCGATACATTAAAAGTTGTTGTTTCTGCTACATATTCGAACATCACAAAATCTATGACCACTTATGTTGCTATAGCTCCTCCGGTTAGCACCACAATTCCAGCAGCAATACAAGGGAGTATTTCATCAAAAGATAATATCTCAACAAGCGGTAATATGCAAGTTGACGGAAGAAACCATGATTTGAATGGCAATCTTATTGCAGGTACTGGAACTTATGGCATTTGGACGACTTCTTCATTTAGTCAAGATGGAAGTTCGGATGTTGGAGGAACTCATAGTGGAACAGATTATGCCCCTTCCAAACCGGCAAATTCTCACGTTGTAAAAACATCAGGGTCTCTGCCATCCGGTAGCTTCCCGGATACACCTGATAAAGTTTTTGGTGGTTCCTCTGAGGGATACCCAGAAGGCACTTTAAAGAATTTAGCTGGAAGCGGCGCAAACGGAGGACAATATGTAACTGATCCTTCAGAATTAACCACACCTTTAAGCGGAATAACTTATGTCGAATTACCTAACCATGGCACATGGCAGTCAATGAACATTTCCGGATCGGGTGTTCTTATAGTTCACAATGCTTATGGTAATGCGATTATGAAGAATTTAAATTCTGGAACATTCAAAGGAATAATTATTGCTGATGATCTAATTCATGTACATACTACTATCATTGGTGCAGTAGTCGGGTTAGGTTCTTCCTCATCAGAAGGGAGTTTATTAGGTAATGGAAACGGTTCTATAAAATATTCTAAAGAAGCTGTAGATCAAGCGGTTACTGCTGTGAATTCAGGGTCTAGCAATAGAAATTATGGATTTGGAAAAACCAGACTTTCAGTTATCGGCTGGTACAATTAATATTTCTGTAAAGAGATTTGGAAAAATTTTTTCATTCGTATATATTGAGTGAGTTCTTTTTGAATCTTTTCTGCGGGAATAGCTCAGTTGGTAGAGCGCAACCTTGCCAAGGTTGAAGTCGCGGGTTCGAGTCCCGTTTCCCGCTCAAAAACAAATCCACGAATGTGGATTTTATTTTGTTCAGCTCAAAGGTTGATTTTTTTGGCGTTGTACCCAAGCGGTCTAAGGGGAAGGTCTGCAAAACCTTTATTCGTCGGTTCGAATCCGACCGACGCCTCAATTAAAAACTCGAAGTTTTCGAGTTTTTTTTATTTTCGGAGTCCGATAATGTTTTATGTTTACGTACTACGAAGTTTGAAGGATGGGAAACGATATATCGGCTTTACTTCAAATTTAGAAAGAAGACTTTCCGAACATCACTCTGGCTTGGTATCATCAACTAAAAACCGAAGACCTTTAGAACTTATTCATTCGGAAGACTTTTTAATTAAACATGAAGCTGAAGCAAGAGAGAAATTCTTTAAATCAGGACAAGGGAGAGCGTTGCTTAAACAAATGAATTTATAAACTTACTGAAGGTCTGCAACCGACTTCACCCGCTTGAGGCGGCTTAGACGGGCAAATTCGACCGACGCTTTAAAAAAAAGCTCGATGAGTTCGAGCTTTTTTTCTTAGAATCTATCTTCCCTGAACAATATCTCGAACTTTTTCCGTAATAGTTTTAAAGTCAATTTTACCGCTGCCCAATTTTGGCATTTCAGGTAAAATCACAAATTTATAAGGCATTGCAATACCTGGCAACTGTTCTGCCATTTTGCTGAGCGTAGCTTTTTCATCAACTTGTTGAGTAACCGCAGCAACAATACGAGCGCCGCGAATAGGATCCGGAACTTCTACTACACAACATTCAACATCAGGCGGTAATAATTTCTCGAGAACATCCTCCACTTTAATTAACGAGACCATTTCCCCGCCAATCTTGAGAAATCTTTTTAATCTTCCAACATGCCATAAATATCCATCCTCATCTTTATAGCCCATATCTCCTGTGTCGTACCAGCCATGGCGGATACTTAACGAGGTCTGTTCGAAATCATCAAAATATCCCTTCATAACATTATCCCCTTTCACAAGAATTTTCCCAATTTCTCCAACTTTACAAGTCTCGCCGGTTTCATAATTTTCAACCATAACTTGAACGCCGTTGATCGGACGCCCAACACTCCCGGGTCGGTTATTCTCTAAGGTATTAACCGTAATTGCCGGACTTGTTTCTGTAGCGCCGTACGCTTCAAGCAGAACTTTGCCATGTTTTTCCATAAATCCTTTGCGCAAAGCATCAGGACATTTGTCGGCGCCGGAAAGTAAAATACGGGTAGATTGAAAATCGCCCGGTTTTGAATTCCGTAAATATCCCCAAAAAAATGTTGGCGTTCCTGCCATCAGCGTAACTTTTTCATCGCGTACAATTTCACATACCGTTTTAAAATCAAGAGGATTTGCATAGGTGACTATTGACATACCAACCGACAATGGAACCCAAAGATTTGCCGTTTGGCCAAATACATGGAAATAAGGAAGGTTTGCAAGAAAAATATCATCCGGGGTAAAGGAAAACTCTTTAATGAGACTTTCATAATTCTGCGTAATATTTTTGTGAGTAAGCTGTACTCCCTTAGGGTCTTTTTCACTTCCGCTAGTAAAGAGAATAAGCAACGTATCATTTTCATCTCCTTGATGAATCCTCTTTAATAAGAGTTCCACCGGAAGACTCGCTTTGATCGCCGCTTTTAATTTATCTAAAATGGATACGGTTTTCATGATGTCTTCCAGAAAGATCATCCCTTCAACTTTGCGGCAGTTAATTTTTTCACAAAGAACTTTAGAGGTAATGATTGTACGAAAGGCACATTTTTTTTGTGCGAATTCACTGTTCATTGCGGCGCCGGTTGAATAGTTAATCATTACGGGAATTCGTCCGCTCATAAGTGTTCCCAATATTGCTAATACTGATCCGGCTGAATTAGGTAACATTATCCCCAAAAAGCCTGATTCATATTTTTCAAATTTTTTAGACAGAATCAGAGCACCGATCAACGCTCTTTTATAAGTCAATTTTCGATTGAGCGTTTTATCAATGATTGCAAGTTTTTTCTCATGTTTTTTTGCAACCCGCACAAATTGTTGATGCAGCAGCATAGGTAACTCCTTATTTAATTAATTTATTTTTTAGAAATCAGAAACACATTTTAGAGGAAGAATTTGCACATATATTTTTTTTTCTATCTCTAATATATTTATTTAGTTTGTAATACAAAGGGAAAAAATAATAAGGTGATTGTAATTAATAAATCACTTTGCTTACAATTTATCCTTGAATGACCTAAAGTATTGCCATTTAGCTTTTTGTTTTATATGTCAAGATATTTTGATAGCTTTGGTGCAATTTCATCTTCCATAAAAACTCAACCATCAACCATGCAGTTTACCGCTCTATGTAATGTTATTTGTTGCAAAATATTTTAGGATAATTCTCGCTTGCTAAAAACAAAAATAATATTTGCCACAATAGAATGTTGTCCATTCATTTATTATTTTTACACCTACAATTAATCATTGAAATATTACACAACTCTAAAGGTGTTTGTATGAAAATCAATTTCTACTTCCTCTTATTCTTAATCACTTCGAATTTCGTTTTTGCAGGTTCATTAGATAGTGTAAATGTAGGACCTGGAGTAATTCACTACCATGAAGTAATTGATGCCGGTCCATGGAATATTAATATTCTTTCCATTGATCTCCATAATGAATGGCTGAAATTTCAATCAGTGAAATCGGGAGATAAACTAACAGCTTTTGAGAAAACTTCTTCATCGGCTGCTCGAAACAGCTATGAAGGGCATAAGGTTGTCGGAGCTATTAACGGAGATTTTTACAATACAAGCACAGGTGAGCAGATCGGGTCTCAAATTGTTAACGGTGAACTGCTTAAAGTTACAAACGATTGGTTGAACATCGCCTTCGACATATACAATAATCCACTGATCGGGATGCAGAATTTTTCCGGTTCAATCATAACAAGTGACAGCATAAAAACTATTTCCGGTGTTAATCGTATTCGTGCAACAGATGAGATGATCTTCTACAATTCTTTTATGGGAAATTCTACTTCCAGCAACCAATACGGAACTGAAGTGCGTTTATTGCAAATTGATAATTGGTTAGTTAATGATACGATTAGATGCGTGGTTGATACTTTAATTGCAAATATCGGAAATATGCAAATCGGGAAGGGAAACGCCGTTCTCTCCGGTCACGGTGTATCAAGCGCTTTTTTAATAAATAATTTTCATAAAGGAGATACGGTAAAAATTGTTTTAACCCTCTCCCCTGCTTTCCCTCAACTTGAGCAGTTAATAGGAGGAAATACCTGGCTTGTTAAAAATGGAGTTGCAAATAGTGACAATGGAGATCGGCATCCACGAACTTCAATCGGGTTCAATCTAGATACAACAAAAATCTTTTTATTTTCAGTTGATGGAAGACAAGCCGGACTGAGCGTCGGGATGTCTTACAAAGAACTCGGTGATTACATGATCAAATGGGGAGTTTATCAAGGATTGAACCTTGATGGAGGAGGATCAACTACAATGGTTGTGCGGGATAAAATCGTAAATAGTCCTTCGGATATCGGCGGAGAAAGATCAGTGGCAAACAGTTTATTATTGATCAGTACCGCGCCAACAGGTTCATTAGCCCATTTAAGAATTAATCCTAATGAAGTTTTCTTAATAAAAGGCTCTACTATGAATTTTTCTGCCTCAGGGTTTGATGAACATTTTAATCCTGTTAATATTTCCTCCGGCAGTCTTACCTGGAACTGCGAAACCTTAATTGGAACAGTATCCCAAAGCGGTGTTTTTACTGCAGCAAATGATACTATCACCGGATATATTTATGCCGGAATTGGCGAAATTAAAGATTCTGCACTCATTCATCTTACGAAAGTTTCCAAAATTATTTTGGAGCCTAACCCGGTAATTCTGCAAGTCGGGCAATCTCAGCAAATGAAAGCGACTGCGTCTGATAATTATAACAATGGTATTCAGCTTTCACAATCAAAATTCAACTGGTCGGTTTTAGGCGCTGTGGGAACAATAACGTCCGGCGGATATTTTGCAGCCACGAACACCGGAATAGGTGAAATTTTTGCTGAATATGATTCTATAAAAGGTTCCGTTCCATTAACTGTGGGAACGGCTGCAACAATGATCATAGATGACTTTTCAAATCCTTCGGGCTACACATTAAGCGGAACAAAAGTAAATTTAGCCGGATGCAGCTTCACACCCGATAATTCGATTTTTGTCTCTCCTTCCTCTTCCGGAAGATTGAACTATAGTTTAACGACCGGAGGAACAAGCGCTTTGTATCTGGCTAAAACAATTCCCATTTCAGGAACACCGGAGAAATTGAGCATCCAGATTTATGGTGATGGGAAGAAGCATTGGCTTCGCGGCGAATTTGCTGATAAAGATAACGAAAAATTTATCATCAATTTTACAAGCGGCGACCCCGGAATTGAGTGGATGGATTCATGGCAGTTTATTGAAGTTAATTTGAAAGATGCTGTTCCAAGCTGGGCTAATCCAAGCGCTGTGCTTTCCTTCCCTATCCAATGGACACGTCTCTATCTTGCTGAGACAAGCGATACTAAAAAAGATGATGGATCAATCTGTATTGATGATTTTCGTGCGCATTTTACTTCTACCGGAACCGAGGATGTTGCAGCTGTTTTACCGGATGATTTCAAACTTTTTCAAAACTACCCGAATCCTTTTAATCCAAGCACTACAATCAGCTTTGGTTTGCCGGAACGGACGCAAGTTGTGCTGAGCGTTTATAATCAGCTTGGAGAAAAAGTAGCAGTTTTAATCAACGGAGAAAGAGAATCCGGCTATCACGGAGTTGAGTGGAATGCGGCAAATCTGCCATCGGGAATTTATTTCTATCAATTGAAAACAGGAAAGTATAGAGCGGTTAAAAAATTACTTTTGATGAAATAGAGACGTGGCATGCAGCGTCTTTACAAAAAAAAACATAAATATTTTAGATCAAAACAGAGCTGTCTCGACCGCCACCTGCATTTTTTATAATTTTTATTTGCTATAGAGAATTACGTCGAAGCGTTATGAGTGTTCAGCGAATTATGACACAATAATGCTGCTTTCTTAAAATTAAAAAACCTCACCATTACAATTACTAGTGAGGTTTTTTGTGACCCCAAGGGGATTTGAACCCCTGTTACAGCCGTGAAAGGGCTATGTCCTAACCACTAGACGATAGGGCCTTGAATAAAAATTATAATCTTTCGTTAAAGAACAAATCCGGGTGAGTAATGGGGCTCGAACCCATGACCCCCAGGGCCACAACCTGGTACTCTAACCAACTGAGCTATACTCACCATGTAGAAAAACTAATAAACTCCAAAAAAACAAATTCCAAATAACAAAATTTTTGGAATTTGGATATTGATTTTTGTTATTTAAAATCATGTACGCCCAAGTGGACTCGAACCACTAACCTACAGCTTAGAAGGCTGTTGCTCTATCCAATTGAGCTATGGGCGCATAGTTCAAATTCCAAATAACAAAACACAAAGAACAAAATTTAATTGTAATTTGAATTTTAGTTTTTGTCATTTCAAGTGTCGGGGCGGCAGGATTCGAACCTGCGACCTCCTGCTCCCAAAGCAGGCGCGATGAACCGGGCTACGCTACGCCCCGAAATTTTTCAACATAAAAAGAACTTTGACATGAAATGCCCAATAGCTGACTTATAAACTTCAAAAATGAATTAGGATTTTCATATATTAGGATTGTAAATATAAGCCGAAAGCTTTTAATTAGCAATTGATTCAGACAAATTTTCTATGCGATTTTACTTTCTGATATTAAAAAATATTCTTTTTTCTAAAAAAGAGCGGAAGTTCGTCAATATTTTTATCTCGATCGCGATCGGGGGAATTGCCCTTGGTGTAGCAACCCTAATCATTGCCCTTTCTGTTCTTAACGGTTACGAAAAATTGGTGTCCAAAAAACTTTTAACGCTCGATGCTCATCTTCAAATAGTCGGATTTGGCAATAAACCCCTTTACGATTTCCGGAAGTTGGAAGAACAAACGCTTCGATTAATTAAAAATGAGATCGTCTCAATTCAGCCTTTTGTTTCTAAAGTTGGAATTTTAGGGAAGAAAAAAATAAAGGAAGGCATTTCACTCCATGGAATCCGACCTAATTATTTTGCTACGAATAAGGGATTTAAAATAGTTAAGGGAAATTATTTTAGCGCTAATTCGAACCAGGTTATGCTTGGTAAATCTATTGCCGGGAAACTCTTTGCAGAGGTCGGTGATACCCTTAAACTCTTCGCAATTTCCGGTAAAGCGGATTTCTCATATATTTCTACTCCGATAGTTGAAAATGTTGTCGTTTCAGGTATCTTCGAAAGCGGGATGTCAAAGTTCGATGAATCTTTTGTTTTAGTTGATCTTACTACTTTACAAAACCTCTTTGCGATGCAGCATGCGGTTTCGGGCTTTGAAATTAAGTTATCGTCGCTTAACGGGGTGGATAGTTTAGCAGACCTGCTTCAGGATAATCTCCGTTACCCTGCTTACGTTAAAACTGTTTTCCAAAATTATAAAGCCATATTTACCTGGATAGAACTTCAAAAGAAACCGATACCGATTATCCTGGCGCTAATTATTCTCGTTGCCGTGTTTAATATAATTAGCACTCTTTTAATGATCGTTATTGAAAAATCTGAATTCATCGGAACCCTTCGAGTCTTAGGCGCACGGCAGCTTCAAATTGTCTATCTATTTTTAATCCAAGGTGTTTTAATTGGCATTGCCGGTATTTTGTTCGGGAATCTCTTGGCGCTTTTTCTAATGAAGATTCAGACCACATTTAACCTTATTACTCTTCCATCAACAGTTTATTTTGTCTCCGAAGTTCCTCTTCTCTACCAGTTATGGATTTCGGTCTTAGTTTCTGCAGTAACATTCTTTGTCACTCTGATCGTTTCTGTGGCGCCAAGTTTTATTGCGTCAAGAATTCAGCCGGTAACAATTTTGAGGTTTTCGTAGTGAAATTCGAGCATTTTATAGCGCGGCGGTATCTTTTCGCAAAACACAAAATAAATTTCATTACAATAATTTCTTATCTTTCAATCACGGGAATTACTATCGGGGTTGCGGCGTTGATCGTTGTACTTTCGGTCTTTAATGGATTTAGTAACCTGGTTACTTCCTATCTCATTTCATTTGATCCGCACATAAGAATTGAAGCTGTTAGCGAAGCCGCCCAAAAAGAACTGCCGCAGCTTCAAACTTCGTTGGCAAAAGAAAGTCTTCAGTACGTTACTCCTTACGTGAAGGGAAAAATAGTTGTAGTAAACGGAAATCTTAACCAAGTAGTTGAATTGAAAGGAATTGATTTCACAGATGAAAAGGTTACGGAGAATTTTGAAGGGAAGATGTTGCTGGGCGATATTCTTCCGCAACAAAGCACGGGGACATCTGAAATTTTAATCGGTGCGTACTTAGCTGATAGGATGCAGGCGGCAATCGGTGATACATTGTCCATCATCTCCCCTTCTTCAGTCGAAAAAGCTATTGCCAGTTTCTCACTACCGAAAATTTATAAAGTGGTGATAAAAGGAATATTCCTTTCAAACAATAATGAGTATGACGCTTCGTTGATATTCTGTCCACTGCCGGAAGCGCAGAATATCTTGAGCTATAAAAATAGTTTGCAAGGAATTGAAATTAAATTGGTTGATGAGCAGGACGCTTTTCCATTAAAAGAAAAACTTCAAGCAAGATTATCAGATGAGTTTATTGTTTCTACCTGGTACGATTTCCATAAAGACCTTTATTCAGTAATGAATATCGAACGATGGGTCGCTTACGCATTATTGATGATGATCATAGCGGTTGCAGTCTTCAATATTCTTGGTTCGCTTAGTATGTCGGTTCTTGAGAAAAGACGTGATATCGGAATTTTGAAAGTTAAAGGAGCAACTGAAGCATCAATTAAAAAGATTTTTTTACTGCAAGGATTCTACGTCGGAATAATCGGAACGTTAGCCGGTTTTGCCTTAGGTTTGTTAGTCTATTATCTGCAAACCACTTATAAACTTTATCCCTTGAATCCGTTGGAATATAAGATTGACGCTATCCCGATGAATCTCCGATTGACAGATTTTTTTGCGGTTGGAGGCGCTTCTATTTTATTATCAACTTTTGCAGCGTTGCTTCCTGCAAAAAAAGCTTCTGAAATTAATCCCGTTGAGGCGATAAAATGGGAATGATAAAGCTAAAAATTAAGAATTGGATAGTTAGCAAAAATATTCTGCGCAAAATGACAAGAATATTTGCTGAGTAGAAAACTGTTAAGTACCTGGATGAATGAAAATGAATGGATGAATGTTTTTCATTCAGTCATGCACCCATTCATTCTTAGCGCGGCATAGCCGACAACCAAAGTATATTTGCTCCAGAAGGGATTTTTGGAGATAAGAAACATTCATTCCCGAAGGGAATGTTAGTTGTTGGTGGGTTTATTTGTTACAAAGATGCAACCCGCCAGCGGCGGGTTGCAGAAATCCCGTCTGCCTAGTGGTAGATAAATAGGGATTTAATATTTGTAGCAAAAGGACAAAACTCAAAAAAGAATCCCATCTACCTGGCGGTAGACAGGTCGGGATTCAATGTTTTTTAATTTTGTGATGGATATAAAAATTGAAAATGGGAATAAGACAAAAATATCTCGACAAAAAAAACAACAATTTAACCGAGGATACTATTCAATGATCACAAATTATTTGGTTCTGGCTCAGCCAGATTATGAATTAAGAATTTAGTACTTTTATTAAAAAAAACTGATTGACAAATGTTATGAGCATAATTATTAAAGCTGAACATATTTTTAAATCCTATGAAAAAGGGTTAACAACTAAATTGGAAATTTTGAAAGACATTTCTCTTGATATCCCAAAAAATAATATTTCGGTTATCATCGGAGCTTCTGGTGCGGGCAAAAGTACTCTGCTTCATATTATTGGCGGATTGGATAAACCGGATAAGGGTAATATTTTTATTGATGGTAATGATGTAACAGTATTTTCCGACAAAAAATTATCTTCTTTTAGAAATACGCATATTGGTTTTGTCTTTCAGTTCCATCACCTTTTACCTGAATTTACCGCTCTTGAAAATGTAGCAATCCCTCAACTTATCGGAAATATTTCATTCAAAAATGCCTCGATAAAAGCGAAAGGGATTCTTGAAGCAGTTGGTTTAGCTGAAAGGCTCGGGCATAAACCAGCACAGCTTTCCGGCGGTGAGCAGCAGCGTGTTGCCGTTGCGCGAGCGCTTGTAAATGATCCTCAATTAATTTTAGCGGATGAACCAACCGGTAATCTCGATACGGAAAATAGTGAAACATTAAATAATTTATTTGTCGAACTCCGCGATAAGTTTAATAAAACATTGGTAATTGTTACGCATAACAAAGATTTAATGGCGCTTGCGAATATTATTTTTGAAATGAAAGATGGGAAATTGAAGGAGTAACTTTTTCTTTTTCCCCCTCATAACTCTGCAGCGCTTTTTTAATGGTTGGGTATGTTTTATATATTTTGATGATGCCATTCAGTAACACTTGACTCGTTAGAAGATTAGCATTGTTTATTACTAATCGAATGTCTCCGCATTTGTTTTTTACCCTCTTTAATGCGGCAACTAACACACCTGCAAACGAACTGTCCATAAATTCTAAAGAAGAAATATCAATGACAATCTTTTCTGCTCCTTCATCAATTACCTTGAAAAGATATCGGTAAAATACTTGTGACTCGCACATGACCGCACGGCTGAGATTTACTACAACTAATGTAATTCCCCGGTAGAGATGTTTTTGAAAATCGTAACGAATATCAATGCTATTCATAAAATTGTCCAATGCTCTTTCATGTAAACAATGAACGAACGATTTGCTCTCGATTTGCCCTGATTCCATTTAATAGTTCCTGCGATATTTTATTTGAAAAGTATTATTTAGTGAATTCGATTATTTTCTGATGCAATAATAAGGATTGCTACTAATCGTTGCATTGTGTGAAGTCACGGCTGTGAAAGTGGTCACATATCAGAAAATGTTTAAGATGGTAATGAGCTGCCAGTTAATCGTAGTTTTACTTTTTAGATGCTACATTTTTCCCATGACTCTGCTTGGGAAAAAAGTTTAAGGAGAAAAGGAATAATGAACACCCTTCTTTGGCGCGCGAATGATAAACGAAAAATCATTTTTTAAAATCGGGGAGAGATTGTTTGGTATTCCGCTTTAGCGGAATTTGTTCGTGCGGCACAATCCATTTATGGTTGTGCGGAATTAGAATGACATTATTCCATGTACAATTATCGTTAAGATGTTAGTAAGTCACCTTACGCAAAAATTCATCTTTCTATGATAATTGTAACACAGAATAGTATTTTCATAGGCGTCAACCGAAGAATATCAATTTCTGTTTTGATTCACAGTTAATTGTTTGATGGTTCGATTGATTAAGCATTTTATTAATGTCATTCCTTCGGCATTTCGTTCCGCTCTTCTCAGGGGTTATTATATTAAATTCATCCTTTCGGGATTGAAAAAAATAAATCCCGAAGGGATAACATAATTATAGAGAAACGAATAAAAGAGCAAAGAAAATCCCTTTAGGGGTGACATATAAAACCTTCATTTTTTTCAAATAACAAATCAATTGTACCAATTATGATTGAAGAACGTAGTCGTTAAATTGACGCCTATGAGCCTAAAGTCTGTATTACGTGTGATAATTCTTTAATGTATTAATTTTAATATTCTATCTGTTCTGATTGACCCGATCAAACGAAAGAGTTCTGAAAACGGAATGTCTCTATCCCAGGAAAACAAAGCCATGAACGCTTCGCCAACAACCATATCGCGGGATACAAAGCCCCAAAATCTTGAGTCGGCTGAATCATCTCTGTTATCACCCATCATGAAATAATAATCTTTTTGAAAAGTATAAGAATAAATTTCTTTCCCCTTTAACGTTATAATTCCATCTTTCACTGCAACAACTCTCTCGGCAAATTCCCTATCAATAATAGTTCGCCACTCTTCAACATTTTCTAAATTTAATTGAATCGTCATTCCTCTTTTCGGAATAACAAGCGGACCGTAATTGTCTTCGTTCCACTGCTTCCCTTTGGGAAAAATTTGTGTGTTCACTCTGTCTTTTGGAAGCGGATACGGTGAAAGATATTTAATATATGGCGGTATCCAAAATTCTTTTCCATTAACAAAAACAACTTTGTCACGCACTTCAATCGTATCCCCGGGCAAACCGATACAACGTTTAACATAATTGACATTCATCGCAATTTGTTCTTCGGGAATCGGCAGTCCGGGAATCGGTTCATCGGCACGTAATTGTTCTTTGTCCCCGGGATATTCGAACACAACAATATCACCATGGTGCGGGTCTTTAAATTTTAACAACGGCATGGTAAAATAGGGGATTTCAATTTCAGTGAACGGAATATATTTGGGTGAACTTGGTCCGTAAACAAATTTATTTACAAGGATGAAATCACCGACAAGAATCGTATCTTCCATAGAACCCGTTGGGATGCGAGTGTTCTGTATAAAAAAAGTAATAATAAATAAAGCGGCTATTGCAGCAGAAAAAAGAGATCGAAAAAATTCAAAAACTTTCTCAAAAAAGGTTTCAGGCACTTTTTTAACTTTCTTTCCGAAAGGGTGAAGAATTTTATCTGCAATTGATTTAAATTTTTGAAATCCCGTTTTGGGTGATTCATTTTCAGGTTGTAACGTCATGTTTCTCTTCTTTATTGTTTAAGTGATTCAAATTTTTTCTTTAATAGCTCGTTCACTACTTGCGGATTGGCTTTCCCTTTGGTTGCTTTCATCGTTTGCCCCACAAAGAAACCGAACACTTTTTCTTTTCCGTCAAGAAATTCTTTTACTTGATTTTCGTTTGCATCGAATATCAGTTGAATTACTTTTTCAATCTCCGAAGTATCGGATATTTGGACAAGATTTTTTTCTTTAACTATTGCTTCCGCTGTTTGTTTTGTTTCTAACATTTCAGCAAAAACATCTTTGGCGATTTTTCCGCTGATGGTTCCTTGCTGAATGAGGTTTATCAGTCCTCCAAGATTTTGGGGAGTAACGGCAAAGGTTTCAATATTAATTTTCTGTTCATTCAAAACTTTTAGAACTTCAACCATTACCCAGTTAGACGCAGCTTTATAATCATTCGTTACGTTTGCCACTTGTTCAAAATAATTTGCAAGTTCTTTTGATTGCGTTAAAACTTCGGCGTCATATACCGGGAGGTGAAAAGCGCTGATAAATCTTTCCCTTTTTGCATCAGGAAGTTCCGGAACTTTTGCTTTTAGCTCATCAAACCATTCAACATTAATTTCAACCGGGACCAAATCGGGATCGGGAAAATAGCGGTAATCATGAGCTTCCTCTTTACTGCGCATCGGATGCGCTTCATTCGCGTCGGCATCCCATAATAAAGTTTGTTGAATTACCTTTCCACCGTCTTCAATTAATTCTATCTGCCGTTTAATTTCATAATTGATCGCGCGTTCAACATTTTTAAAAGAATTCATGTTTTTAATTTCAGCTTTTGTTCCGAATTCTTTTTGCCCAATTGGTCGCACTGAAATATTTGCATCACAGCGGAGAGAACCTTCTTCCATATTGCCGTCGCATATTTCCAAATATTGAACAAGCTGTTTAATTTTTGCAAGATAGAGATATGCTTCTTCGGCAGAACGCATATCAGGCTCGCTGACAATTTCAAGCAGCGGCACTCCGCAGCGGTTCACATCAATGCTGGTTGTTTCGCCCCTATCGTGAATGGATTTGCCGGCATCTTCTTCCATGTGGATGCGAGTGATACCGATATTTTTTTTTGTCCCATCTTTCTTTTCGATTTCAACCGTACCGAATTCACAGATCGGTTTTTCGTACTGTGAGATTTGATAACCTTTTGGTAAATCGGGATAAAAATAATTTTTGCGGGCAAAAATAGAAGTTGTATTTATTTTTGATGTTGTCGCAACGCCCATAAGCAAAGCAAATTCCACTACTTTTTTATTCAGCACCGGGAGAACACCCGGATGTCCAAGGCAAATAGGACAAACGTTTGTGTTCGGCTCGTTGCCAAATTTAGTTGAGCATCCGCAAAATATTTTTGTGTCGGTTAAAAGCTGCGCGTGAACTTCTAACCCGATTACTGCTTCATATTTTTTATTCATTAAGGCTCTTTGATAATCGCCATTGCTTACAGGTTAACGATAATTACATATCAAATATTGGACAAAGAATAATGAATTTCGAAAATACTACAATCACAATTTCAACTTCATCATTCGAAATTCCTTGTTCGATATTCATTATTCATTTTTCCATTTAGTTTTTCACCAAGCAATGTTTTGTAAAAAATGTTGGGTCTT
>Ga0210050_1002737_pt1 | contig 16508 bp, 18 predicted proteins | sample CryGey132114_all_FD_185463 | JGI IMG/M metagenome (GOLD analysis project Ga0210050, IMG submission 185463) | Groundwater microbial communities from aquifer - Crystal Geyser CG22_combo_CG10-13_8/21/14_all (SPAdes) (version 2) | ecosystem: Environmental > Aquatic > Deep subsurface > Groundwater ...
TGCTCCCTGGCCGCCTCTTCCATGCCACGCAACTTCTACCATTGCCATAAAAATGCCTTTCTATTAACAAAAACGTCTTTCTATTGTATTATCTTTGTTATTATTTGTCAAGTTCGATTAGATACAGGCAGTCTTCCTTCAAGGGCCCTTATCAGAGTGGCCTGGTCTATATAGTCCAGGTTTCCGCCTACGGGAATACCGTACGCGATGCGACTTATCTTAATCTTTAGCGGCTGGATATTCTCTGAAAGATATAATGCCGTGGTCTCGCCTTCTGCGTTTGAATCCATGGCAAGTATTACTTCTTTTACCTTATCCTGTTTAATGCGTTCCAGGAGTTCTTTTATCCTTAATTCTTCAGGCCCTATGCCGTCAAGCGGAGCTATTACTCCGAAAAGCACATGATACACGCCCTTGTACCTGCCTGATTTTTCTATGAGTATCAAATCCATCGGCTCCTCGACTACGCATATAATAGTTTTATCCCGCCTGGAATCGTTACAAATAGAGCATGTCTCTTGTTCGCTTAAGTTACCGCAGATCTTACAAAATCTTACGTCTTCTTTAACCTTACGTATCACGGAAGAAAACTTTATCATTTCTTCGCTGGACGCTTTCAGCACATGAAAAGCCATCCTCTCCGCAGTCTTTGCGCCTATGCCGGGCATTTTCTTAAAACATTCTATCAATTCCTGCATTGATTTTGTGTAAGCGCTCATATTTAGTTATTTTTTGTTGTTCTGAAAATCCTGCCGCCGAATATATTAAGGGCTGAGTCTATAACAGGTTCTTTGGCCTTCAACCCGTTTTTTATCTCATTAGTGTCGATTGCGGGCTCTTTTTGTTTTCTATCAGTCGGGATGAAGCTCATCTTTACCGGCATATCCATTATCTGCGAAAGCGCCTGTTCTATGGCGTCTTTATTTTGTTTTTCCTCAAGCACTTCCCTGTGGAAATTCAAATCTTTCGGAAAACCTATGATTATGGTGCTTCCTTTTACGGAATCAGGTTCGCCCTCGGCTAGATATGAAGAAATAGACATCTTTTTAACAGCCATTGCTTTTACCAGTATAGGCCAGGCATCCTTTACCCTGTTTATATCAGCTGATCCCTGCGCCTCGGTACTGTCGGCGGAAGCAGGATTAGAAGTTCCCGGTAATTTTTTTTCAGCAACAGGCATAATTTTTTTGAAAAAGTTTTTTTCCTGATAAACAGGGTGAGATGAAACAGGCTTCGGCGGTTCGCTGACGTTAGCACCGGACGGAGCATGCAGTTTCAAAAGCATCTCTTCTATAGAGGCAATGGAATCTCTGGAAGTGAGCTTTACAATAGAAAGCTCAAAGACTATCCTTTCAGGCATAAGTTGTTTTATCATCCTCAGGCCGTTGGAAATAATGCTTATAATATAAAATACGTCGCCTTGCGAAAGCGAATCAGCCTGTTTTTTAACCCTGCCTATGGAATCCTTCGGAAGGCAGATGATTTCATCTGAAACTATTCCCGATTTAACTATCATGATATTCCTGAAATGCTCCAGAAGCTCCAGCAGAAACTGTTTTGTGTCTCTGCCGGAATTTAAAATCTCGTCTACCAGATGAATGCCGGCTTTTGTATCTTTATTAATAATCAGTTCTGCGCTTCTAAATAGCGTCTCCTGGTCTATCATCCCCAGGGAATCTATCACATCTTTCAGATGCACCTTGCCTTTACTAAAAGACGCTATCTGGTCAAGTATTCCTTCGGCGTCGCGCATGCTGCCATCAGATGCCTTGGCTATATATAAAAAGGCGTCTTCGTCTATATTAAGGTGCTCAACCTTGCTAACCTCGTGGAGCTTGGCAATAATATCTTTGATCTGAATGCGCCTGAAATCAAACCTCTGGCATCTAGAAAGAATTGTCGCTGGAACTTTATGCGGTTCTGTGGTGGCGAAAATAAACTTCACATGTAAAGGCGGCTCTTCCAGGGTCTTTAAAAGCGCGTTGAACGCCTCGGTGGTAAGCATGTGCACTTCGTCTATGATATATATCTTAAAACGGCCTTTTGAAGGGGAAAATTTTACTGTCTCTCTAAGGTTTCTAATCTCATCTATGCCGCGGTTTGAAGCGCCGTCTATTTCTATCACATCCATGCTGGAACCGGATGTAATTTCCTTGCAGGTAGAGCAAGCGTTGCACGGCTTTACAGAAGGCCCTTTCTCGCAGTTAAGGGCTTTGGAAAATATCCTGGCTGTAGATGTCTTGCCTATGCCTCTGGGACCTGTAAATAAATAGGCGTGATGAAGCCTTTCCATTGAAATAGCATTCTTAAGGATAGTAGTGATATGCTCCTGTCCCACTATTTCGTCAAAGTCCTGCGGCCGCCACTTACGCGCAAAAGGTAGGTATGCCATAGATTAGAATTTTATCATAGTTTGCCGATAAAAGGAACTATTTTTCTTTTAATAAATATAACGTGCGCCAGCTTGATTCATCCAAAGGCAAATCATTCGGATGGGTCCTGGCGAAGGTCAAAATACGGTCAGGATTGCCAAGCAGGCTAAAAGGAACCTTCAGGATCAATGTATGATCCTGAACCTCAAATTCAACAGCTTTAGAATATATAAGCTGTTTTTTATCTTTAATGTGCACTCCCAGAGTATCTACCTTAATATATAACTTAGGCATATCGCTAAAATCCGCTTTCTTGCTGTAGCCGATAAGAAAAACAGAAACGCCTATGTCTTTTTCTATCTTTTTTCTAAGCTGCAGCCTGATAAGTAATTTATTATCCACAGCCGCATAAGCAATATCAGGCGTTATGCTATTTTCCCTATCTTTTTTATGCTCTGGATCTATTTCAAGATTTTGATAAGCCTTTAAATCCTGCCATAAAGGCCTTTCCGAAATCTGCGTCTTCAGTTTTATTGCCGGAAAATCTCCAAAAAGTTCATTCTTACGCGCGAATGTAAAAAGATACCTAGGGTTATACTTTATCTGGCTCTTATGAAAAGAAATTGTATTACGCTTTATTTTTATTTCTTCTTCTGTCAATTCTAATTTAAGCCATTCTATGCCTACATTAGCCAATGAATCAGGCGCTTTCAGTTCCAGTTCAGGATGATAACCGCGTGGGATAGGCCAACGCACGATATGTACAATATAAGGGAAAATTTCAGGAGACTCAATATTCCCCTCTAAATCCCACAGGGCAACTTGTAAAAATAAATATAATGCCCTATGGTCTCTATTTACATCCGCAGGATGAGAAACAAATATTTTCGTAGGTTTGAAATCCAATATAATTTTCTTTATATCTTTAAGAATACTATCCCCTACATAAGGGGCATTCATAGACAACGCTTCAGGATAAGAAACCTTAGATACTCTTGCAAATAGACTTTTGTACGGAACCACAGCTCCCCAGTATTTAGTAAATATCTCCATTGTCCCGAAATCAGGATAACCTAAAAATATAATATCTTCCGGCTTTACCCCCAAGGAAACCATGGCGCGCATGGTTTCCTTCCTCCTGACCTGGCCCATATGCAGAAATTCGCCTTTTTTGAAAGTAATCCTTTTTTCATATACTATAAATGCGGGCGCATTATTATCCCCGTTTGTGTAACATACAACCCTGACTTTTGCATTTTGTTTAAGGGCTTTTTGAATCGCGCCGCACACGCCTATAGCCTCATCATCTGGATGAGGCGCAAATATAAGCACCCTGTCGTTTTTAGAGAACTCTATAGCGTCTTTTAAATCTTCCGCATGCGCTACAAAATACGAATCCAAGAATATCACAAAAATTATAATATATACTATTTTACGCATTATTTTTTACTGAGAAAAAGGATGAGCTTGCCTAACAGCCATATAAAAAATATCAGGATAGCAGCGCTCAACGCGAAGCGTAAGACAAAGGCTATTAAAAGAAGGAGCGGAAAAAGTAAAAAACCCAGGCTTACAAAAACTCCTACTAACAGTAAAAACGCTAACCCTGTAAAAAATTCTTTCATACTATTTATGCCAGAACAATCTGGCATACTCCCAGATTTCTATTGATAGAACTACGGCAATCGTAGTTACAAGTGAGCTTATCTCTTTTTTTATCCAAAAAGGCTTTAATGATACATATTGGTTAAGCCTGAATAAATAATCAACTCTAGGAAGATACTTGGGTGTCGATCTACAATATTCTTTGTATTCCTGTCCAAATCTCTCCAAAAGAATTTTTTCTTCTTTTTTCATCTGCGGAAGATATATCATAAGAAAGCCGGCTGCAAATAAGAAAAAAAACCAAGGCTTTAACAGCATTACCACAACCCCTGTACCTATTATAAATGTCCCGAAATACATCGGATTTCTTATAATAGCATACGGCCCGGTTTTCACCAGGGCATTGCCGTTCGAAGTGTTTTCTTCTTTATACCCCCTGGCTGAAATGCGGAATAAAAAACCGAATAATACCAGTCCCATACCTATTACATTTAATACTCCGTCCAAAACCGGCTGCCTCTGGTGATGAAATGCAAAACTGGAAAGCAGGATAACAACCCCGAGGCCTAGAAACATCAGGCCACCCTGTATTTTAATGCGGATTTTCATATTTTCGAAGAAAATATGATCCTGAATCCCGATATTTCTAGTGTCGGAATAAAGGATCTTAAATTCTACTCCTGTTTACAAGAGGTCCTTCAACTGCTCCTTATTCAGTCGCAGTTTCAGGATCGAATTCGCCTTTGGCGAATTCGGCGGGTAGTCATGGACGATAAGCGAACCCTACAACACATTGAAATACCGCTACTTATAAGAATTCACCGAAAACGTAGCATGAGTTGGCTCATCGCCCTAGACGAACCCATTTTTAATAAACCTACAAAACCCAAAAGAACCACCGGACTCAACACCTTATTACGATTACGTTATTTAAATCATTTCCCGGCTAACAACTTTGATAGTTCAATAACCGGTTTTGGGAAATCCTTCCAACGATTTTCCCAACACACAACATAATCAAGATCATCAATAGAATGATTCCAGCTTGTCTTAGATAATCGATATTTTAGCTCAACATGGATTTCAGCATTTCTTTCCTCATCAAAACAAACTGCATCAATGCCTTTCCCGCCGCATAAATCTAGAATTTGCCATGGTAGTATTCTTTTGCTACATAAAATCGCAAAAATTGCTAGAACCCCCTGCTCTTCTTGTGGGGCGTAAGGAAAACCCTCCAAGTCGATTCTTTGCCAATTACGACGCTTTGTTCCAGTCGGAATAGGTGGAATCGATCGTGATGATCCGTGTAAATCTGCAAGACGATAGTTCAATCCAGGCTTATCTTTTAAATCCGTATTATCTACTTTGGTCGCTTCGAGAATTTGAGCAGAATCAAATAAATTTTCAACATAACCTAATTCTGCGGCCTTTCTAATAAAATCCGTTAGAGTTGGGTATCGACCTTTTGTCATATTCAAGCCAAACTTCTTTCGTTCGGAGCTTCGCGGATATCTACCCAACTGTTTTACGGCGGCCTTGAGTCTTTGAAAATATTCCTCATCAGAAACTTGATCTTTGGCTTTAGTCTCTAATCCTGCCAATTTACAATAGCCATCCCAATTTGTACCACCATCATAAAGATGGTACATGGAATATTTGCTATGCCCTAAATAGTCAGATCGGCTTAATACCGACTTGCCGAGTTGTTTGGCAACTCTCTGGATATCCTCAATAACTTCTTTCTTGTATGAATCAGTCATAGTTTTAGCACCATACAAAGCAATATCATAGGTAAACCCCCAGATTTACCCTTATTAGGGTTCGCGTCCACGACAACTCAAGCCAAATTGCTTTAAATTGTCGTCGGACGGTTCACTTTAAAAACTGGCGGACCCGTTTGCAATCGAACCGAACTGCCCCTCAAGAACCCAGCAGTACGAATTGGTTGCAATGGCGGAGAGGCAGGGATTCGAACCCTGGATACAGCTTTTCAACCGTATGGCGGTTTAGCAAACCGCTACCTTAAACCACTCGGTCACCTCTCCCAATATATCGTATTTATGAAGCTGTAGAAAACCTTTTATACCGCTCTAAATATCTAGGATTATTGGTACCTATTTCTTTGAAATACCTATCAACTTCCGCTCTTTTATATAAATATACACGATTGCCATATAATTTTGGACTAAAATTTAAATTATTAAGCATATGGAAAATTGTTTTGCGTAGCAAAATTGAATAACTCGTAAAAGCTATTTTTACAAAACTGTATAATTTTCCATTAACTCTATATTTATGATGATATACACACCCATCTGTATCCATTAGACCTCTTAGATGCGCAGTCTGATATAACTTATTCTGCCAAACCCAATTTGGTGCCTTATTCCATTTTGTTTTGTCACCTTCTTTGATGCCATGTTGCTTTAATAATTCAACAACATTCTTACTGGAAATTACGACATTCCCCGTATTTTCAATTTTTCTATAATTAACCGATGCTGAAATAGAAAATAATTTTTTTATAAGCCTTACTACAAATCCGGCATATGCTTTATCAATCTTATTAAAAGTAACCTTAACCTGATATCTTGTTAAACCGCCATCACCATAAAGTATTCCTATAAATTCTGCCAATTTTTCTGAAGGTAAAGGAATATTTATTACTTTTCTTCTTAAATAGTTACTTCTTGCCACTGCATAGTTATACATATTAACGTTGATTTTATCACACCCCAAGGCAGGTATCAATATTAATCAGAAATCTAACATTGTCGTTTTATCGCGAAGAATTCTTTGATTAAGGAACTTGCTTCTTTTTCCAATATGCCTTTTTTAACTTTTACTTTGTGGTTTAATTTTTTATTATTCAATATCTTAAAGACCGACTCATGGGCGCCGGTTTTGGGGTCTTTCGCGGCGTATATAAGGCTTTCTATGCGGCTTAAAACCATTGCCCCTGCGCACATACTGCAGGGTTCAAGCGTGGAGTACATAACACAACTTATCAGTCTTTCGTTTTGCAGAAAATTTGCCGCCTGGGTAATGGCTATTATCTCAGCGTGAGCGGTCGGATCCTTAAGCACCTTTATCTGGTTATGAGCCTTTGCGATTATCTCGCCATTATGCACAATAACAGCCCCAACAGGCACTTCGTCGGCATCAAATGCCTTCACCGCTTCTTTCAAAGCCTCTCTCATGTAATATTCGTGATTTTTCATAAAAAATTCGGCGGAGGAAGAAGGATTCGAACCTTCGAGGCCCTTGCGAGCCTAACGGTTTTCGAGACCGTCCCATTCGACCGCTCTGGCATTCCTCCGGCTAAAAATATTATAATTCAACCTAGCACATATTCAAAGCTCTTTTTCTACCTATCAACAACTGGAAAAACGACATTGTTGAATTTATAGTAAAAAGGGTGGTTCTCTTTTTAGGAAAACCACCCTCTATTTGGTAGCGGGGTTGGGATTTGAACCCAAGACCTTCGGGTTATGCATACTACTATAGCTTTCGCTACTTCCAAATCAATGATTCGGAATTTGTAGTCTGGACTATACCTTTACCCTTTTAATTTTAAAGGGTACCTGCCATCTAGTCTCTACACACTTCCCTTGATATTATCCAAGGTTTTGGCTCGGTATTACCAGTTAAGGCTTCACCGAATTTGACAGGTAATCTTCCCTTGCATTGCTGCAAGGACGCCCATATTACTGAGCCCGACGAGCTACCAGACTGCTCCACCCCGCAGTATTATTTAGTTGTATTTCGCATTATAGACTTACATCTGCCCGGTGTCAATGCTTTTTAACGCTCTATCCTGATTGGAATTTCGCCTTTTTTTGTGACGCCCATTGATTCGCGCGCGACCTTTTCAACGTAATTTATGTCTTCTTCCAGCTTCTTTTTTTCCTTGTAAAGTTTGACGTTTTCTTTTTCCAGCCTGGTAATTTCTGATTCCAGGCGCATATTCCTTACCTTAAGCTGTATAAGCCTTATATATCCGGGGAGAAAGATTGCGCCTATAACAGCGGCTATTACTATATGGACGGGCTTGATTATTATTTTGGCCATGGCATAGAGCCGTATACTGCTTTTGCGCCTAAATCTTCTTCTATTCTTAAAAGCTCGTTGTATTTACAGATCCTGTCTGTCCTGCAGGCAGAACCAGTTTTTATCTGGCCTGTTCCCATCGCGACTACCAGATGGGAAATAGTGGTATCTTCTGTCTCGCCCGAGCGGTGCGACACAACTGCTGTGTAACCTTTTTTCGTTGCAAGCTTAATAGCCTCAATTGTTTCTGTAAGCGTGCCTATCTGATTTACTTTTATGAGTATTGAATTTGCAACATGCTTGGCGATGCCCATTTTAAGGCGTTTTGTGTTCGTGACAAATAAATCATCGCCTACAATCTGGATTTTACCGCCCAGATTCTTTGTCAGCTTTTTCCAACCATCCCAATCGTCTTCAGCCAAACCATCTTCAATGGAAATAATCGGATACTTTGAAACCCAGTTTGCGTAAAAATTTACCATATCCTCTGCGCTTTTTTCCTGAACAGCCTCTGCTTTCAGGATATACTTGCCATTTTCGTAAAAAGAACTGGCTGCGGGATCCAAGGCAATAAACACGTCTTTTCCGGCTTTATATCCTGCTTTATCTATTGCCTTTAATATCACTTCTATTGCTTCTTCGTTGGATTTGAGATCCGGGGCAAAACCGCCCTCGTCTCCCACGGCGGTTGAAAGCTTAGCGTCATGCAGAATCTTTTTCAGGTTATGGAATATCTCGGCGCCCATCCTTAATGCCTCTTTGAAAGAAACTGCTCCTCTCGGCATGACCATGAATTCCTGAAGGTCCACATTGTTGTCAGCGTGGGCCCCGCCGTTTAAGATATTCATCATCGGAACAGGCAGGATATTCGCATCCTCTCCGCCCAGGTATTTATAAAGCGGCATTTTCTTCTGGATGGCGGTTGCCTTGGCAGCTGCCATTGAAATACCCAGGATAGCATTTGCCCCAAGGCGGGATTTGTTCTCGGTACCGTCCAAATCTATCATTAACCTATCAATCAGTTTCTGTTTTGAGGCGTCTTTCCCGGTAAGAGCGGAATTCAGCTCGTTATTAACATTACTAACAGCCTTTAATACGCCTTTACCTGAATAACGGCTATCATCCCCGTCTCTCAACTCCACAGCTTCATGTTCTCCTGTGGACGCTCCGCTAGGCACGCTGGCCCTGCCAATCACGCCTGATTCCAGGATCACATCCACCTCAACCGTAGGGTTTCCGCGGGAATCAAGGATTTCTCTCCCGATAATTTTCTTTATCAAAGTTTTTCTTCCCATCACACTCTCCTTTTTTTTAGATTGAGGTATATTAACACACTGCCCTGACATTGTCAACTAAGCCTGATTGACACGCCTATATTAGTATGCTATACTTTATTTCACGAAAATAAGGAGAACTTTTATGGCGCTTATGAACTACCGCAAGCTCAGGATGCATTTCACAGAGCATTGGGTTAAAATCGTCGTGGGATTAACGATAATTATACTTCTAATACTGGCTATCTGGGGGATGATGTCCCTGGAATCTTTCTACCGCCACCTCACAATAGCCCAGATGCCTATAAGCATACTCCTGGCAGGCCTTAACGCAGGCATATTTGTATTCATGTATATGATATTCCTGCATGGCGGGTTTTCAAAGATAAAACAAGCAACAGTAAAAGGCCAGAATGTAAATATCCACTGGGAAGATGTTATAGGCATGGAAGAGGCCAAGCAGGAAGCAATGGAGGTTGTTGGCTTAATAAAAGACAGGACCAAACTTTTAAAAATAGGCGGAAAAATATTAAAAGGCCTTTTAATGGTAGGGCCTCCTGGCTGCGGCAAGACATATCTTGCCAAGGCAATCGCAACAGAGGCTGGCATACCTTTTATATCCATGTCAGGCAGTGAATTCACGGAAATTTTCGTAGGGGTCGGCGCATCCAGAGTAAGAAAATTATTCAAGAAAGCCAGGAACCTAGCCTACGGCCATGGCGCGTGTATTATTTTTATAGACGAGCTGGACGCCATAGGAAGACAGAGGTCTTTCAGTTTTATGGGAGGCGGCCAGGAAACCAACAGCACGCAAAATCAGCTGCTTGTGGAAATGGACGGGCTTCAGGAAAAAGATTATAACGTGATTATTATAGGGGCTACCAATGCCGCGGAAGGCGTGCTGGATGAGGCGCTTTTGAGGCCAGGGAGATTTGACAGGAAAATCTACATAGACAGGCCCAATCTGCAGGAAAGAGAAAAGGTATTTGAATATTATCTCAATAAAGTAAAACACGACCAAGATGTAGATATAGGCCGTCTTGCCAGGCAGGCCGTTCACAAATCCCCTGCCGAGATTGAGAACATGATAAAAGAAGCTGCCCTTATAGCAACCAGGAATAAAAAAGAAACTGTAGGACATAAAGAACTTTCCGAAGCAATGGAACGCATAGACATGGGGCTAAAGCACAGGAAACACATGACAAAAGAAGAAAAAGAAATGGTCGCTTTCCATGAGACAGGGCATCTCGTAGTCATGTACATGCTCCACCCTACTGACGACGTATTTAAGGCCTCTATTATATCGCGCAAAGAATCCCTGGGGGCAGTGCATCATCAGCCCAGAGAAGAACTATACACCAATAGCAAAGAAAAAATACTTGCTGATATAAAAGTAAGCATAGGGGGATATGTCGCGGAAAAAACCAGGTTCGGCACTACAAGCGACGGGGTTGCCATGGATTTCCGGAACGCAATGTGGAAGGCCCATAATATGGTCTGGATGGTGGGAATGAGCGACGCAGGCTATATAGGAGACTATACCATAATACCTAAATCCCAATTATCAGAATCGCTAAAAGAAAAACTCAACGCTGAGACAGACAAGATAATAAAAAGCTGCCTCAAGGATGTCGAAGACCTCCTCAAAAAAGAATGGCCTATCGTAGAGCGTTTCGCAAAAGAACTTCTTGAAAAAGAAGAGCTGGAATACGACGAGATTGAAGCTATATTTAAGGAATGCGGGAAAAGTCATAATTGTAAAAAACCTGCATGAACGCCTGCCTGAAAAAATATAAAATCCTGACTATATTTTTAATCCTAATGGGGTTTTCTGCCTGCAATAAACCCTCTTACCCGACAGGAAAAATAGAGGACTCTGTCCTGGCTCTCTGCAAAAATGAATACAAGTTAGACAACGTACAAGTAAAGGTCATAGGCTCTACTTTAGGCGTGTATATCCCCGTGGAAGGCCTTATCGACCCTGATCTGAAATTAAACGAGAAAGCCGGAAAAAAAATAGAGGATGTGGCTCTTTCTATCCACCGCGTCACCACCTCCACAGATATGCCTCTGAAATTCTACGTCCTTACGGCCAGAGACACAAAAACTCCCGGCGCAGAATTCATCCTCACGGGTTTTATATATGACGTGGTAAGGGTGCGATTATATGACATATCAAGGGGCGAATATTTTCAGAGAATCTTAAGGGATTTCAGGTTCAACCCTGCCATACTGGGAGAGCAAAAAGCAAGAGAGCTATTTGATGGATTAAATAAAAACAGCGCCCTGGCAGAAAGCCTGAAATCAATATTTTATCCCATATATATAATAGGTAAGTCCGGGTCTCAAAAAATAGAAATAACTGACATGGAATCAAAAGAATTGTCGGAACGGGAATCACTTCTCTACATAAAAACAATCGAGGCCTATGAGCCTTCTCCGGGATTCGAGGCATACACAGCAGTATTCCCTCCGGGATTTAACAATGAATACCTTTTTCTGACAGACCTGTCTTTCGGAAACTCCTTCAAAGAAATCGTATCAAAATATTTTTATTCAAATAACGAAATAAGGCAGAGGAATCTGAAGGATACCTTTATGCAATATAAAGATTCCGGAATTACAGGCATAGACGGTTTCCCGAAAAAAGACCTGGATTTGGGGTGGTTTTTAAGCCAGCAGATTTCCAGAAGGATAAAATCTATTTTTGAAGAAGACAAAAAATTAAAAAATGATTTCAAGCTAGCTTCAAGCCGGGGAGAGCTGAAAGATCTCGTTTTTCAGTTTAAATTTAACATAGCCGCGAATGATAATAAGGCCGGCGGCCAGAAAACTATATTTTCCAGGATAATAAAAATGACGGGAATGGTCCTGCATCTTTACGCATTTGAAGAATACAAAGGCGCAGAATTTATAAATTCTGCTGAAAACGAGAAAAGGATTTATCTTTCAAAAGAAGACCTGGAAAGATTTAGAAAAAATGAGATGAGTTTAGAAGGCCTAATCTAGTATCCTTACCTTTTTTCCGACTATCTTTAATTTTCCTTCTACAAATAACTGGATTGTCCTGGGATAGATCTTATGCTCTTCTTCGTGGATGGCTTGCGCGAGAGTTTCCTCCGTGTCATCCTCTGTAACTTTGACAGGCGACTGCAATATCACAGGCCCAGCATCCATATCCAGGGTAACGAAATGTACTGTCGGCCCTGTGATTTTCACGCCGTAAGAAAAAGCATCTTTTATGCCCTTTGTACCTTTAAAAGACGGGAGTAAAGCAGGATGTATATTTAAAATTTTATTTTCATAAGCGCTTATAAAATCCCCTGAAAGCATGCGCATGTAGCCTGCCAGGACTATAAGCCCTATATTTTCTTTTTTAAGGGCTTTTAGCAACTCCAGCTCAAAATCCCTTTTTGTTTTAAAATCCTTTCTTTCAACAACTACCGTCTTTATCCCTGCATTCTTTGCCCTGGTCAGGGCATAGCAATCGGATACATCAGAGACTACAAGTCTTATATCCGCTTTTATATAGCCTTTTTTCTGACTGTCTATTATGGCCTGCAGATTCGTGCCGTTACCGGAACAAAAAACTGCTATATTCATACGAAAACCTCTTCTATCTTCTTTAAAATATCTCTCTTGGAAGCAGCGCCGACGATTCTAGCTGCCTCCTGGCCGCTATTAAAAAATATAAGCGTAGGGATATTCATAACGCTTAGTTTGGTGGCGATATTCATGGCATCGTCTATGTTTAACTTCGCTATTTTATATTTACCTTTATACTCATTGGCTATCTCTTCCACTGTAGGCGCAAGCATCTTGCACGGCATGCACCACGTAGCCCAGAAATCCACGATCACAGGCTTATCTGACTTCAGCACCTCTTGTTCAAAATTATCATCGCTTAGCTCAAGGACATTTCCCGCCATCACTCCTCCTTTTATTCTTTAACTATACACTTAGTTGGACACTTATCAATAATCGCCTGCCATGGCGTATCTGATTTTAGCCTGCTATAATCCACTTTAGAAAGATTGTTTTCCACTATAAACGCCCCGCCGGAAAGTTTTTCGCAGATCTTACATCCGATGCAGCCTGCCGGACACATAGATTTTACCACTGTTATCTTGTCTTGGGAAAGGCATTTTACATAAATCTCATTATCGCTATTTTCTAATATAATTATATTTTTAGGGCACGCTTCCAAGCATTTTCCGCAGGCAGTGCATTTCGCCGGATTTACTACGGGAATATTATTGTTATCCAGGCGGATCGCGTCAAAAAGGCATGATTTTACGCAATCCCCGAGACCCATGCAGCCGAACCCACATGATTTATTCCCTCCTCCCAATAAATTTACCCCCGCGCATGTCCTTAAGCCGTTGTATTCATATTTATCAGCAGACCTTTTCCCGCCGTTACATCTTATGCGCGCTACTTTTTTCTTTTTTACCTTTGTTTCCACTCCGAGGATTTCTGCAATTCTATTGTAAATATCCTGGCCTCCAGGAGCGCAGGAAGTGACCTCAGCTTTTCCGGCTACTATAGCCTCTGCCAGGCTGGCGCACCCTGCCATGCCGCAAGCCCCGCAATTAGCTCCAGGAAGGGCGTGAAGCACCCTGTCTATCTTCGGGTCAATATCCACCTTGAAGATCTTTGAGGCATACGCAAGCCCCAGACCGAATAAAAGCCCCATTATCGACATTGTTAAGATGGGTATAAGCATGTTTGTTTCTTGTACCTGACACCGCTATATAGCGGTGTCAGGTACTGTCCACTGTTTAAGGGCTGTTCAGAATCTAAAACCGCTGAATCCCATAAACGCCATTGACATAAGAGAAGCGATTATAAATGCGATAGGCGCGTCTTTAAAAGATTTCGGGATATCGCAGAGTTCAAGCCTCTCTCTTATGCCAGACATAAAAAGCATTACAAGTATATATCCCAGGCCCACGCAAAACCCCTGCAGGACTGACATGGTAAAACTGGTTAATGTGTTAATGCCGCGTTTAAAAAACATCTCGCTATTCAAAACAGCTGCTCCAAGCACCGCGCAATTAACGGTGATAAGAGGGAGATATATGCCCAGGGTCCTATAAAGCGGCCGGCTGAATTTTTTTATGACTATCTCTACAAGCTGAACAAACGAGGCTATAACAAGGATAAATGAAATAGTCCTCAGGTACTCTATATGGAAAGGGACAAGTATAAAATTATAAATAGCCCACGTAATTATCGAAGCGCAGGTAATTACAAAAGTAACTGAAATTCCCATATAAAGAGCGGGTTTAGTCTCTTTTGAAATACCTATAAATGAACATAGGCCGAGGAATTTAGAGAGTATGAAATTATTTATAAATATAGCGCCTATTATGACTGATAAAAACATGGTCAGGTCCATTACACAGATCTCCTCTTAGCGGACAAGAAATTGATTCCGCCTATTAAAAGGCCTATCACTAAAAGAGCTCCCGGCGCAAGCACCAGATATAAAACCGGCTCAAAGCCTTTTAGAATCAGGAATCCGAAAAGTGTGCCATTGCCAAGCAATTCTCTTATGGCGGATATAAGTAAAAGCCCCAGAGTAAAACCAGCCCCCATGCCCAGCGCATCCAGGATAGAAACAAAAACCCCCTTCTTGGAGGCAAACGCCTCTGCCCTGCCAAGCACCATGCAGTTTACCACAATAAGAGGCACGAATATTCCGAGAGATCTTGAAAGTTCAGGCGCATATGCCTTCATCATAAGCTCCACAATCGTAACAAACGTGGCTATTATGACTATAAAACAAGGGATCCTTATCTGGTCAGGAATGGATTTTCTGATTAAAGATATGATGATATTTGAGCCCAAAAGCACAAACGTAGCTGCTATTCCCATGCCGAGCCCGTTTATAACGCTTGTAGAAACCGCAAGCGCCGGACAAAGCCCTAAAACCAAGCGAAATATCGGATTTTCGCTGCCTATGCCTTTAAAAAATTCTTTGATCAGCTTTTTCATTTTTTTATAATCCCGTATTTTTTAGTTTTTGTGAACCTGTCTATTATCGGCACGGCCGCATTCATAAATAATATCGAATAGCATACGCCTTCGGGATAGCCCCCTCTCAATCTTATTACAGCGGTCAATATGCCGCATCCTATGCCAAAAACGATCCTGCCTTTTTTTGTAAGAGGCGAGGTCACGTAATCGGTTGCCATGAAAAAAGCGCCCAGTATAATCCCTCCCGCCAATATATTAAAAATAAAATCTCCTTTAAAAAATCCTTCTTTTCCGAATACCCAGGTAATGATTCCGACTGTACCTATATAGCTCAAAGGTATATGCAGGGAAATTATTTTAGTGACCAGCAAAAATATAGCGCCTATTAATAGAGCTATTACGCAAATCTCGCCTAAAGAACCGGGCCTATTACCAAGGAATAAGTCCATGTAGTTAAAATGCGCGCCGGCCTCTTTGGATAAAGGCGTCGCGCTGGATATCGCATCAGGCCACCACCTGGGGGTTTTCCATGCGGTCATATAGACGGGCCACGATATCTGCAGAAATGCCCTGCCCACAAGAGCGGGATTAAATATATTCTGGCCGAGCCCTCCGAAAATCTGTTTTCCTAAAGCTATGCTGACCATGCCTCCCGCGATAGGTATCCAGAAAGGCGTCTCGGGCGGAAGATTATACGCAAGAAGCAGGCCTGTCAATATGGCGCTGCCGTCTAAAACAGCTTTCAGCTCCTTATTCCTTAATCTTAAAAATAAGGCTTCTGTAAAAATGCAGGACAAAATCGAAAGCGCTATTACATTAAGGCTGGATATGCCAAATATATAGACCCCGGCTATCCCTGCCGGTATCAAAGAAATTACCACAGCCCACATGATTTTTTCCGTGGTTTGGCTTGATTTAATGTGCGGGCTGGGGGAAACAGTCAGTTTATTCATCTTTATTTTTCAACATCTCCATGCCGCCTGATTTTATCGAATCAAGGAATGCCCTTGACGATATAGTAGCGCCTGCAACAGCGTGTATATTATTTTTTGAAAGCTCTAATTCGCTGACATTTCTATTTATAAACTGCTTTATAAAAGAGGGTTCCGCTATCCTGATACCGAGGCCTGGGGTTTCGTTCTGCGAAATCACTCTTAAACCCGTAATCGTTCCGTCTTTTTTCATGCCGACCATTGTCTCTATAACGCTTGAATATCCGTACTTT
>Ga0210050_1002754_pt1 | contig 16472 bp, 15 predicted proteins | sample CryGey132114_all_FD_185463 | JGI IMG/M metagenome (GOLD analysis project Ga0210050, IMG submission 185463) | Groundwater microbial communities from aquifer - Crystal Geyser CG22_combo_CG10-13_8/21/14_all (SPAdes) (version 2) | ecosystem: Environmental > Aquatic > Deep subsurface > Groundwater ...
TTATTTCCTAAAAACAATTTTCCCATTAACCAGATGCACGGAGATTTTGTCACCAGAAGAATATTTTCCAGCGATTATTGCTTCGGAGATTGGATCTTCGAGATTTTCAGAAATTGCCCGGCGAATTGGCCGCGCGCCGAATTCTTCGGAAAACCCGGTCTCGGCAATAAATTTTTTTACATCCTTAGTAACAGAGAGTATAATCCCCTGCTTTTTCAAACGCTTAGAAAGCTCTACTAGATTTAGTTCAACAATTCTCTCGACTGAAGTTTTATCAAGCGGCCGAAATACAATAATTGAATCTAAGCGGTTGATAAACTCTGGCCGGAGTTCTTTGTTAACAATTTCCATCACCCGCTCTTTAAGACTCTCATATTTCTTTTCAAAATCCTTTTTACCACCAGCATTTGCAGAAAAACCAATAGCCGCGACTTTGTTAAGTTCTAAAGTCCCTAAGTTTGAAGTTAAAATTACAATTGTATTGCGGAAATTTATCCGTCGGCCTTTGGCGTCAGTCAAATAGCCATCTTCAAGAATTTGCAGAAGAATGTTGAAAACCTCTGGATGGGCTTTTTCAATTTCGTCAAAAAGGATGATTGAGTATGGTTTATGTCTAACAGCTTCAGTCAACTTCCCGCCATCATCATAGCCGACATAGCCAGCGGGTGCGCCAACTAAGCGCGAAACATTATGCTTCTCCATAAATTCGGACATATCGATTTTGATCAAGCTGTCCTCAGAACCGAAAAGAATCTCAGCTAGTTTTTTTGAAAGATGAGTTTTGCCAACGCCAGTTGGGCCAAGAAACAGGTAGGAACCGATCGGCCGGCGCGGATCGGCAACACCGGCACGGCTGCGGCGAATTGACTTGGCAATTGCTTTGACTGCTTCGTCTTGGCCGATAATATATCTTTTTAACCTGGTTTCTAAATTGAGAAATCTTTTGCGCTCGTCAAGCGAAAGATTTTCGACATTAACGCCGGTCCAGCGTGAAACAACACGGGCAATATCAGCCGCATCAATTACTTTTTCCTTGCCAGCAATAAGCTCGCCTTCGAGCGCGGTAATTCTGTCAGTAAGCTTTATCTCCTCTTCACGAAGTTGCGTTGCCGCTTCGTAATTCTCTGCAGTAACTGCATCTTCCTTTTTTGCCAGCATATCGGCGAGTTTGGATTTTAATTTTGCAACTTTAGCCCCGAGTGAAGTAACAATATTTGTCGCAGCGGCTGCCTCATCAATCAAGTCAATTGCTTTATCCGGGAGATAGCGGTCGGAAATATAGCGATGAGAAAATTCAACTGCGGCATGAAGGGCATCGGGCGTAAATTTTACTCCATGATGCTCTTCATAGCGTGATCTAAGACCGCGGAGGATTTTATAGGTTTCTTCCGGAGTTGGCTCATTGACTTGGACAACTTGGAATCTTCGTTCGTATGCCGGATCTTTCTCCAGATATTTTTTGTATTCGTCATAAGTTGTGGCACCAATGATTTTAAATTCGCCTCGGCTCAGAATCGGCTTGAGCATATTGGCAGTATCCAATGAGCCCTCGGCTGAGCCGGTGCCGATTGTAGTATGCAGCTCATCAATGAAGAGAATAACATTACCGGCTTTTTTAATTTCCGAGAGGAGTTTTTTTACCCGGCTTTCAAATTGGCCGCGATACATTGTGCCGGCCAGGAGTGCACCAAGATCAAGGGAAAATATTGTTTTGCCGACCAAAACTGGTGGTACACTGCCCTCAATAATTTTCTTTGCCAAACCCTCGACAATAGCGGTTTTGCCAACACCTGGCTCACCGATCAAGAGCGGATTATTTTTAGTCCGGCGGCAGAGAATTTGTGAAACTCTCTCAATTTCTACTCCACGTCCGATTAAGGGGTCGAGCTTATTATCCTGCGCTAACCTAGTCAAGTTTAGAGTATATTGTTCAATGAAAGACTTCCCAGCATCTTTAGTCGTTGTACGGCTGGCCGCTTCCTGAAATGCTCCTTCAGTAAAATTTTCTCCGCCAGGCAGGCCTTCGAGATTCTGCCGATCAGCTCCGGTGTTAAATATTTCCCCAGGCCCTCCAGCAGCTTTAGAGATTTCGTTAAAAATAGTCTCAAGCTGTTCCTTAATCTTACCTGGATTAGCACCGATTCTCTCAACAATGCTATAGGAGTTGAGCCTTGAATCGGAAACTAAAGATAGGAGTAGATGCTCGGCATCAACAATAAAATGATTATAATCAGCAGCGACTTTGACTGCACTCTGAATAACTTTTTTTGCATCTTCTGAAATTCCAACAACTTGGGTTTTTTTGCTCTGGCTGCTAACAAGCTTAGCTACAATCTGGACTCTATCAGAGGTAACCTCAAAGTTTGAGAGGATATCATTTGCCAATGTACCGCGAGTGAGTGTCAGGGCCGAAAGCATATCCTCACTATCCATTAGCCTGCCGGAATCCTTAGCAATCCTCTCGGCCAGGATCAGGATTTTTTTAAGATTGTCGCTAAATTTTCGAAAGATATCGGGATCCATAATAAATAAACTTAAAACTCAAAAATCAAAACTCAAAATTGTGGAATTTACTATTTTATATTATTTGGTATCGATTTTATCATCCGCTACTTTTTTCCTAGTTTTTTTGGCGGATTTTTTCTTGGGCTTTGATTTTTCTTCGTCGGATGTATCTTTTTCAGCCTTCTCCTCCTCGGTCTCGGCTTTTTCAATATCAATCCCCCAACCAGTCAGTTTCGATGCTAGGCGGACATTTTGGCCATTCTTGCCGATCGCCAAGGACAAACTATCCTCAGGCACATAAACTGTAGCCTTATTATCTTTTGAGGAAATCACAATACGATCACATTTAGCCGGTGAGAGGGCATTCATAATGTACTTTTCAACGTCTTCATCCCAGAGGATAATGTCAATCTTCTCCTCGCCAACTTCGGCTAGCACCGATTGAACTCTTGTCCCTCTCTGGCCAACGCAGGAGCCAATCGGATCAATATTCTCATCATGAGCGATAACAGCTATCTTGGTTCGTGAGCCAGCTTCTCTGGCAATATTTTTGATCTCAACTGTGCCATTAGCAATTTCCGGCACTTCTAGCTCAAATAAGCCGGAAATCAATCCTTCATCAGTTCGGGAAACTAGAATCTGTGGGCCACGTGAAGTTTGGGCCACCTCTTTGATATAGACTTTCAGCCGCTGGCCAACATAGTATCGCTCATCTTTTATTTGGTCTGACGGAAACATAATTGCATTAACTTTGCCAAGAGAAACAACAATGTTCTTGCCCTCAATTTGCTGGACTGAGCCATTAACAACACTATGTTCGCGTTCTTTAAATTCGCTATAAATCATGTCGCGCTCTGCTTCGCGGATTCTCTGAATGATGACTTGTTTGGCGGTCTGTGCCGCTATTCGACCAAAAGTTTCTTCTTTAGGCAGAGGTTCAATGATTTCATCTCCGACCTTAGCTTTTTTCTTCGATTTTTTAGCTTCAGAAAGGGCAATTTCCGCTTCCGGATTTTCCAGCTCTTCATCAGCGACCACAGTTGTGATTTTGGACATCTCTGCTTCGCCAGTTCCTGGATCAAGTTTGGCCCGAATTACTTGCTTAGGCCGACCATAGTCTTTTCTATATGCAGCAGCGAGTGCAGCTTCAACGGTTGAAATTACTATTTCTTTGTCCAAGCCTTTTTCTTCACAGAGTTCCTCAATCGCTTGTATAAAGTTGGCTTTGTCTTCATTCATCATATCTCCTTGATAATTAGGTAGTATAAACTCCCACTGATCCGCCTCGGCGAGCCGTAGGCGAGACGGGTTGTTTCTTATTTGTATCTTGCTATCTTGTATCTTGGAATTTTCCATCGGTGCTTATCTGCCTGCCCTTCGTAGCTTCAGCGAAGAATGGGTGGCAATAGATCCCTGCCTGACGGCAGGCAGGTGTGGTAGTTTTTACTTCCTTATAATATTATTACTATTTCTAAAAAAATGCGGTCACCGAAGGGTCACCACAATCCACAATCATATGATAACAAAAACTGTTCAGACTTGTCAATAGCTAGCTGACTAGGGTTGCCTCCACATTGCAATACCATATGGTAATATGGTAAGGGATTAATCATTATTAGTGCGGATTTTGTATCTAAATACTCTCCAGGCAAATTTTGGTAATGCCAGTTGGCGGTGGAAACGGCGGGGCTCAATAATTAAACGATAGAGCCACTCCAAGCCAATAGATCTAATAAATTTTGGCGCTCGGGGTTTGCGGCCAGCAAGAAAGTCAAAAGTACCGCCAACGCCAATGCCAATTTTTGCCCCGGTCTTTTTGAGATTTCTCCCGAGCCAAAGTTCTTCTGCTGGAACGCCATAAGCGACAAAAAGTATGTCTGGTCCAGCCTTTTTTATAATTCTAATAATTTTATCCTCATCCTCGATTTTCGGAGTTCCCTCGTAAGTACCAGCCATCCTCAAATCATAAATATCAGTTTGCAGCTTCAGTGCTGCTTGTTCGGGCACTGTTGGATCGCCGCCGAGCAAAAATACAGAAAGATTATTTCTGGCGGCAAAGCGCGAAAGTTCCCAGATAAAATCTGACCCAGAAATACGCTCTGGGATTGGAGTGCGAATGTATTTTGGATAGATAATAATTGTTGCCAGTGAGCCAAAGAATTTCAAAAAACTAAAGATGTAGCGCCAGAATTTTTGCTTCGGAAGACGCGTTCGCAAAAACCTGGCAGCCCAAAGAATGCCAACGCCGTCGGCAAGATTAAGAGATGTCTTGCCAAGCATTGTTGCGACCTCAGAGCTTTCGAGTGCTTTATTGGCAAATTCGGTATTCACAGTCGTAAGAAAAAGCGGGTTTTTTGCGCTGATTTTTTTCCCAATATAGCGCAGGGCTTCTTCTTTAGTAAAAGAGTCAATCGAGATGCCCAAAATATCAATTTTTCTTCGTCTCAAATTTGCCATAGTTGTAAAAATGCTTTATTCGCGTATTGCTTTTGTTTTGAGCCACCCGAGCCAACCCGCCTAATGAATACGTTGCAAAAGTACTAGCTAATATTATGACTTAAAACGATCAACGGTCACAGTGTTATAGTTCGGCGCCGGCTCACACAAAACCAATACGCTCATCGCATTTTTGTTTGATATTTTTTATATTCTTCTTCAACAAAACTCTTAAATTTTTTCTTAAATATTTCTTCGGAAAATTCCTTAGCACGGTTTTGGCAAACAGATGGCTTGTAATTGGAATAATTCTTTTCAAGTTTCAAAACAGCCTTTTTTAGAGACTCTGGATCGTTGCTATCAGTGAAAAATTCGCCAGTAACTCCCGCAACAACTGTTTCTGTTGCACCACCAGCAGCAAAAGCAATCACTGGCCGTCCGGCAGCCATCGCTTCAACCGGGGTTATGCCAAAATCATCCTCACCAGGAAAAAGAAAAGCCCTGCAGCGTTTAAAATATTTTATTTTTTCTTTTTCACCTTTCCAGCCAAGGAATTTGATATTTTTATTTGCCAATGACTCCAGTCTCCTACGATCAGCACCTTCGCCGATAATGATTAACGGCAAATTAAGTTGATTGAAAACTTTTATTGCCAGGTCAATTTTTTTATATTGCGTTAGCCGAGAAACGATCAAATAGCAATCTTTTGGCTTGTCTTTGTTGTTTATTAGAGGAGTTAAATCGACCGGCGGATAAATTACTGAACTGTCAGACCTGTAGTATTTTTTAATTCGCCGAGTAACTGTCTTGGAAATCGCCACCCAGAGGTCGCTTCTTTTGGAAGCGAGAAAATCCCAAATCCGAAGATCGGAAACAATTTTCCGCACAACAAGACCCAGGGGTCCGAGGCCGATATTATTTTCTTCTACGTATTTATGTGTCCAGTCCCAAGCGTAGCGCATCGGCGAATAGCAGTAGGTAATGTGAAGTGTTTGTGGCCCGGTGATAACTCCATGAGCAAATGAATTGCTTGATGATATTACGATGTCATACTTTTTCATATCAAATTTTTCGACCGCTTGCGGGAATTTAGAGAAAAGCAGTCGCGAATGTCGGCGTAAAAATCTTGGCAGTTTTTGCAGTTTGGAAGTTCTAATATCATATCCAGCTTTTTCAAACTTACCTTTCGTCCCCTCTTTATCATAAAGCAAAGTATATATTGGAGCTTGAGGAAAAATCTCATGCATTACTTCCAGCACTTTTTCCGCCCCACCAAGTTTAGTTAGGAAATCATGGACGATAGCAATTTTCATAATTTGTTAATTATCTTGCTCGCTCTTACCAAATTTCTAGGCGCTCTTTTCCGCCAAAGGCGGAAAGCGCTTGCAACCGTCGAAATTAGGCAAGGACTCGCAATTTCATAATTCAAAAAATTTAAAATGTTACAGACTCTCAAAGACTTTTAATGTTTCTCTGGCACAATTTTCCCAACTGTAATATTTTAATCTGGAGCGACCTTTGAGCACTAAAGAACGGCGAAGTGCTGGTTTGTTAAGTATTTGGCTCATCGCCGCGGCGATTTCAAATGGTTTTTTCGGATTTACTAATAGTGCCGCACCATTGGTGACTTCAGGCATGCTAGAAATATTAGAAGTTACAACCGGGATTTCAGCCGCAAAAGCTTCAAGTATCGGAAAACCAAAACCTTCGACTAATGAAGGGAAGACAAAAAGTGAAGCGCCCGAGTAAAGAACTCGCAGCTCCTTATCATTAACATAGCCGGTCTCAATAATATCCTTTTTGATTTCGTCAGCACCGTTGATAAGATTTTTAATCTCTCCGTAGCCAATGCCAGGTTTACCGACCAAAACTAGCTTGTCCTTAATTTTTCTCTCCTGGCGCAAAAGTAGGTACGATTTGATAATACCGGCAGTGTTTTTTCTTTTTTCCAATCGCCCGACGGATAGTATATACGGACCGGCGATTTCGGCAGAGCAGGCCATGCCTGCCGGCAGGCAGGCCTTAATCTTTTGATAATGCATGCGATCAAAACCCATAGGAACAAAAGAGATTTTAGAATTAGAGATCTTATAAAATTTTTTCAAGTCCCGCAACGTTGATTGGGTATAAACAATTATTTGGGCCTTTTTTCGTTTCGCTCTCTCAACTGCAACTTTCTGCAGCCAGAGACTAGTTTTTGAGTAAGCTTCGGGAAAATATTTCCAGGCGAAATCGTGAACAGTTATTACACTCTTTTTAGGAGAGAGTGGTGGTAAAACGTGCGATGGAGAAAATAAAATATCCGGGGGATTTCTAAACATCTCCCAGGCTAACTTTGTATGAGTCCAAAATTTTATATACTTAAGAATTTTGATCTTAAAATTTGTTGGCAGATTGCCAAAGTCAGCGTCAAGCGGGCCGGGAGAATAGAGAATATATTGATTCTTTCGATCAATTTTCGCCAGAGCAAGTATTAAATTTTTAGCGTAGTTTTCAGCGCCAGTCTTGGTTTTTATCCAACCTGCTGAAGCATCGATTCCAATTAACATAATAAAGTCATTTAATTGTAGTCACTAGACTGATCTTTCATACAGATCGGCACAGATTTGATCTATCTGTGTTTTATCTGTGTAATTATCTGTGTGGTTACTTCCGTTTATTGTCATTCACGCGCCCACAAGACCGATTTTTTGTAAGCATCCAGATGCTCAACAGCAATACCGGCACCCTTAGCAACACAAGTGAGCGGATCATCAGCGCACTGACATGGCACACCAGTAACTTTAGTTAAGAGTGTGTCAATGTTTCGCAGCAGTGCTCCCCCACCGGTAATAATAATACCTTTGTCCATGACATCAGAAGCAAGCTCGGGCGGTGTTTGCTGCAGGACACTTTTCACAGCGTTAATAATTTCCAGAAGTGGTGGCTTAGTTGCCTTAACAATATCTTCGGAGGTAACAATAATGCTCTCTGGCAAACCAGTTATAGCATTTGAACCAGAAACTTCCATTCTAGCTTCTTTTTTCGGTTCGACCACATTGCCAATGCGTTTTTTAACCTCTTCAGCTGACTGCTCGCCGATAATCAAATTGTATTTCTTTCTAATATAGTTGGCGATGGCAATATCAATTTTGTTACCACCGACACGAACAGAATTAGCAGCAACAACATCACCTAGAGCAATGACAGCGACCTCGGTAGTCCCGCCGCCAATATCAATAATCATATTTCCGGAAGGAGTGGCGATTGGAATGCCAGCACCCAAGGCAGCAGCGATCGGTTCCTTGATTAGATAAGCTTGTTTTGCACCAGCAGCTAAAGCTGCATCAACTACTGCTCTCCGTTCAGTTGAGGTAATTCCGACAGGCACAGCAATCATCACCTCAGGCCGAGTAAAGCGTATCCGGCCACTGACCTTATTAATGAAATGTCTAAGCATTGTTTCAGAGATATTGTAATTAGCGATGACCCCGTCTTTTAGAGGATGAGCGGCGACAATGCTCTCGGGCGTTCGGCCGATCATTTTTTTTGCTTCATGGCCGATAGCAACAATTTGGTTGTCCTCGACCTGTAGAGCAACAACCGAAGGCTCATTAGTAACAATGCCTTTTTTGGGCAGATATACCAGGACGTTAGTAGTTCCGAGGTCGATTGCGATGCGCTTGGCCATTAACTTATCCTTTCAATCTCCGCCCCCAATTTTTTAAGCCTTAGATCGATATTTTCATATCCCCTATCAATATATTCAATATTGTCAACAATCGTTTCTCCTTTTGCCGCTAGTGCCGCAATCACTAACGCCGCGCCGCCTCGAATATCGGAAGCATCAATCTCATCACCTTTCAAATTAATTGGCCCAGTAATATCAATTAGGTGAGGACTTTCGATATCAATTTTTGCTCCCATTTCAACAAGCCATTTTACGTAATCGAAGCGAGCAGAAAATAAGGTTTCAAAAATTCGGCTCCGACCTTTAGCCTGTGTCATTAAAACCGTATATTGTGACTGTAAATCAGTTGGAAAACCAGGATAAGGTCGGGTATCAGTATTAGTGGCGACCAGCTGGCGTTTTTGATTAATAATCAGATCGCCGTAGAATTTGTTGTGCATTTTCAACTGATAGTCAAGATGAGTAGCTTTGAATTTATTTAATACCAGTGACAAGTGTGATGGAATGATATTTTTGATTGTGACCTGTCCGCCAGTAACTGCAGCAGCAATGGCAATTGTACCTGCTTCGATTCGATCAGGCATAATAGTATATTCTACAGGCTTCAGAGATTTTACACCAGAGATTGTAATTGTATTTGTGCCAGCACCAGAGATTTTTGCGCCGGCTTTATTCAGAAAATTAGCAAGGTCAACAATTTCCGGTTCGCAAGCAGCTATTTCAATTCTTGTCTTGCCAGGTCGCAACACCGAAGCCATGATGACATTTTCTGTCGCAGTCACGCTCATCTCTTCAAGAACAACAGTTTTGTCGCCGCGGCGATAGGAGCCAGAAGCACTAAGATAGTATTTTCCATTGTCTTTATCAATTTTTACTTTAATGTCAAGCGAGCGAAAAGCTGCAAGATGAGTATCAATTGGACGGACACCAATCAAACAACCTCCAGGTTCAGAAAACGTTACTTTACCAAACAATGAAAGCAGGGGGCCCATAATTACAACTGAGCCTCGCAGTTTTTTGACATAATTTTCATCGGGAGTGAAAGAGTTAACACCAGTAGAATCGATTATCACAGAGTGGTCCAGATATTCAACCTTAGCGCCGAGACTTTTAATGATCTCAATCATTTTCGAAATATCAACAATTTTTGGCACATTATGGATTGTAGTTTTTCCCGGAATCATAACACAAGCAGGCAGCATTTTAAGCGCCGCATTTTTGGCCCCTGAGACTATAAACTCGCCGGAGAGTTGTTTTTTACCTCGAATTTTAAATTTTGCCATAGTTTTTAATAATGAAAACAAACTCTCACTGATCTCAGTTCACAGATCACCACAGATTTTCTAATTCATCAGTGAATATCTGTGACAATAGATCCCTGCCTGACGGCAGGCAGGTGTGGCGGTTTTTGCTTCAAGATTGTTTTTTGCAGTGTTAATTCTGTGTATAAGATCCGTGTAGTTGTTATTGTACCCTGAATTTACAATTTTTGCAAGTTGGGCTATACTAAAAACATGAGAGAATACCGTAACAAACCGCGAGAAAAACGTCTAAAAGAAATTATTATCGGGCAAGGATTTGTCAGTATTATGATTATCGCTGTTTCATTATATCTAATTTTCTGGGGTTTTGGCTATAAGGTCAATTGGCAAAATATGACCATCAAACACACAGGTATCATCTATCTCACCTATTGGCCAAAAGATGCCGAAGTTTTTATCAACGACAAAAGCAGACAAAGATCTTCACCTTTCGATATTGCCTTATTCTCGGGTTATTATGAGACAAAAATTATAAAAGACGGCTACTGGCCTTGGTATCAAGACATAAAAGTCGAAGCCGATCGAGTCTATTCTTGTAAAAATATCGTTTTATTCAGGCAGAAGCCCGAAATCCAGCTCCTAACTAATAAAGATTCAATATCCTCAATTGATGCTCCTTATGACACCTTGGTGAAGAACCCTCAAGGCGACTTAACTGCCAGCAGTTATGAAATCTGGATTGGCGATACGCTTGTTACGAGACTCTCAGAACCGATTTCGGGAGTTATCTGGTATCCAGGAATGGAGTATGTCGCTTTTCAGCAAGGTGATGAAATTAGAATCATCGAGAAAAATGGGACTAATGATAATCTTTTAGTGAAATTGACCTCTGATGCCCCGACAAAATTCTTATTTAGCTGGGATGGTTCGTCGTTACTTTATAAAGACGGCAGTGATTATAAGAAAGCGGATATAAATTAAATAAAAGTTAAAAGTCAAAACTCAAAGGTCAAAACTGTGGGGAGCACTTCGTGCTCGAACTATTAATAGTTCAATTCTTTAGTTTTGAATTTTGAACTTTAAGTTTTGAGTTAATTAATGTACTCCCTCTGGAAGATTTAAATTTTGCGTTTTCGCACTACTGGGCCTTGCTGTTGTTGGATCTGGCACGATTTGTTCCGCTCGAATTATTAGCCTTCTGAGGTTAGTACCAATCGGCGTACAAGTCATAAGCGTCAGTGTTGATCTATCGTCATCAGCATTCAGAACTGAAATATTTGTTGGAGGAGTGATAAATTTATCGCGAATTTGATAAATATAATTGGTGTTTTGGAATTTAATTAGAATCAGATCACCAATAACCAGTTTATCTAAAAGAGCAAAAACCGAATTATAATCGCTTCTAATCCAAGGATAGTTTGAGGAATGGCCGGTAATGAAGACATTGCCTTTCTCTCCGGGTAAACTTGTACCTTCAATCTGGATTAGACCTTTTTTAAGATTTTCGCTGACCTCTGTCGCGTCGTTTGGCACGCGGAAAGTAATTGGCGTTTTTACATTGATACTTTCTATATAAAGCGAATTATCAGAAATATTGGGAATTGTGTCTTTTGTCGTAGTCTCGTTGCCGCTAGAGAGCACTGCCTTCGATAACTCACCCTGCTTTTCCGGAAAAAATTCATCCTGATACCAATAGGTGATTTTTTGTTTGTAAGCAGAGAAATTCAGAACCCCAAGAATGATCAGGAAAAATAAAACAAAAAGAAGAAAAAATTTTAAGAACATAACTAGTGGATTTTTCTTCTTAACTCGGCTATTAATAAAAATCTGTTCTAAATCTTTTTCAGTCAATTGATGTTTCATAGAATTATTTCATCAAAATTCTGTCCATAATGATATTACATAGGCATTTTATACTTCGAGTGAGCCTAGCGAATCGAGAAGTTAATTCTCGACAAGTTTGATCAACAAAATTTTTGCCTAAGTCCTATAATTATTAATCATTTTAACATATCTGGATGAGATTCTATATATTACTACTATACTACGTAGTATGGTAGTAAGCCTAATTCTTCTTATTAAGGAGCTTGTTGATGGTGGGACTGCCTTTGGTTTTGAAATGGATTTTGTTGACAGTGCTTTCAGACATTCCCATTATCTCGATGATTTCCTCATAGGTTGATTTTTCCTTCAGAAGCTTGGCCGCCATCAAGCGGCGCGAAATGTCCTTTATCTCCGCCGAAGACATTATTGATTCCAGAAAGGAATAAAAAATAGCCGGTTTCAATCTACCCACCATATCCCGCAGCAGCTTTTTTGATTTTAGATCAATTCCTTTTTGTGGCATTTGTTTTTATTATACTACTTAACTACGTAGTATGGTAGTAGTAAGCTAATCTTTCACAATTATCCTATAGCTTTTCACTGTGCTACTCCGTTTTGTCCACCGCGACTAATTAAAACGCAGGTGGATGATTTTTATTACAAGATATAATAGTTAACATTCAAGGCGTAACAAGTTTTGCTTATTTCTTAATCATTTTTACAACTTTATTTTTTGCTTCTTCTGGATAAAGATTCTCGAGTGTTTTTATCAATTCCAGATTTTTCCACTCGGGATAATATTGATTGTCATCATTCATTCGTTCTTTTTCTGGTCCGCCAAGTTTTGGCACACCTTTGTATGTTTTAATTAAATAAAAATAGCTGATTCTGCCTGAATCGTGTTTATTTTTCGGCACAGATATTTTGAACAGCAATCTATCAATTATAATATCTATACTAAGTTCTTCTTTCATCTCGCGGATAACTGCATTTCTAATACTCTCACCCTCTTCAACACTTCCGCCCGGAAAAACAAAATATTCCTGGCCATTTTTAATTCGCCAGATAAGCAAAATCTTATTGTCTTTAATAATTATTCCTACAGCTCTTTTCATACTTTATACAAAACCGAATCGAATAATTCTTGCAGAAGTTCTTTTTGGCGGAGGAGGGATTTTTTGCCTGTCCGCCGTAGCTATAGCGAAGGAGGATATTCCTGCACGGCATTAAGCTTCTCGATAATTTTTATTTTTGATACATTTCTAACTCCGCCACCCCCTTGACAACTGTCTGACACTTCTGCTATCCTTTAATTAAAGATCGGGTGGGTTGCCAATTGTTTGGCGGGATGAAAATTCGCAAGGCCAGCTTTAAGCAATCCCCGATTTTTTTATTTTACAAGCCCAATCTTGAAAAATTCTTTACTTGTCAATCTCATATCCGCTCTTTTTGTTTTAAAAGCCGCCAAAGCAATTTTGTGTGCTTTTGATTTTTTGCCGATCGAATGGAAGTGGATATTTTCTTTCTCTATCTTTTTATTATTCCTTTCGACGGTTTCAGATATTAATTTCTTTATTAGATTCTCATAACCGACGTATTCTCTATCAATAATGACTTGATCGATCTTCTCTAAATCATTTTTAATTAGGGCAAAAATCGCCACGGAGAAGAGTTTGTAAATAAAGATTTTCGGTTGATTTATTCTCCTGAAAAGTGATTGAATCGTTTTTTTATCTTTTGCAGTAATTAAAATTGATTTACTTGTTTTATTAGAATATGCCAGAATAGTTAGTCTGCTTGTATTTTCAATTTTCCCACTCTGATCAATTTCAATCTTCATGTTCTAATTGTATCAAAAAAAACAGATATAAAATCTATTTTTAGTTAGTAGCGAAATACTACTTTAGCAACCGCTAATACTTGTTTGTCGAAAACAAGGAATCAATAATTATTTAATTTACTTGCTTTTTAGCAAGTTAGAGTAAAAATTTTTGGTCGTTTGTTAATTTTCTCTCTAATTTGCTAGAAATGGACACAATACACCCTTGAATCCCGGCGGAGCCAGCAATCCTTGTTCGATTCGCACTTTAATAACTTTGGTGATTCGTTTCAGATTGTGAACGGTAAAGATTAAGGCGTTTTGAATTTTTGTCTTTGCTATTCCAAGATATCGGCATCTGCCAAGACCGTGTTTTCTTTTGTTATCAGCATAAACTCTTTCAACCGAGCTTCGTTTGTTTCTGGCGATATGGAAGCCGATTGAATCTTTACCCTCTAGGTGTTTCTTGCTGTTTTTTTTGGGAATAATGTAATCGTTGATATTTCTCTCGGCGCATACCGCCCTGGTGTCATCTCCCAAAAAACCTTTATCTCCACTCAAATCTTCGATATTTGATCCTGTGTTGTTTTCCTCGGACTCTATCAATGGGCGCGCCACCTTGTTATCCTTGTTGTTGGCTGGCATAGTTTTTATTGAAGTGACGATCTGGGTATCGGGATCAACCAAAGTGGCCGCCTTGTATCCATACCACCTTTTGCCGTTTGAGCTTTTCTTGCCAAATGAAGCATCTTTATCGAGAGAATTTCTGTCAATGTAATTATGATCATTATCATCTTTCTTAAATATCTTTTTCAACTTGGAGATATTCACCTTCGCTTTCTGATCGGTAGTATCAATAACTCGTAGTTCATCGGAGATAATGTTGGCGTTGCGACAGGCTCTGACCAAACGATTGAAGATATCTTCAAACCGATCCCTACTAAGCCGTTTCTTGAAATCGCCCAGTCGAGTAAAGTGAGGAAGTCCATCGTTTAGGGAGAAACCGCAGAACCAGCGGCAGATCAAATCGGTATCGATTCTTTCAACGGCTTCTCTGTCTGAAAGATCATAAAGGAATTGGATTAGAAGGCAGCGAAACATTGTTTCCGGTTGATAGGCCTTGCGCCCCTCGAAAGAATAGCAATCCGACAGAAGTTCATTTAATCCCTTAAAGCTGACCCACTTTCTGATTAAAACCAAAAGATGATCTTCGTGTCTGTCAATGATCGGCTTGAAAGCAAAATCACCAAAGAATGAATTTGTAAAGGAACAATTATCTTTAAACATTTCCCCACCTGCTAAAATTAATAATTTGTTAGTTCTACACTAACATTTTACCATATTTTAACGGGTGAAAGAAGTATTTATTTCGCTACAAACTAATAGTAGGTTGTGGGTTAATAGTGGGTTGGTCGTAATGTGGGTCGTGATGTGATGAGAATTTTGGCTTAATAGTCAAAAGCATTGGTTTTTTCAGGATTCTCGAAGGTGTGATAACAACAACTGAAGCCTGCCTGCCGGCAGGCAGGTCTGGAGGGTAACAAAAGACTAGTTGTATATCAAGCTAAAGCGTGGGCTACATTTTTTTCAAATCAAAAACCGCCTTGTTGCAGGAAAACACCCAAACAAGACGGCTTAATATTCTAAACAATTAAAAATTCACATGAAACAATTATCAAGAATTAAATGGTGGGACCGGCATTATTAATATCTAGATTACCTATTGCTGCTCCGGCAACAGCTGTTGCGATTACGTAAGCCAAGACAATAATTACAATACCTATAATAGCATTAATAACTCCCTGCTGGCCTTTTTTGGCTGCGTCAGGATTGCCTGCGGCAGTGATGTAAATTATGCCGGAGTAAATTAGATAAATAATAGCAAGAACAGCAGCAATGACTGATATCCAATTGATAATTCTCATGACCAGCGTTGATAAATCGCTTGTGATTATACTAGGATACAAGAAATTAAATCCCATTAATCCTCCTTGCTAAATAATTTTAATAATATAATAATTTTACCTTATTTCCTTACTCTTATTATATCATATTGCTAAAAAAAAACTTGTCAAGCCCCCCACCTTTTATTCCAAGCCAATTCGTTTTTTCAGTATTGTCAAAGCTTTTGCGTGACGTTTCAATTGTTTTTCGCGTTCAAAAGCAAGTTTTTTATTTAAATACGCCTCGCAATAAATCAATTTCCAGGGCGCATAAGGCTTAGTGGCAAAATTTTCTCTGTTATTATGAGACAAAATTCTTGCTCTTAGATCTTTAGCAACACCGATATAAATTCTGTCTGATTTGATACTTCTGATGATATATAAGCAGTACATTTTGTCTCATGGAATAAAGGGTGAGGGGCAAGGGGATGAGATTAGACAACCAACTCAGTAAAAACAGCCAGTAAATAGTTTGCGGCGATAACGACTGCCAATCCTATAATCGACCAGATGAGAGTTTTTTTTGCCGATTCGGCTTTGCTCTCATCGCCATAGGATGTCAGATATAAAAAGCTAGCATAAAGTATAAAGAAAAAGGCTACAGTTTCAGCATAATAAACCGCTAATCTTATAATATCCCAAGCAATTCCACTCTGGTTAAAAACCTCGGCCAATTCAGCTGTCGGGCCGCCAAGCTTTTTTGGTAAGATTGTGCCAATTGTACCTGGGGTCGGGGCACCAACCTGGCTACTGATCATTTTTTTAACTTCTTCAATGGTGATTTTCAGCAGCTGGACAGACAAAACGGCAATTATTATGCCGTAAATGGCGAAAAGTACGCCTTTCTTGCCGGCTTCAGCTTTCTGTGGCTCGCCGCCGGAGGTAATATATTTCATACCAGCAATTATTATTGCCAGGACTGCCAAAAAGCCGAGGATATAAAGTGTGAAAGATCCGAGGCGGTTGCGAATATCGTCAATGGTTCTAAGAGCTGAAGCTCTAAAATTAGCTGC
>Ga0210050_1002768_pt1 | contig 16381 bp, 20 predicted proteins | sample CryGey132114_all_FD_185463 | JGI IMG/M metagenome (GOLD analysis project Ga0210050, IMG submission 185463) | Groundwater microbial communities from aquifer - Crystal Geyser CG22_combo_CG10-13_8/21/14_all (SPAdes) (version 2) | ecosystem: Environmental > Aquatic > Deep subsurface > Groundwater ...
AGTTTTATTCAAATACTTTCCTATTTCTTTGTTTTGGTTTTCTTTTACTGCCTGCTCTAATTTCCCGCTTTTTTCTAATACGATTAAAACATCTTCTGAAACCAACCCTAATTTTACATCATCTAAAGAACTAAAACTGCTTTCAGCAAAATAAGCAATTGAAGTCATCAGCAAAGCAAATGCAATAATTAATCCAAATACTGCGTCAACAGAAATAACAAATCCCTTCATTTTAACTCTCCTAAACCAATTTTTTTCTTTTCTTCAAGTCCTTTCATTTAAACACACCTAAAATAAATTTTCTTTCAGTTCCCTGAAACAAAATATATCTTTCAACTAAAATTGTTTTTTCTTCCGCTCCAGGCAAAATCCCAAACTCTCTAACAGTATGCTCATCCATTTCAGTTATTTTAAAATAAAAATCGTATTTCTGCAAACCCAAAACTTCTTTTATTTCCTCATATTTTAATGCATTCCAGTCAACTAAAGTATCAACTTTGTTTTCATCCAAAACATTATTTTCTTTTGCCAATCCAATTGAATTTATTCCAGTTAAGTCATTTAACTTAACCCATGAATCAGGGTTTCCTTTTGTTGCAACCAAAACCTGTGATGCATTAACTGCTTTTTCCTGCATTTCAGCATAAAATTCTTCTTCATTCAAAGAATTTTGAATTAAACCAAATGAAGTGGCAGAAATAACCAGAATAAACAATAATACAGTTAAAGCCACAATCAAGTCAGTGGTGAAAATCTGGCCTTTATTGTTCAGCAACTGTAATCACTCCATTTAAATTAATGATTTTAATTTTGCTTGAATTTGCAGCCGGAGTAAAAACAATTTTTTTTGTAATCAAAGAAGTTGAAACAAACTGCCCTTGGCTAAACTTTATCATTAAAACATTTTCTTCAAAACCTATTTCAAAATCAAATTCTTTTGTTATTTCTGTTTCGCTTCCTTCCCCGCTTAAATACACTCCATTAACTGCTCTTGCAGTTTTTTCCATTAAAGTTATTGCTTTAATTTTATTTGAATTAAAATCAGTGTTTTCTTTTTGCTGGACTGAAATAAAAACAATAACAGAAAACAATGAAAACAAAATAACTAAAGTAATTACAAACTCGGCTGTTATCTGTCCCCTCGATTCCGCTCGAGGGTAACGGTGCACGGCATTCGCTTTGCTCAGCCGAGCTGTTTCGTGCGGGTGTAACAGTGCACGGCCTTCGGTCGAGCATGCTTCGCTTCTCGGTTGCGTCCGCTCCGAGCTGCTCCTCGGAAGGGAGCGTGCTACTTTCAGTAGCACTGCTTTAGAGCGTGAGTAACGCGTGCTATCTGCGATAGCACTGCAATAACTGTCACGCCCAGTTAACATGCGTGCACGGCATTCGCTTTGCTCAATCCTGCTGTCATGATTTTTTGTTTTTTTTTTCATTTAATCACGGAGTTCCAGTAATTGTTATGTCATCAATGTAAAAGTAATCGTTTGTTGCATTCATTTCTGCATCAAATGCAATCAAAAAATTATTTGTTAATCCAAATGAATCCAAATCATATTCATATAATTTGTAAGTATTATCGTCTTCTCCGTCAACAAAAGTCTTTAATGTAAACCATGTTAATCCGTCAGGCGAAACCAGTGCATATGCTTCTTCTCCTGCTTCAAAACCATTTGTTTTAGCCCAAAACTCTAATTTTATGTTTGAATAGCCTGTTAAATCAACTGCTCTTTCAGCATAACCAGTATTTCTTCTCAGCCTTAAATGCCTTGGGCTGCTATGCATTCCGCCGGTAGTTACAATTGAAGTGTCTTCTGAATGAGTCCATGCTGTGTTCCACCCAAAACCAGTGTTCCAGTTATTGCTTGGAAATTCTTCAAATGCAATTATTATCGGGACTGCATTAACTGTCACATTTAATGAAATTACTGCTGAATTAATTCCGTCTGATGCAGTTACAGTTCCGGTTTCACTTGAAGCCCCTAAAGGAACATTAATTGTGACAGTTATTTGGCTGCAGGTTTTTGCATTCAAAGAAAGAAGTGAAGGAATCGGCTGAATCCAGTTTCCTGCATCTCCTGCTGAAAAAGTAAAATTAATGCTGGTTAAAGCTGAATCAGTTGTATTGCATAACTGGAAATCAGCTGAATCAGAGTTTCCTGCATCAATTACTGGATTCCAGAAATCAGGAAAAACCATTAAAGGTTGTGAACTGCCTCCAGTAATTACTTCTAAGGTTATTGGAACAATTAATTGTTTTGTTCCTTCAACTGTAGTTACATCAAAAATTATTTCTCCTGAATAGTTTCCAACTGCACTTGCACTGGAAGTAAAAGTTAAATTAATCCCATAACTTGAATCTGATGGAACAACAAAAGAATTTTCGCTTAAAGAAAGTGTTACTTCTGGATTACTCCAGTTAACATTTACATTAACTGTTGCATTATCGCTTGTATTATTTATAATTGAAATATGTTCTATTGCAGTTGAATCCTGCGCAATAGTAGAATAAATACTTCCTTTATCTGTTTCAACCCTGACATCTCCAATCAAAACATATCCTGAATAAGAAGTAATCCAAATCCAATGGCCTCCTGTTTCAGTTGGAATGCTTCCGGTTACTTCAACTTTTGTTTCTGCAATTAAATCTGTTCCGTTTACATTTAACCTGATTGTTTTATTTCCAACAGAAGTTTTTGTTTCATCTACTCCTGAAGGAATTGAAATAAAAATTTGTTTGCTTGTTCCTGTTCCAGAAACATAAACATCTTCTGCCGCTCCTGCAATTTTATTTACTGTATTTTGTGCATCAGAATTAGCTTTAATTGAATTAACATTTATTATTTCATTATTTGACAAAGCCAGAATTAATCCTATTGCAACAATTGAAACTGCAAGAATAATTAATAATTCTACTGACGCCTGTGCTTTACTCATTTAAACCTTTATTATTACACAAAAAGAGTTTATTATACTTTTCAGTTTTACTGCATTTAATTAAGTGTTCTTAATGCTTTTTTTGCTTTAGTATAAGTCCAGTAGGTTGCTCCAATAGAAAGCATTGCAATAAAATAAAATACTATTGAACTTTCAGGGTATCTGGAGATTTGAGATAAAATTCCTTCAATAAAAGTTAAAATAAAAAAAGTCAAAAGAATTGCCCCGCTAACAACATAAAAAGCAATTTTAAATCCTTGTCCAACTGCTTCCTGCATCATAAAACCAACTCAAAATATTTCTATGTCGGCATATATTTTTATGCCTTCCTTCTCAAAATTCAGCGCACACACTTTGTTTGTATGTTTTGTTCCTCTCATTTTAAGTATTTCAAGTGAATGAACTCTTACATCTTTTTCTTCTTTTTTTTCGTAATACAATGAAATCACTGCATCAACTAAAAAGCCGACAGAACCTTTAGCTGTTTCAGCTTCTTTTGGACTCATTTCACTTATTATAATTGAAGTGCAACCCCATTTTCTGATTAATTCAAAAAACCTGAGAATGCTTTCTCTTTGCTGGTACTCATCTTTAAACAATAATGAATAAGATGTAATTGAATCAATCAATAATCTTTTTGCTCCCATTTGCTGTATTGCATCTTTTATTGGTCCGCCTCCTTGTTCTAACAGTCTTCCAACCTGATGAGGCTTATACTCTAATACTCTGAATAAATTCTTTTTTTCCAGTTCTTTAAAATCCCAGCCATATTCTGCTGCATGCTTGTAATAACTTTCTTTGCTTTCTTCAAAACTGATTAATATCCCTGGTTCATTATACATTTTTGCTCCATTATACAAAAACTGTATTCCAAAAGTTGTTTTGCCTGTTCCTGCACTTCCTGCAACCAAAACAATTGAATCTTTTTCAAATCCGCCTTCAATTAATTCATCAAACCCATAAATTCCTGAAGGCACTCTAACCAAACCATTAAACTTTTTTTCTTCAGCTTTTTCTTTATTTTGCCCTGCATTAATTTTTTCTTGTTCTTTGGTTTTTCCTTTTTTTTGTTCTGGCTTTATTTGAACTTCTTTTATTTTTTCTTTAACAATTTCTTTTTCTTCTTGCTTCTTTTTTTTAATTCCCAAGTCTTCTTTGATTTCAATATTTTTTTCTGCCATTAAACCAACTGATTAATTCACTTTAATAGAAAGAGTTTTGTTCTTTAAATATTTATTCTGTTAAAAAAGAAAAAGAAAAAAAGGCTTAAAGCCTTTTTTTAAGATTTCATTGCAAGTTTTTTGATTGCCACTATTGCAACAATTAATGCTGCTGGAGCAACAAATACTGCGATGTTTGCAAAGATGTAGTATAAGATTGTTCCTAATGGGTTTAATACTTCATCAATTATTCTAAAAGAACCCACTGCGCCTGTTGCAAGCAATGCAATTGATGCAATCAAGAATGGGGTAGTTTCCTTGTCTTTAATATTTAATAATCCTACAATTATTCCTAAGATTACTAATACTAATGGAACCCATCCGGCTAGGCTTCCCAAGTAATTAAATGCAACTCCTGCGATTAATGCAATAACTACTCCTAGAATAAATGCTAGTTCTCCTATTTTTTCTAATTCCATTTATTTCCCTCCTTTTTTGTTTTTTTTGATACAACTTTTTCTAAAAGTTGTTTTTAAAACAATTAATTGTAAGGATTTCTCATTTATCCTTTAAATTCCTTTCCATTCAGCTTTTCAAGCAGTTTTTAGTGTTTTTTTGAATTAAATCTTAAAATCAGAATCCAAAGTGTGAGCATGCTTTAAAGTCGAATCAATTAAAGAAATAAAATTAGCCTTTTATTGCACTTGCTTCCGTGGCTCCCAAAAGCATTGAACAGTAAAATTTCCGTTGCTTTCTTCCGAATCTGGCGGGTTGACTTTAAAATCCAATCTTAGGGGACAGAAGTTCATTGAAACAATAAAAGATTTTATCCCTAAAATTAAATCCTTCCTCAAAGCTTCGGTTCCTGCTAAAGCAGATTTCAGGTAACAAGGAACTGCTAACTCCCCAACCTAGCCCACAATAAAATACTGAAAAAAAAGGTTTAAAAAGGTGTAAAGCCTTAATTTAAGTGTGATTTAAATGGGTAAATTAGCAACAATTGCATTTCTTATCTCTTTTGGGCTTTCAACCACTGTTATAGATATGATTCTGGCTAATGAAACTCTTTACTCTCAAGCAGAAACAGTTAAGGAAGACTTAAGAAAAAAAGGAGCCCTGAACAAAGATGGAAGTATCAAAAAAGGTGTAGTAAAAAAGTTGCCTAAAAATGAAGCTCTAATACAATTCAACAAGAAATATCGAAAGGCCCTGCAACATAATCTGCCAAAAGCAATTCCTCTTGGCGCTGGTGCTGCTACAGCTATTTGGGGAGCAGGATCCGTACTTTTTAGAAAAAACCGCCAAAGAAAACCAAGGTAATTTTCCCAAAGCTTAAATAAACTAAACTCCTTTTTTTTATTGTGCTAAAAAACTTTTTTAATGAATTAACTGAAAAAATTTTTTCTTCAAAAAAACTCTTGCTTTTAATTATTTTAGGAAACCTAATTGGAACAATATATGGTTTTGTTTTTTATTATGGCCCAAAATTAATTCAAACTCCATTGCATTTATGGTTGTTTGTTCCTGACTGCCCTTTATTTTCTCTTTTAGTTGCAATTTCATTTCTTTTAATTCTGCTAAAAAAAGAGTCTTCTTTGGTTTTCTTTTTCACTGTAGTTGGAGCACTAAAATACGGGTTTTGGACAGTTTTTGTTTTGCTGTATTATAATAATTTTTATTTTACTCCAGAAAACTCTTTAATGTATTTAGTTTTGCTTATAGCACATATTTTCTTGTTTATTGAATCATTTGTTTTAATCAAAAAAATTGATTTCAAGTTCTTTTATTTGGTTCCTGTTTTAGTTTTCTTTTTGGCAAACGACTTTTTTGATTACTTGTTTAACACTCATCCATCTCTTCCTTTAACTGAATTAAATTTCGTGTTTTATTTTACTTTAATTACTTCATTAATTTTCATTTCATTAGCGTTAATTTTAGTTAAATTCTTGAATAAAGAGAATAAGAATTAGTTTTTTTGAATAAAAAAATAGTGAAAAAGAAGAATTTATTCTTCTTTTACATGAATGCAGTTAACCGGACAGCTTTCTTCTGCGTCTTTATTGCATCCAACTGCAGTTAAAACAGTTTTTTTTGCTTTGCTTTTGTCTCCAGCCATTTCCCAGTTATCCGGGCAGACTGCTGCACATGCCCCGCAGCCAATGCATTTATCTATTTCGTGAATTATTTTTACTGCCATTAAAACACCCCAAAAAAATCATTTTGTTCTTACAAATACTGAAAGCACTTTCTTTTATATTTAACCCGCTTTAGCCCATAATAAAGCCTTTAAACCTTTTGATGTCCAATCTTTTTACATCTCGTGACTTAGTCCTGGGAACCAAGGTGAGCCTCTTGTCAAATGATACACTCTCTAGAATTAAACAAACAGAAGAAGCTTCAAAGAAACAAATCGAAGAAGCCGAAAAAAAGAAACACCTGATTATAGATCAAGCTAAAACCAAGTCAATTGAATTAATTTCCGAAGCAGACAAACAAGATAATGATTTCAGGGAAAAAGAATTGCAGAAAGCAAAAGAAAAAATATCAAAACAAAAAGAGAAACTAATTCAGCAAAACAGTTCTTCAATTGAATCACTGAAAAACACTGCTTTAAAGAACGTGCAAAAAGAAGCAAAGTTTGTGGTAAAAAAGTTTTCTGAAGAAGTATTCTCTAATTAGTGTTGTAAAATGATTAGAACACAAAAAATGGCTAAAATCAGGATAACCGGTCCAAAACAGAATTTACGTAGTTTAGTCAGTGAACTCCATGCATTAAAAATAATGCATTTAATTGATTATCAAGGAGAAGAATTTGAAACAGGAAATTCTTTTTCTGAAGCAGAAGAAATTTCAGAAAAGCTGGTTAAAATAAGAGCAATAATAAGCCAGTTTAATTTAAAGCTTGAATCAAGAAAAATAAAAGACTTAACTGTGTGCAATGGAAAATTCGGCAAAATTTATTCTGAATTCACTGAATTAACCTCTAAAATTTCTTCTTTAACTGAAAGAAAAAACTCTTTAACTTCAGTTAAAGAAATAGCTGAACCTCTTTCATCTTTAAACCTGGATTTGAATTCTTTTTATGGCTATGATTCTATTGCAGTATTCAAAGGAACAATCAAAAAAGCTTTAACAACACAAGAAATAGAAAAAATAACAAAAGACTTTGAATTGTTTTCTTCAGAATTCGAAGGAAAAAAAGTTATTGCTTTATTTGTTTCAGAAAAATTTAAAGAACAAATTCAGGCTTTGCTATCAGAAAAAGGTTTTATTGAACTGCATTTAGAACAAGAAATCAATTTAGTTTCAGTTAACTCTGAATTAAATTCAATTGAAAAAGAACTAGCCGGATTTAAAACTCAATTAGGGTTATTAAAAGAAACTGAAGGGCAGTTTTTAGTTGACTTTGAATTCAATTTGGAAAAAGAAAACGAAAAACTTGAAGCTCCGTTAAGGTTTGCAGTAACAGAAAATGCTTTTATAATTGACGGGTGGATTCCAGAAATTAAAGCAAAAGAAGTAGAATACAGGTTAAGGCATTTAACTAAAGACAAAATTTTCTTTGAATTCTTGAAAGACAAAAAAAATGCGCCAACTTCATTAGATAATCCTTCTTTAGTCAAGCCATTCCAGTTTTTCATGAACTTGTATTCAATGCCAAAATACACTGAAATTGACCCAACTTTTTTAGTCTTTATAACTTTCCCGCTTTTCTTTGGTTTTATGTTAGGGGATGTTGGATATGGTTTGGTTACTCTTGCAGTATTTTTGTTTCTTAGAACCAAACTAAAAGGAGAAGGAAAAATGTTAATTAATTCTTTGATTATTGCTTCTCTTGCAACAATATTTTTTGGGTTTATTTTTGGAGAAGCATTTGGTTTTGAAATAGTTGAGCATCCAATTTTATTTCGTTCTCATGACCTGAACTTAATGCTGTTGATTTCAATTGCAGTTGGCTTAATTCATATTACTTTAGGTTATTTAGTGGGATTTTATAATGTTTTAATTCAGTATGGATTAAAAGAAGCAGTTTATGAAAAAGGATCCTGGTTAATGATTGAAGCAGGAGGCTTACTGATTATTTCTGAAATGATTTTAGCAATGACTTCTTTTGGAAACATTGTTGGGGCAGTATTATTTTTAGCAGGAGTAATTTTGTTATTTAAAGGAGAAGGAGTTCAGGGAATAATTGAATTGCCTTCAATTTTGTCTAACACATTATCTTATGCAAGGCTTTTTGCTGTCGGCCTGGCTTCAGTTAAGCTGGCGGTAATAGTTAATGACTTTGCAACAGCTTTTTTTGCGCAAGGAGGCTTAATGATTGGAGTATCAATATTGATTTTATTATTAGGCCATACAGTAAATATTTTATTGGGTTTAATTGGCCCTTTCTTGCATGCATTAAGACTGCATTATGTTGAATTCTTCGGAAAATTCTATAAAGGAGGAGGACGAAGGTTCATGCCTTTTGGGGCAGAAAATTAAGTTTAATCATTTTTGATTAAACTTTTTTTAAAAAAGTTTAAGGAGGACAATAACATGGAAGACATAAATTTAGGTTTGATTGCAATCGGAGCAGGAATTGCAATTGTAGGAAGCGCTTTTGCAGCAGCAATAGCAGAAAAAGAAATCGGAACAGCAGCTGTTGGTGCAATGGCAGAAAAAGAAGAATTATTCGGAAAAGCATTAATTTTGACTGTAATTCCAGAAACCTTAGTAATTTTTGGTTTAGTTATTGCAATCATGATTTTAGGGTTAGCTCCGGCACTCTAAAATTCAAGGGGTTTCCAAAATGTCATTGGATAATGTAATAAAAGAAATAAATAATTCAACAGAAGAAAAGTCAAATGTAATCATTGATGAAGGAAAAACTGAAGCAAAAAAAATCTTAAACCAGACAAACGAAAAAATCCAGAAATCCAGAGAAAAAACACAAAACAAAACAGCTGAAATAGTTTCTTCAATGGAAAGAACAGAGATCGCTTCACTAAAATTGTCAATGAAAAAACAGTCTTTGAACTCAAAAAAAGAAGTAATTGATTCAGTTTTTGATGAAGCAAAAAAAGAATTACAGAAACTTCCTGAACAAGAAAAAGAAAAAATTCTGAAGAAATTAGTTCATAAAGCAAAACAAGAAGTTGAAGGAAAATATTTTTACTGCAACTCAAAAGACAAGGCTTTGGTGGCAAAAATTTCCGGATTAAAATCAAAAGGAAACATTGAATGTATTGGAGGATTTGTATTAGAAAACTCTGATGAAACAATTTGTTCAGATCAGACATTTGATTTAATTCTGGAGAAAGTAAAAGAAAAAAATATAAGTGAGATTTCTTTAAGGGTGTTTAATGAATGAGTGAAAAAGGATTTGGCTATGCTTACACTAATACAAGAGTCAGGGTAATGAAAGCCAAATTAATTCATCCGACAGAATACTCTAAACTGTTAAAAATGTCTTTAGACCAGATTGCAAGATATTTACAGGAAACAGAATATAAAAAAGAAATCGATGAACTGGGAACAAAATTTGGGGGTGCAGATTTAATTGAATATGCAATAAACAAAAATCTGACAAATTCATTTAAAAAAATCCTGAATTTTTCTTTAAAGGATTCAAAAACAACAATTAAAGCTTTTCTGAAAAAATACGATATTTGGAATATCAAAACAATTTTAAGAGGAAAACAATCAAAGGAAACAGAAGAAGAAATACTTCAGAACTTGATTCCTGCAGGAGAATTAAATGAAGGTTTTTTGAAAGAAGTGGTAAAAAAAGCTAATTCAGTTCAAGAGGCAATTGAGTTTTTTAAAAACACTGAATACTATGAAGTCCTGAAATCTAATTCAGCTAATCTCACAGAATTAGAAGATAAACTGGATATCAAATACTATATTGAAAGAATTAATTCTTCAACAGGAAAAATAAAAAATTTATATGAAATTAAAGCAAGAGGATTAGATGCATTAAATACTGCTAGAACAAAAGAAACAAAAATCAAAATGAAACGAATTCTTCCGGAAAAAAAATCAGTTAAATCAAAGCCGGTTGAAGATTTAAAGAAAGCAAGAATTGAATTAAGACAAAAACTTTCAGAAAAAGGAAGAAGAATTGTAAACAAATTTGAAAGAAGCACTGCGCCTGTAATAGGATATTTTTTTGCAAAAGAAAATGAAGTAGATAATTTAAGAATTATTACCAGAGGAAAACATTCTGGTTTATCTCAGGAGTTAATTGAACAGCAATTGGTGTATTAAAATGGAAATAGGGATAGTGGGAACAGACAATTTTGTAACTGGTTTCAGGTTAGCAGGAGTAAAAAATACTTTTGCAGTGGAAAAAAGTTTTGATGAAACCATAAACCATGTTTTAGAAAACAAAGAAATTGGTGTAATTGTAATTGAACAAGAAGAAATGAGTAAAATGACTCCAAAAACTAAAAGAATTTTAGAAAAGCTTATTACTCCGGTTTTGATTACCTTGTCCTCTAAGGGAAAAGAAACGGATTTAAGAGAATTAATTAAAAGGACGGTTGGTGTAGACTTATGGAAATAGCAAAAATATACAGAATTTCCGGCCCAGTTGTAGTAGCAAAAGGACTGGAAGCAAAAATGTTTGACTTAGTTAAAGTCGGAAAAGAACAATTAATGGGGGAAGTAATTCAGATTGATGGAGACAAAACAACTATTCAGGTTTATGAAGAAACCTCTGGATTAAAACCAGGAGAACCAGTTGAAAACACTAATGCGCCTTTATCAGTTGAATTAGGCCCAGGGATGTTAACAACAATTTATGACGGAATTCAAAGACCTCTTCCAGCATTAGTTGAAAAAATGGGAAATTTTATTAAAAGAGGAATTACTATTCCAGGATTAGACAGAAAAAAGAAATGGGATTTTAAGCCAACCGTAAAAAAAGGAGATAAAATTGTAGGAGGAGATGTGCTTGGAACAGTGCAGGAAACTCAAAACATTTTGCACAAAATTTTAGTGCCTCCAACTATTAGAGGAACAATAAAAGAAATCAAAACAGGAAAATTCACTGTAACAGAAACAATTGCAGAACTTGATTCAGGAAAAAAACTTTCTTTAATGCATAAATGGCCTGTAAAAAAACCAAGACCATACAAAGAAAAATTAATGCCTGAAATTCCTTTGATTACAGGCCAAAGAATTTTAGACAGTTTATTTCCAATTGCAAAAGGTGGAGCAGGAAGTATTCCAGGGCCTTTTGGAAGTGGAAAAACTGTTACTCAGCAACAGCTTGCAAAATGGAGTGACGCAGAAATAGTTGTTTATATTGGCTGTGGTGAAAGAGGAAATGAAATGACTGAAGTTTTAACTGAATTTCCAGAATTATTAGATGTCAAAACAGGAAGACCTTTAATGGAAAGAACTGTTTTGATTGCAAACACATCTAATATGCCTGTTGCAGCAAGAGAAGCATCTGTTTACACTGGAATGACTATAGCAGAATACTTTAGAGACCAAGGATTTGATGTAAGTTTAATGGCTGATTCAACTTCTCGTTGGGCTGAAGCAATGAGAGAAATTTCTTCTAGATTAGAAGAAATGCCCGGAGAAGAAGGTTATCCTGCTTACTTGGCAGCAAGATTATCTGAATTTTATGAAAGAGCCGGAAGAGCAAATGTTTTAGGAAGCAAAAAAACAATTGGTTCGGTTACAGCAATCGGAGCTGTTTCTCCTCCGGGAGGAGACTTTTCTGAACCAGTAACACAAAACACTTTAAAGATTACAAAAGTGTTTTGGGCTTTAGACTCAAAATTAGCTCAAAGAAGACATTTTCCTTCAATTAACTGGCTTGATTCTTATAGTTTGTATGCGAATTTATTAGAGCCATGGTATATTGAAAACATTGCAGAAGACTGGGTTAAAATCAGAAGACAAATAATGAAAGTATTACAGAAAGAAGCTTCTTTACAGGAAATTGTTCAGTTAATCGGTTCAGATGCATTGCCGGAAAAAGAACAACTAATAATGGAAGTAGCAAGATTAGTAAGAGAAGGATTTTTACAGCAAAATGCTTTTCACGAAGTTGACTCTTACTGCAGTTTAAAAAAACAATATGGAATTCTAAAAGGAATTATTTCTTTTTCCGAACAAGCAGAAACTGCAGTTGAAGTCGGAGTGCCGGTTGAAAGTATAATTAAAATGACTTCAAAAGCAAAACTAACTAAAATCTGTCTTGTAAAAGAAGAAAAATTCGAAGAAGAATTAAATAAAATAATTGGAGAAATGAAAGAAGAATTCAAAACCATTGCAAAATAAACGTTTCGCCGTTTAAGCACGACGTTATATTTGTCTGGAATTAAGAGGTGTAAAAATGAAAGAATATAAAACAATTGAAAGAATTGCAGGTCCTTTAATATTTGTAAAAAAAACTGATCCAATTGGTTATGGAGAATTAGTGAAAATAAAATTAGGTGACGGGACAATAAAAAACGGTCAAGTATTAGACACTTCAGATGATGTTGTTGTTGTACAAGTATTTGAAGGAACTTCAGCAATAGACAGAAAATCTACTGTAAGATTTACTGGAGATACAATTAAATTAAAAGTTTCCAAAGATTTATTAGGAAGAGTTTTATCTGGTTTAGGCCAGCCAATTGATTCCGGACCAGAAATAATTCCAGATAAAGAAGAAGATATTATTGGAGCTGCAATTAATCCTTATGCAAGAAGTTCTCCAAAAGATTTTATTCAGACAGGAATTTCTACAATAGATGGAATGAATACTTTGGTTAAAGGACAAAAATTACCGATTTTTTCCGGTTCAGGTCTGCCTCACAATGACATTGCATTACAGATTGCAAGACAGGCAAAAGTTGAAGGAAACTTTGCTGTTGTTTTTGCTGCAATGGGAATAACAAACGAAGAAGCACAGCAATTCCAAAGAGACTTTGAACAAACAGGAGCATTAGAAAGAACAATAATGTTTTTGAATTTAGCTAATGACCCTGCAATTGAGAGACTTATTACTCCTAAAATGGCTTTAACTGCAGCAGAATACTTGGCTTACACTCATGACATGCACGTATTGGTAATTCTTACAGATATGACAAATTATTGTGAAGCATTAAGAGAAATTGGTGCAGCAAGAGAAGAAGTTCCTGGAAGAAGAGGTTATCCAGGTTATATGTACACTGATCTTGCATCAATTTATGAAAGAGCAGGATTAATTAAAGGAAGAAAAGGTTCTGTGACACAGATCCCAATTCTAACAATGCCTGGAGATGACATTACTCATCCAATTCCAGATTTAACTGGTTATATTACTGAAGGGCAAATTGTGTTGGGAAGAGAACTGCATATGAAAGGAGTTTATCCTCCAATAGATGTTCTTCCTTGCCTGTCAAGATTAATGAATGCAGGAATAGGTAAAAAAAACACTAGAGAAGACCATAAAGCTGTTTCAAACCAGTTGTATGCAGCCTATGCAGAAGGACGTTCTTTAAGAGGTCTTGTAGCAATTGTTGGAGAAGAAGCTTTAAGTGAAAGAGACAGAGGCTTCCTGAAATTTGCTGATGCATTTGAAGAACAATTCATTACTCAAGACAAACATGAAAACAGAACAATTTTTGAAACACTAAACCTTGGTTGGGACCTGCTTTCAGTTTTGCCTGTATCAGAACTAACAAGAATTGATGATGAATTAATTGAAAAATACTTGGACAAAAATAAGAGGCCGGCAGACCAAACTTTTTCCAAAAGTTTGAACAAAAACAATCCTTCGGACGAAAAAACAGAAGAACCAAAAAAAACAGAAGCCAAACTAGATGTTAAAACAGAGATTTCTGCTCCAATGGAAACAAAATTGATTTCTTTAGGAAAAAAAGAAAATTCAACTAAAAAGAATTCAAAAAAGAAAGTACCAAAAACAAAATCTAAAAAGAAAAAAAAGAAATAATAAACAAAACAATTAAATAAAAAACAAAAATTAAATTAAAAAAGAAAACAAAAAAATTTCAGAATTAAAAACAAAAGACACTGTTGATTTAGAAGGAGTGATTTTAGAAGTTTATCCTGAAAGAGAATTTGAATCAAAAGGAAAAAATAAAACATAAAAAAATAAATTTGAGTGAATAAATTATGCCTGCAATAAAACCAACACCGCCCTTTTTCTTTTTCCGAAAAGAAAAAGTGCAGGTTGCCCAAAAAGAAAAAGGAATTTCAGAAAAGGGGTTAATTTATGCCTGCAATTAAGCCAACTCGTTCAGAGTTAATCAAGCTGAATAAAGCAATAAAATTAGCCAGTTCAGGTCATGCTTTATTAAAAAGAAAAAGAGACGGATTAATACAGGAATTTTTTAATGTATTAGAGGAAGCAAAAAAATCCAAGTCAGAAATGGTTGACAACTATAAAAAAGCAACTGTTTCAATTAATTTAGCCAGAGCAGTTGACGGAACAGTTGCAGTCAAATCTGCTTCTCTGGCATTAAAAGACAAAGCAGTAATTGATGTTAAAACCAGAAATGTTATGGGAGTAGTTGTTCCTGCAGTTAAATCAGATTATCATGTAAAATCTTTTGAAGAAAGAGGTTATGGCTTAATCGGAACTTCATCTTATATTGATGAAGCAGCTGAATCCTATGAAGTTTTATTAAAAAACATTATTGTTGCAGCAGAAATAGAAAACACTTTAAGAAAACTTTTAACAGAAATAGATAAAACAAAGCGAAGAGTTAATGCATTAGAATTCAAAGTCATTCCTGAAATGAAAAAAAATGCTTCTTTTATCAGACTAAGATTAGAGGAAATGGAAAGAGATGATTTATTTAGATTAAAGAAAATCAAATCAAAATCAAAAAGGAAAGCCGCGTTAAAAGAACAAGAAGCAAGCTGATTTTCAGTTAAATTTAAATTTTCTAAAACCATTGTATTAGTTTATGTGGGTTGCAAGAGAAATGAAAACCCCTTGTTTGATTGGAACAAAAATTGCTACTCACGTATTCAAAGACAATGATTTAGTTGAAGTTGATGTTTCAAAAGGAATTGTAAAAAGAATTAAAAAATAAATAAAATAGAAGTTGCAGTGCGAGTTTATCTCGCACGTTTTGGTTTTTGATACAACTTTTTTTAAAAAGTTGTTTAATCTTCTATTCCGTTTTCTGTTACTCTGTAAACTGCTTCTCCGTCAGGCAGAGAAGGACTGTCAACCAGTTTTGCAACTCTTTTTTCTGCTTTAGCTTTTCTTAAATATAGTCTTGTTTTAGAGTTATGCGCCACAATATTTCCTCCTATTGGGGCAGTAGGGTCTCCAAACATTATGTCTGGTCTTGACATAACCTGGTTTGTTACTAATATAGCTATATTATACATTTCAGCCAGTTTCATTAGAGTGTGCATATGCTTGTTTAGTTTTTGTTGTCTTCCTGATAAAGTTCCTCTTCCAATAAATTCTGCTCTAAACTGAGAAGTCAAAGAATCAACTATAATTAATTTGATATTTTTTTCTTTTACCAGTTCTTCTGCTTTTTCTGCTAAAACCATTTGATGGTCTGAATTAAAAGCTCGGGCAATAAAAATATTTTTTAATACTATTTCTGGATCTAATTTAAGGTGTTTTGCAATGTCTACAATTCTTTCTGGTCTGAAAGAATTTTCTGAATCAATATACAATACATTTCCATCTAACCCGCCTTTTTCTTTTGGAAGCTGGGTTGTAACACATAACTGAAAACACCATTGAGTGTTATGCAGAAACACTGGTTTGTTCCCCCCGATAAAACTGTGGATTTCAGGAACAACCAAGTCATAAACCCAGTCATTGTATTCAATTGTTTTAATTGAAGAGATTTTTTCCCAATTGCTTTTTGATTCAAGAATTAATTTTATTTTTCCTAAATCTTTTTTTATTTCAGTGTCTTCCAGTAATTTAATAGTCATTTTGTTTAGGGCTTTACTTATTTCAACTGCTTTTTGCGAGTTCATGTTCCTGCTGATGTAATTCTGGAAAGTTCCTTTTTTTAGATTCATTTCTTTTCTTATCTGGCCCGTAGAAAATGGAAGAATTGAAAGTGCTTTAAACACATTTTCTTCAGTTGGTTTTTCCAGCATTTTTTTTGCTTCTTTAATTTCTTTTAATCTGATTCCAAAAAAGCTCAGCATTTCTTTTATTGTTCTGCTTGTAACTCTTTCTATTACCGGATTATTTCTTGCAAAGAAGTTTCTGAATAAAGTTCTGTGCTCGCTTTCTGTTAGTGTTTTTTTATTCCATTTGTTAAACCTTCTTCTTGAACCAGTTAATTTAGTGTAAATTCCGGTGTATAAAG
>Ga0210050_1002769_pt1 | contig 16368 bp, 15 predicted proteins | sample CryGey132114_all_FD_185463 | JGI IMG/M metagenome (GOLD analysis project Ga0210050, IMG submission 185463) | Groundwater microbial communities from aquifer - Crystal Geyser CG22_combo_CG10-13_8/21/14_all (SPAdes) (version 2) | ecosystem: Environmental > Aquatic > Deep subsurface > Groundwater ...
TAATAGAGCTTGTCTTTGCACCAAACGATGAGAATACTGTAAAGGCGCAGGCATTAATACATCGGTTTCATTGGTGGCGTAACCAAACATTAAGCCTTGATCACCAGCACCTTGCTCTTTATCGTCGCCTTCATCAACACCCATGGCGATATCTGGTGATTGTTTGCCAATCGCATTGATCACAGCACAGCTAGCGCCATCAAAGCCAACATCTGAGCTATTGTAGCCAATATCTAAAATTACCCCACGGATCAAATCTTCTAAATCCACATAGGTTGAAGTCGTTAATTCGCCTGCCACAATGGCCATACCCGTTTTCACTAAGGTTTCCACAGCGACCCTTGCATGAGGATCATCTTTGATGACAGCATCTACGATGGCATCAGAAATCTGATCTGCCATTTTGTCGGGATGACCTTCTGAAACAGATTCAGAAGTAAATACGGAGTATTCGGACATTCTTCATTCCTCTTTTATATTTAAAATATTTAAAATCTTATTAAATCATCTAAAGATCTTTCTTATTTATTTGACAGTCCTTCATGGATAAACTGTCTAATTTGTACACAAAAACCATTCCTTTGCGCTAAAAACATACTTTCACCGCTACTAAACCCAGCTTGCTCCGCCCAATTGGTTAAATCTTCAGGATCAAAGCCTAACCAGAGATCACCACAAGCCTCTTTGACCCAAGGTTGATTATGATGGCAGAGTTCTGTTACAAATAATTGACCTTTTGGTTTAATGCTTCTGGATAGATCCTGTAGTAGTGAAGAAGGAGAAGAATTATGGTGCAACACCATATTCAAAACGACACAATCAAAATTCAAACCAACCAGCTCTTCGTTTCCCGTATCTCCAAGGATAAAACGAACATTGTCGATTTTTTTGCTCTCAATATATGCTTTCGATTTTTCAAGCATTTCTATCGAGTTATCCAACGCATAAACGCTTTGATAGACTTTCGATAATTCAGCTAAAAACAATCCCTCTCCGGGTCCGACCTCTAAAATAGTATTAGGTTCAGCAACTAAACAACTTTTGATAAAACTTAGGGTATTAGGCCCATAAAGTTGGTAAGCTGCAATCTGTTCTTGTTGTCTCCTAAACTTGTCCGCATTCTCTTTAAAAAAAAGTTGCGAACATAAAGCGCGTTCGTGCTGAACCAAATTAACACGACTCAAATACTCTTGAGGTAAAGGTTGTCGATCGAGTGCTTGAAAAAGTGACTGCTTAAAGTCAGCAAGAACATCCGAAAGCATTGGATGGGCGCGACGGTAAAAAATAGAGTTACATTCTCTTCTGGTACTGACCATCCCTGCTTTTAACAACACCTTTAAGTGGTGGCTTAACCCTGATTGCTTCGTATCAAATATTTGGCAAAGTTCTAAAACACCGTAAGAATCATTACTGAGTACTCTCAAAATATCTAGGCGGAGTTGATCAGCACTCGCTTTACACACAGCCAGCATAGATGCATTTAATACAGAGTTTTCTGCAAAAGTTGCAAGGACTTGACTCGATAATGGTTCTGTGTGATTCATAGATGCAGGAGTCTACCAGAAGAAGCTTGCTATATCAAAATATTTCGATATAGTTACTTGATGTTTTTATGCTAAATAATTATATGAATTCACTTTTTTATGTCATTGAAAGATTGTTTCAAACTAAAGATATGCCAAAAATACAAAAATCGTCGAAAAGCACCCATAGGGAGCAACTATCGAGGACATATATGGTCATTCTAACACGGTCAATAGTGATTGAAATATGTCTGATATACATGAGAAACCGTGTGAAGAAAGACCCTATGTGAAGGTAACACGAATACCAATGGAGCATTCAAATGTGCACGTCCTGTCAAATCGACACTGTCAAATCCACATCCTGTCAAATCGACATCAATAAAGTATTATCGACACCAAATTGCAGGATTCTCAGTAGATTTATCGTGGCGTATTTCAAAATATAAGGATGGGCTCGAGAGTCCTCCTGTATCTCCGACATAAGCAATTACCTCGCCGGGTTCAACCCAATCTCCTACCTGTTTGACTAGAGATTGATTATGTCCATATAAGCTAAGGTAGCCTTCGCCATGATCAATCATGGTTAACAAACCATAGCCTCTTAACCAATCTGAAAAAACCACCCTACCCGTTGATATGGAATGTACAGGCGCACCCTCCTTTGCTTTGAGCATTACTCCATGCCAGTTCATACTATCTCTATAGCGTTCACTTCCATATCTATGGAGTAATCTCCCAGCTACTGGCCACATTAATTTACCTTTCAACTTTTTTAACCCTTTAAGAGTTTCCTTGGGAAAGAAGACTTCAATGGCCTTTCTCAAAACATCAATCAGTGACTGTAATTCTTTTTCATCACTCAATAAATTACGCAACTGTTTATCCGTAGACTGCACTTTTGCTTGCCATAAGGTCACAATTTTCTGACGCTCCTGTTGTTGTGACACCAGATGTTCTACCTGCTTTTGTGCTTTCAGAGTCAATTCGCTTAAGTTTAAATTTTCTTGAGTTAACTTTTCTCTTAAATCATTTAGTTTTTGCAATGTGACAGACAATTGCTTGATTTCTGCCGTTCTTGCATCATTTAGATAACGAAAGTAACTTAACATTCTGGCAAATTCTGCGGGATCCATTTGATTTAAAAGCAACTTCAAATACTCTTCATTGCCATTTCCATAAGCCGATCTAATTTGCTGTGCTAAAGCCGATTGTTGTTTTTCTTTGTCCTGCAGTAGAACAGCCTGTTGCTTTTCCAAATCTTCAATCTTATTCTGTGACTGCTCTAGCTTTTGTTTTAAATCCCTCAGAGTTTGACTTGACTCCGCTACTGCCAGCTCAATATTTTTTAGCAAATCTGCCGCTGAATCGTAACGGCTTTTGTTAGCCGTTAATAGAGACTTCACTTTTTTTATTTCTTGTTTAAGTTGCGCCAGCTTTTGTTCATTGACGGCCTTATCATCAGAAGACGCTGGTACATCAACCGCGTTTTTAGCCGCCAATAGGTTTGGGTTCCACCCTAAAAAAGTGCAGAACAACATCAATAAACTATAGTGTTGCAGCCTCATCATAAAACTTAGTTTTTTTCTACCCATTCAAACAAAGAACGTCCAGTCATTTGAGGCGGGATCTCTTTCCCCATAAGATATAATAATGTGGGAGCAACATCGGATAAACTCCCAGACAACTCTGTGGGCTTGGCTTTTCTCCCCAAATACACCAAAGGAACAGGTTCACTGGTATGAGCTGTATGAGGCTGTTGGGTTTCCTCATCAAACATTTTTTCAACATTACCATGATCTGCGGTAATTAATGTTTCCCCCCCTACTTTCTTTTGAACCTCTTCGACTCTTGCCAAGCAGAGATCTAAAGCTTCCAAGGCTTTAATTGAGGCTTCAAAATTCCCTGTATGTCCAACCATATCAGGATTTGCATAATTGCAGATAATCACATCATATTGTCTGCTTTTTATTGCGGCAATTAATTTATCCGTCAGCAGATCTGCATTCATTCCTGGCTGAAGATCATAGGTGGCAACCTGAGGCGATGGTATGAGTTCTCGACTTTCTCCAGGAAAGGGTTTTTCTTTACCGCCATTAAAGAAGAAAGTGACATGGGCATATTTCTCCGTTTCAGCCATTCTCAATTGTTTCAACCCTAATGTCGCTAAATATTCACCTAAAACATTATCCAAAGCGATGGAGTCAAAAGCTATTTTAGCCTCGATATCGTTGGCGTAATGGGTCAGGGTCACAAAATCACAATCTAATTTATCCCCTCTCTTAAAATGCTCAAAATCGCTATCACAAAAAGCATGACTTAATTCTCTGGCTCTATCAGCTCTGAAGTTCATAAACAAAACCATATCGCCAGCTTGTATGGCATAGTTTTGTTTTTTATTTTCGGCAATTAAGCTGGGTTGGACAAACTCATCGGTTTCTTTGCGTTCATAAGCGGCTTTCAGTGCTTCTGATGCCGTTTTAAAACGCAATTTGGATTCGGATTTGGCAATGAGTTGATAGGCTTTCTCTATTCGATCCCAACGATTATCTCGATCCATGGAGTAATAACGCCCTACGATGGAGGCTATTTGTCCCTTGCCTTTTTCAGCAAAAAACGTTTCAAATTCAACAAGGGAAGATTCAGCACTTTGGGGAGGCGTATCTCGTCCATCCATAAAGGCATGTAGATAAACTCGGCTTGCCCCTTTATCTATAGCCATTTCTAAAGCAGCTTTAATATGTGACTGATGAGAATGTACCCCACCTTCTGATAAAAGCCCCATAATATGAATAGATTTATTATTTTGAATGGCTTTATCCATGGCTTCGCTCAAAACAAGGTTTTGGAAAAACTTGCCCTCTACAATCGCTTTACTCACTCTGGTGTATTCTTGATAAACGACTCTGCCAGCCCCCAGATTAAGATGTCCCACTTCCGAATTACCCATTTGCCCATCAGGCAACCCTACAGCAAGGCCAGATGCACCAATTAAACAATGAGGGTTTTCTGACCAAATTCGTCGCCAATTAGGTATGTTAGCTGCAATCACAGCGTTATAAGCTTCTTTCTCACTATATCCAAAACCATCTAAGATCATTAACAACAAAGGTTTAGGTGTGAATTTGTGTGTTTTTCGCATCAAGAATAAACTCTTTATGGGGCAAGCTCTCTATCACAGGCCTGCCAAACTAAATGAATAACTGCTGCCATTCTAAATGAAAGCGCCCAGAATGAGAAATAACAATCAGGATTATCTTTTATTGGCGTCTCTAACAACAATTTTGTAGTATATCATTGACCAGTGAGGCTGATTACTTCTATAGTGTAAGCTAGGTTTGTTTTAATTAGCTAAATCATAGCAATAGTATGAATGACTTGAAGTTAAAGACTTTTGAGGACTCAGTGAATGAGCTGGCTTATCGCTATGAGCAAACCAGAAGTTCACATGAACGACTAAAAAAAGAGCATGCAATTCTTTTATCGGAAAGAGATCGATTGCTGGAACACAATAAATTAGCCACCGATAAAATTGAGTCAATGGTTAGTCGCTTGAAAGCCATGGAGCAACAGAATGTCTGATGTGAACCGCCAAACCCTCGACATAAAAATTCTAGATAAAGAGTACCAAATCAGCAGCCCTGAAGATGAGTTTGCTCGTCTGCAAGAGTCTGCAAGAGAACTCAATAAACGCATGCTAGATCTCAAAAAAAATGGTGGCATCGTTGGCATGGAAAGAATAGCTGTCATGGCTGCCTTAAATATGAGTTATGATTTATTAAAAGAAAAACAACAACATGCCAAATATCAAGAAACTGTAAATCAATATGTAGAGCGATTAAAGAAACGTTTGGATGATGTGATGGATAAAGATCGTCAACTTGAGCTACCTACAGATCAAACCTAAAATTCCAGTTAAAAATCGGAAAAAAACTACCATCTCAAGTCACATTGCAGTAGACTGACATTAGGGTCATGGTATTCTGATTTACTGGCCAGCGGTGATTGTTCTCGAGCCGATAATTTTTATACTGGATGGTCTTCTTGTTGAACGTGTGCAAGTCCGGCTCGTATCGGAAAGCCTTATTTGATGACTGATTGTCCACTTGAACCCACGGGTTCAAGAGCAGCAGCCGCAGCCCTAACTCGGCTACCATGACTCTACTTTAAACGCTATCTCATGAAAACTGATCTGCATGCATTCAATCTAAAAAAACAACAAAGACTGAACATCCGCAAGTCCCGCCAAGCACTGAATCCACAAGAAGCAAAACTTTATGCTAATGCATGCTTTAAACAGTTAATTACAGCGGATCTTCTACAAAAAAAACAAAATATTGCGATTTATCTTCCCTTCGATAATGAGTTAGATACCTACAACATTATTCAATATTGTTGGGACAATGAAATTTGTGTTTTTTTGCCCGTATTATCTAAAATTCGACCAAGCTACCTTCAATTTTGTCAATTCACACGGCAAACCCCACTGAAAAAAAACCATTTGGGTATTGATGAACCACAAATCACCGACGAAAACATAATTGAAATACAATCTCTAGATTATCTCTTTATGCCTCTAGTCGCCTTTGACACTCGCGGCTATCGTTTGGGCATGGGAGGCGGTTTTTACGATCGCTCCTTAGCAGAGCTTTCAAGCTCATCTCCGTTGAAAATTGGCTTAGCCTATGACTTTCAATTTCAAACCTCCATTCCCGTTGAAAGCTGGGATCAACCCATGGATAAAGTTTTCACGCCTTCCCAATGTTTTAACTTTTAAAATGCACACTTGGTACGACCAGTAACAGCCATTTAAGCGCTAACTACGGCAAACTGGTCGCTATCATCTTAAATCTACTTAAATTATGATTTTTTTGTCATATTCGATAAATTTTTTATGGACTTTGTGTCATAAAAGTTGCAAAATTTACATATCAGCATGTTGTAGTCTTTTAGCGAATGTTCGCTACATTTATTCACAGGTTCTATCATGTCAGAAATTTTGATGTTGAATGGCCCCAACCTCAATCTCTTGGGGAAAAGAGAGCCCGATCTGTATGGCAAGCTTTCCCTATCAGAAATAGAACTTCATGCTATCCAGCAAGCAAAAGATAATGGTTATAGCCTCCATTGCTTTCAGTCCAACTCAGAGTCAGAACTTGTCGAACAAATTCATCAAACTTTAACAGACGATACACGCATTATTCTATTTAATCCCGCCGCTTTTACTCATAGTAGTATTTCTATTCGAGATGCCTTGTTAGCGGTCAATAAACCCTGTATCGAAATTCATTTATCTAACCCCAAAGCCAGAGAAGCATTCCGCCATGCCTCATTTATTAGTGATATTTGCTTAGGCACTATTTCAGGCTTTGGCGCGATGAGCTACACCCTTGCAGTTTCTGCTGCAATAGATTGGCTCCTAAAAATTAACCCCGTGCATCATACAGAGAAATAACACCATGGATATCCGTAAAGTAAAAAAACTCATTGAACTTCTGGAAGAATCTGGCATTGCAGAAATTGAAATTAAAGAAGGTGAGGAATCAGTGAGAATTTCTCGCTCATTCCATTCAAACTCCATGCCTATGATGGCCCAATATACGACTCAGGTGCCAATGCCAGCTGCATCAGCACCCGTTGCTGCAGCAGTAAGCACAGAACCCTTCGAAAAAGAAGTTATAGGTCATGCCGTTCGATCACCTATGGTTGGAACTATTTATATGGCACCGTCTCCAGGCTCAAAAGATTTCGTCAGCGTGGGCACCCAGGTGAACGTCGGTGACACTCTGTGTATCGTCGAAGCCATGAAAATGATGAATCAAATTGAAGCAGATAAATCTGGCGTTATCAAAAGCATACTCATTGAAAACGCACAGCCAGTAGAATTTGATCAACCCCTATTCATCATAGAATAATCAGACAATACCTAAGAACCTTAGGTAGAACTCTCTACATTAGAGAAACATCAAAATGCTAGATAAAGTTGTTATTGCCAACCGCGGCGAAATTGCTCTTAGAATTTTGCGCGCCTGCCGAGAACTCGGTATTAAGACTGTCGCTGTTCATTCAACAGCTGATGCAGATCTCATGCATGTCCGCTTGGCCGATGAATCCGTCTGTATTGGTCCTGCTTCTGCCACAGAGAGTTATTTAAATATACCCGCTATTATTGCAGCGGCTGAAATTACTGATGCGGTTGCTATTCATCCTGGATATGGTTTTTTGGCTGAGAATGCTGATTTTGCTGAACAGGTAGAAAAAAGTGGATTTATCTTTATCGGTCCAAAAGCAGAAACAATTCGCCTGATGGGTGATAAGGTTTCAGCTATCGCCTGTATGAAAAGAGCGGGTGTTCCTTGCGTACCCGGCTCAGATGGCATGTTGGGTGATAATGATAAAGAAAACCTGGCGATGGCTAAACGTATCGCCTACCCTATTATTATTAAAGCAACGGCTGGTGGCGGTGGACGTGGTATGAGGGTGGTTCGCGAAGAAAAAGAATTACTCAAAGCCATTTCTCTCACCAAACAAGAAGCCAAAGCAGCCTTCGGTAATGGTGATGTGTATATGGAAAAGTTTCTAGAGACACCGCGCCACGTTGAAATCCAAGTTTTATCTGACTCTCATGGAAATGCCATTCACCTAGGTGAGAGAGATTGCTCCATGCAACGCCGCCACCAAAAAGTGGTTGAAGAAGCACCTGCGCCAGGCATCACTGAAGAAATGCGTCGCTTTATTGGCGAACGTTGCGTGCAAGCTTGTAAAGAAATTGGCTATATCGGTGCGGGAACTTTTGAGTTTTTGTTTGAAAAAGGTGAATTCTACTTCATAGAAATGAATACCCGAATACAAGTAGAGCACCCTGTCTCTGAGTTAATTACTGGTGTGGATATTATTAAAGAACAACTACGTGTCGCTGAAGGACAGCCATTATCTTTCAAGCAAAAAGATATCAAAATTAAAGGTCATGCCATTGAATGTCGTATCAATGCCGAAGATCCTGAAACCTTCATTCCCTCTCCTGGTGAAATAACACGATTCCATGCTCCAGGAGGCCCAGGCGTTCGCATGGACTCTCATATTTATGCGGGTTATAAGGTGCCACCTTATTATGACTCCATGGTTGGAAAACTCATTACTTATGGAGAAAACCGTGAAGTTGCTATTCAACGAATGAAAATGGCGCTGGAGGAAATTGTTATTAGTGGCATAAAAACAACCATCCCCTTGCAGGCGAGAATCATCAGTGATCCTAAGTTTCAAGAAGGTGGCGCCAATATACATTATCTAGAAAAAATGCTGGCTCAAGCCAAAAATGACCCTAATTTAAATCAAATAAAAGATAACAATACAGAGGTCTAAAACCCATGGCTTGGCGTCAACTCTTATTAAAAATCAATCAATCTGTTGCTCAAAACCTGAGTGATTGGTTAATGGAAAACGGCGCGCAAGCGATTACCTTTGAAGACAGTGAAGATCAACCTATTTTAGAGCCTGGCCCTGGCGAAACGCCATTATGGGAAAAAGTCACACTTATCGCTTTGTTTGAAGAAGAGGATAATGTCGAAGCCATAGAAAGTTTAGTGAAGTCCAGTTTTCCCAATGAAATTGCTCATTCGGAAATAAAAAGCCTTGAAGAGCAAGTTTGGGAAAGAACTTGGATGGATCATTTTGAAGCCATGAAGTTCGGCAATCGTTTATGGATCTGTCCCTCATGGCAACAACCACCAGAACCTGATGCCATTAATATTATGCTCGATCCTGGCCTTGCTTTTGGTTCTGGTACTCATGAAACCACAGCCCTTTGCTTAACTTGGTTAGATAGTTTAGATCTCTCCAATAAATCTGTGATTGATTATGGTTGTGGTTCTGGGATCTTAGCCATCGCAGCCTGTAAGTTAGGTGCAGCAAAGGTGATTGGTACAGATACTGATCCTCAAGCCATCCTCTCCTCACGAGAAAATGCCAATCGCAATGAAGTGGATGAAGCCTTATTAGCACTGCATGCAGTTTATAAAGAGAGCCCCCCAGAATTACCTCAGGTCGATGTGCTCGTCGCGAATATTTTAGCCGAACCTTTGCGCTTACTGGCTCCACAATTATCCAAGCTGGTGAAATCAGGCGGATGCATTGGTCTTTCAGGTATTCTCAATGAGCAAGCTGAAGAAATTCAAACCATCTATCAACAATGGTTTCAACAAGTCGAGATCAGTCATCGTGGTGATTGGTCATTTATTAGTGGTATTAAGCCTTAAATACAATTACCCTAAAAGGGTGACTAAAAAGATAAACTCAACACCTAGCATGGAACTTGTATTGATTTGAGTGAAAATATCGACCGCCCCATAACACGCTGCCCTCAATGCGGGACTATGTTCCGCGTGAGCTTGGAGCAACTTCAAGCCGCAGCAGGTAAAGTGAAATGTGGCAGTTGCTTGCATCCCTTTGAAGCTTTAGACTTTTTAGTCTCTTCCAGTTTATTACGCCCCTTGCCGCCACCTTTAAATATTTCTGATAAAATTGCCCAGCTTTCCAACAACCAGTCCAAAAACACTTCTGATGCCAAAGCAGACTTAATTCCACAACCAAACAGTATTCAACAAACAGCTATTGAACAGTCTCCTACTCCAGAAGCCGATGAAGAAGGTTGGTTGGATATTTTAGACGAGGAATTAGAGACCGGATTAGCGGAAAATCATTTTTCTGAATTAGATGATGAGGAGTTGGAAGCATCCATTGAACGGGCATTGTTAGATATTGAAACACTTGATGACAATTCATCTTCGGCCATTGAAGAACACATGGTTTCAGGCACCAATCTGTCCTCTAACAGGGCACCAGAGCATGAGCAGACCAACAGAATAGAACCGACGCTTGAGGATACTCAAGAAAGTTTTATTTTTGAGGAAGACTTCAGTGCCGATATCTTAGAACCCAGTATTCAAGATATCAATCTAGAAACAAAGGATGCAGTTCAAGATCCCACTTTTAGCGAAGCTGAATATAGTCCAGACATTACCCCTGATATTTTAGAAGATAACACTCTACAGGATGTGGATGTGGATGTGGATGATGTAGTAAAAATTCCATTAGCTGCAGATGAAAATGAAATTATTCATCAATTAGATATGTCCACCTCGATAAATCAACGGGCTAATCTATCAGAAAAAACGGATCCCTTGCTTGAACCGCTAAATAATGAAGAAGAAGTCGTGACTTCTTTGCCGCTTTCAGATGAAGAATTGCAGCAAGCAATTGCCAAAATTTATCAAGAAGCTCAGTCTATTAAAAACCCAGAGCACTTAGCTGAGGAATTTCATTCTCCTTTTGAAGAAGAATCTTCTGCCTTTGAGATTCTGAATCGAGAAGATGAAGATGAAGATGACAAAAACCAAGAAAATGACAAAGAGCGTACAAGCGTACATCATGATACAGCCACCAAAATAACAAAAACCAAGGATCCAGATAATTTTGAATCCTTTCTAAATGGCGATAAACCAGATATTTTTGAAATAGAAGATTTAGCAAAAGACCAACCTTTTATGAGCATTAGCCATCGTGAACTCTTAGAGGAAGAATGGGATCATTTAGAAGAGACTGACTCGCTAACACAAGAAAAAAAGCCATTGCAATCGCTTGTTTTTAAATTTTCTCTAGGCTTTTTGATGCTATTACTGGGATTCCAAGTCATCCTTTATAACTGGTCATTATGGTCTCAACAACCAAAACACCGGCCTTGGATGGTCACAGTCTGCCATCTCATAGGCTGTCAACTCAATCCGTTACGGGATGTTGATAACATTAACATCATGCAAAGTGCTCTTATCCCAACAGCCACTAACAGCGATCCTAAAAGATGGCACCTAGAGCTCATGCTAGAAAATAAAGCGGAGCTTCAACAGCCCTTCCCAACCATCAAACTTAAAATCATGGGGATCTCAGGCGAAACCCTGGCAGAGAGACTTCTCACAGCTGAGGATTATCTCAGTTCTTCATTTTCAAAGTCCAACATGCCAGTCAATACCCCAATTCATGTTGCACTCGATTTAGATATCGCCGTCTCCAATGTCAAAGGTCATGAACTCATCCTGCTTTGACAACAGAAAAAATTATTTTAAGGTTAAAAAATTGACTAATTTTTCATCAAGCCTCTTCCACAATCTATCTTGAAAGAGTAAAATTACCAGCCTTATTTGAATTTGGATGCTCCAAACAAAATATGCAAATTGGCCCTTATATTCTTGTGAATCCAACCATACTCGCGCCAATGGCTGGCGTGACGGATCTCCCTTTTAGGAAGCTTTGCAAAAAATTTGGTGCGGCCATGGCAATCTCTGAAATGTTAACTTCAGATCACAAGTTATGGCATACACAAAAAAGCCAGAAAAGAATGGATCACTCTGATGAACCTGGTGTTCGTTGGATACAAATTGCAGGATCTGATCCCCTGCAAATGGCACAGGCCGCTAAGTTTAATCAGGAGCAAGGCGCCCAAATAATTGATATCAACATGGGATGTCCTGCCAAGAAAGTCTGCAATAAAGCAGCAGGTTCAGCCTTATTAGCTCATCCTCAATTGGTGAGAAATATATTAAGAGCAGTGATTGACGCAACGAAAGTGCCAATTACGTTAAAAATTAGAACAGGTAGTGATGTTGAGAATCGAAATGCCCTCGACATTGCCCAGATAGCCGAACAAGAAGGTATTTCAGCGCTCAGTATCCATGGAAGAACCAGAGCATGTCGCTTTAATGGATATGCAGAGTATGAGACCATTCGCTTGGTCAAACAGCAGACCAATATCCCTATTATAGCGAATGGAGATATCACCTCGGGTATGATAGCCAAACAAGTCTTGCAAAGCACGCAAGCCGATGCCCTAATGATTGGCAGAGCCGCACAAGGAAACCCTTGGATATTTAATGAAATTAATCATTATCTAACCACGGGAGAACAACTAGCCAGTTTGAAGCAAGAAAAAGTTGCTGAAGTCCTATTGCAACACATCTCTGAGCTACATCAGTTTTATGGCGAATACTTAGGCATTCGAGTCGCTCGAAAACATGTGGGGTGGTATTTGAGCAACCATTTTCAAGAAAAGGCACTAAAAACAACATTTAACCAAATTAACGATAAAATGAATCAATTAAAATTTATACAGAAAATTTTTGCTGATTCACCTCTCGCACAAGCGAGCTAATTGAGAATACAAAAACCTAAACTCTAAAATTAACTAAAAGGCCAAAAAATGACTGTTATGGAAACTCCTCAAAACATCCAAGCACAAAACTCTACAGAACAACCTACTCTGAGAACCTGTGTAGAAACCTCTCTGACCAACTACTTTAAGCAATTAGATGGACAAAAAGTGACTGGACTTTATGAATTGGTTCTTGCAGAAATTGAAGCTCCTTTGATGGAAGCTGTGATGAAACACACCAATGGGAACCAAACTCAAGCGTCTAAATTGCTGGGTTTAAACCGTGGAACTCTCAGAAAAAAATTAAAAACTTACGGCTTAAATTAAACTTAAGCGCTAAGCAACAAAACTCAAATTGTAACTCAAAGCTTTTGAAAACGAATTCATTCGCTATTTTAGAAAATATTTCAGAAAAATGAGTTACCAAAGCTTATCTCAGCAAGGCTACTATCTATAAAGATTTATCTATAAGACCGTAGCCTCCATTCAGATTTAAGAGGTCTTAATGTCCAGATTCACCCCCATACGTCGTGCTTTAATCAGTGTATCCAATAAGACTGGCATCGTGGAATTTGCCAAAGCACTAAATGCGCTAGATATTGAAATATTATCGACCGGAGGCACTGCAAAATTATTCGAAGCTGAAGGTATCAAAGTTACCGAAGTCTCTAGCTATACTGGGTTTCCTGAAATGATGGATGGTCGCCTCAAGACGCTTCATCCTAAAATTCATGGCGGCATTTTAGGTCGTCGTGGACAAGATGATGTTATTATGCAACAGCATGGCATTCAGGCTATTGATTTGCTGGTGGTGAATCTCTACCCCTTTGAAGAAACCATCGCAAAAGAAGGCTGCACTTTAGAAAACGCCATTGAAAACATTGATATTGGTGGCCCCACCATGCTACGAGCAGCAGCTAAAAATCATAACGATGTTGCCGTTGTGGTTGAAAATATCGACTACTCTTGGATCATTCAATCCATCCAAGAGAATGGCGGATTATCACTGGATCAAAGATTTTCTCTTGCAGTAAAGACTTTCGGTCACACCGCTCGCTATGATGGCGCTATTTCCAATTATTTAGGCAAAACCTTAGTCAATAAACCATCAGATGCTGAGGCTGAAAAGAGCCAATTCAGCGATTTAATCAGTTTGCAATTTAAAAGATCTCAAACTATGCGCTATGGTGAAAACCCTCACCAAAAAGCAGCCTTTTATACGGAACACCAGCCCAAGCAAGCCTCAATTTCTACCGCTCAACAACTTCAGGGCAAAGAATTATCCTATAACAATATCGCCGATACCGATGCTGCTTTAGAATGCGTGAAGTCTTTTACCGATGCACCAGCTTGCGTGATTGTCAAACATGCCAATCCTTGTGGGGTAGCAGTTGGTAAGTCAATCTTGGATGCCTATAACAGAGCTTATACAACCGATCCCACATCGTCTTTTGGGGGAATTATTGCCTTTAACCAAACCTTAGATGCAGAAACAGCCCAAGCGATTGTCGATAGACAATTTGTTGAGGTCATCATCGCCCCAAATGTTTCAGCAGAAGCTCAAAAAATCTGCTCAAATAAAAAAAATGTACGGCTCTTATCCTGTGGCCAATGGTCATCACAACTTCCAGAATTGGACTATAAGCGTGTAAACGGTGGCTTATTAGTACAAGAGAGAGATATTGATCTCTTTGAGCAAGAAAACCTTCAAGTTGTCAGTACCCAAAAACCAACAGATCAAGAAATGGCAGACTTACTATTTGCTTGGAAGGTCGCTAAATTCGTCAAATCAAATGCTATCGTTTATGCAAAAAACGGTCAAACTATCGGTGTAGGAGCCGGTCAAATGAGCAGAGTCTATAGCGCTCGAATCGCTGCAATTAAGGCAGCCGACGAAAACCTAGAAGTGGCAGGTTCAGTGATGGCCTCTGATGCCTTCTTTCCATTCCGAGATGGTATTGATGCAGCCGCTGAAGCTGGAATTAGAGCAGTCATTCAACCAGGTGGTTCTATTCGAGATGAGGAAATTATCGCTGCGGCTAATGAACATGGTATAGCAATGGTGTTCACGGGTATGCGACATTTCAGACATTAAAAAAACGACGGCCATTCATTAATAATCTTATTTTGAATGGCTTAATCACGACAGAAGATGCGCAGCATCTTCCAGCAAGGACAGGTTTTAGGCCAGAATAGTGCCACAGCCGAAGCTTCGCCATGCGCGCCATGCAAGAAGGCGCTTTGGTTTGGGAGGGGTGCAGACCTCTTCCAAACCGAGTGGAGTGCGAATGCACATCATCCTTATTGCTTTTAAGTTCGCTAGGAGCCTGTCCGAGAATAGACTGATCTATGAAAAGTTGGTTGGAGCATAAAAAAGGGTTAACATCTTGTGAATGTCAACCCTTTTTTCCGTGAGCTAGAAACTAGAAATTATTTAGTTTCAGGTTCAGCTTTAGCTGGTTCAGTTGCCAAAACTTCAAGTAATTCAACATCAAATAATAAAACTGAATTACCAGGAATCGTTCCTGGACGGCCATTTGGACCATAGGCTAAATCAGAAGGGATAGCCAATTGCCATTTACCACCTTCTTTCATTAATTGTAAGGCTTCTGTCCAGCCAGGAATCACTTGATTAACACCAAATGTTGCAGGTTGGTCACGATCATAAGAGCTATCAAATTTCTTACCATCAATTAAAGTACCCGTATAGTGAACTTTTACTCTATCAGTGGCTTTAGGTGATTTGCCTGTACCAGGCGTTAATATCTTATACTCAAGACCGGAAGCTAAAGTAACAACACCTTCTTTGGCACCATTTTCTTTTAAGAAAGCTTCACCTGTTGCTTTGTTTTCTTCAGCTTTTTTTGCAGCTTCTTCTTTTTCTTTCTTTTGCTTTTCTTGCATGGCTTGTTTCATTTTTTCTTGGAAACCAGCCATCACTTTATCTTGTTCTTCTTTTTCCATTTTTGCAGTGCCTAAAATACCATCTGCAAAGGCTTCAGCTAAAACTTTAGTATCAAGTTCAACGCCAGTGCCGTCCAAAGATTTCAAATTGGTCAACATACCTTGACCCATACCTAAACCAATCGCATAAGATTCTTTACTTTCTTCTTTGACGGCCGTTGTAGATGCAGTAGCTGCTTCCGCGACTTCTTGTTTTGCTGGTTGTACATCTGTAGCAGCTTCTTTTTTAGCGTCGCCACCTTGACATGCAGATAACATAAGACCTGAACATGCCACTAATGCCAATTTCCAGTTTGTTGCTGATTCCATTAATACGTTCCTCTCTTCTAAGGGTTAAAGACCGATTGATTCTACAGCCAGAGACAAGGATATGCCAGTTCTGATAGCAGATCTTTGCATAAATATGTATTATTTTTGCCTTTTTTATTGACTCCTCACATAAATCAACCATGCTTTTAACGAACCTTTTTGAAAAAAAACTCATTTTCTTGGTAATCAGGAGTCAATCTTGAAGTTGTACCCATTAGTATTGTTTCTGTTTAACTGGATGCTTTCCTCTTGTTCGGACAATGAAATTCCAGCGAGCGAAACCTGGCCACAAGCCTCCTATGGCATCACCGATGCGACTATTAATACCACAGGTGATTTCGCCATTGTGGCAGGATTTGATGAACCGGCAGG
>Ga0210050_1002791_pt1 | contig 16246 bp, 17 predicted proteins | sample CryGey132114_all_FD_185463 | JGI IMG/M metagenome (GOLD analysis project Ga0210050, IMG submission 185463) | Groundwater microbial communities from aquifer - Crystal Geyser CG22_combo_CG10-13_8/21/14_all (SPAdes) (version 2) | ecosystem: Environmental > Aquatic > Deep subsurface > Groundwater ...
TAGGGTTCTAAATGTGCTAATAAAAAACGTTTTTTAAGTATTGATTTAAAATATTCATTAACTAATATTAGTTATATTTTATTACAAATAAGACCAGTAAGTTGTCGAACAGCAAAAGTTGGTTTAATATTATATAAAAATGGTTTATTTTCGTATATTTTAGTACCTGATTCAGTTAGTTTAGGTACAGTTTGGTCTTTTGATTTTTTAAGATTGTTAAGAGTTGGGGATTATATTAAATTATTATTGATTCCTGAAGGATTTTCTATTTATAATGTCGAATTAAAATTAGGTTATGGAGGGCAAGTAGCACGTTCAGCAGGAACTTCAGTAAAAATAATTAATAGATATCCTAATAAATATAATAAAATTTTGATTAAATTTCGTTCAGGAGAAGAAGTTTTTGTAAATGCGAATTGTGGAGCTACTATAGGTGTATCCTCTAATAGAAAGCATTGGTTGCGATCTTTGGGTAAAGCAGGAAAAGCACGATTATTTGGTTATAGACCAACAGTAAGAGGAGTAGCTATGAATCCTGTGGATCATCCACACGGGGGTAATACAAACGGGGAAAGTTTTGTATGACTCCTTATGGTTTACTTACTAAAGGAGTTAAAACAAGGCATAGAAATATTTCAAAAAAAATAATATTTAAAAGAAGAGAACGACGAATTGATTGTATTGTTAAAGTTAAGAATTATAAAACAATTTAATTAATAAATTTTTCAATTTAATGAAAAAAACATTTTTAATTGTAAATAATCGGAGGTTGAATTTTATTTCAAAATATAATTTAAGGTTATATAAAAAATGTTTGAGTTTTAAAAATTTTTTTTCTAATAATGATAAGACCCAAACTAATTTATTATTTTCTAACAATAATAAAATACCTATAACATTTTTAAAGAAAATTTATGCTCGTAAAGAAAAAGTTTCTTTACGTTTATTTCGTTATTTTTCTTTGTTAGATTACAGTCGTTTAATTTCTTATGGGGTTAAGTTTTTAGTATCTAAAAAATTATCAGTTTATAGTGGAAAACATTTAAAATTTATAAATTTAAACCAAGTCTTTTAGAAGTTACTTTAAAGTGTTCTTATAAATTTGGTGATTTAATTTTTACAAGGGCACGTTATAAGTTCAAAAAAAAAAAGAAAAAAAAGAAATAATTTACTATGGGACATTTAATAAATCCAATTTCATTACAAGTAAAATATCATGGATCGTGGAAAATAACGTGGAGTCAGTATTTAAGAAAAGATTTTGCATATTTTTTTTTTTTAGATAGATATATAAAAAGTTTAGTAGATTCTATTATTTTTTTAAAAAGTTATTTTAATAAGTTTTTTTTTTATGAATTAAAATTTTTTATGAAAAATGATTTTATTTTGTTTTATTTTTCTTTTAGATTAATTAGAAAAACATTATTTAAGCGCTATTGGACTCATTTTAAAAAAAAAATGAGGTATAATATTTCTTTACAAAAACGAAGTTTTGTAATAAGAAAAAAAAAATTTTTAATAAAAGATATTTTAAAATCTAGAGGACCTTTACTTTTTTCTAAACTTAGTTTTTTGAAGATGTTTAAAACTTTTAATTATAGATATATATTATATTTATTAACTAAATATAAAGAAAGACTTTTCCCATATGATTTTGCTTTAAGATTAAAAATTATTTCTTTAAAAATTAAAAATTTTAATTTGTTTTTTAAAAAACATAAATTATTTAATATATATATATTAAATAATTTATGTTTTTTAAAAAACAAATTAAAATTTTTAATTTTTAAAGAAATAATTTTTAATCTTAAAGCAAAATCATATGGGAAAAGTCTTTCTTTATATTTAGTTAATAATAAAAAATTTATTTTTATCAAAAAATATTTAAATAGATTTTTTTGTGAAAAATTAATTAATATATTTATGTCGCGTTATTTAACTAATTTTGATGTTAAATTAATAGATAAAAAGTTATATTTTTTTTATAATTTTATAGTATTTTAAATTTTTTTCGTTATTATGATTTAAACTTTTTAAAGCATTATGTTTAAATAAAGTTCAACAACAAACTTTAAATTTAAAATTAAGAAATAAAAAGAAGTTAAATTCTCATTTTAAATTAAGTTTTATTTTTTTAAAAAAACAAAATACTTTTTTAAAAAAAAAAGTTGATTTTTTTCTTTTTTTTTTTCAAAAATTTTTAAATTTAAAAATTTTTAATAAATTTTTATCTAATGATTTAAAAATTTTTTCAGAATTAAAATTAAATGAAACGAAATTTAAGATGATTTATTTTCATAATTTAATTGCATTTTTTTTTTAAAAAATTATTTTTATTATAACATAATATACCCCTAGCTCAGTTGGTAGAGCAGTCGTTTGATAAGCGTCAGGTCGTTAGTTCAAGTCTAACGGGGTATATTTATTCAGTTTAAATTATTCAAATTTTTATGAATTTTATTTTTGATAATATTTATATGCAAGATTTTAAAATTGTATTTATATTTTTATGTATTGGTTTTTTTATTAGTATTGAATTTTTTATTTATTTTTTTAATAAATTACCTTTTAATGGAAATTTGATAGCATCTCATTTAACATTATATTATCCATTAACTCCGTCTTTGGTTTCAGTATCAATTAGGTTTATGGGATTATTATTATTAATAATATATACATTTTTTTTTTTTAAATTATCTTTTTCTATATTTTTTAGTTTTATTTTTTTTAAATTTTTAAAAATATTTTTTTTTATTTCTTTAATAGCTTTTTTTAAACATAGTTATGATTCTATGTCGCATTTAGAAGAAGAATCTTTATTTCAAATATCAACTACTAAACATAATGATTAATCCAGATTATTTATTAGTTTTTAATATTATTGTTATCGCATTTATTTTTGCATGTATTTTATTTATACTTAGTTATATACTTAATTATCAAGAAAATAATTTAGCTAAGTTATCAACTTATGAATGTGGTTTTCAACCATTTGAAGATTCAAGGCAATTTTTTAATATTGAATTTTATTTAGTAGGTATTTTATTTGTTATTTTTGATTTAGAAATAGTTTTTTTATTTCCATTATGTGTGTGTTTAAAATTTATAGGTTTTTTTGGGTTTTTATGGGCATTTATTTTTTTAGTAATATTAACCCTAGATTTGTTTATGAATGGGTTAAAGGAGGTTTAGATTGGTAAAAAAAAAGCTATAATTATGATTATATTAAATAAAAATCAAATTTTTAATCGAATTATAAATAAAAAATCAGATAAACAGTTAATAACATTTAATAAATATAAAGTTTTATTTATGTTAGATTTAATTAGTTTGTGTTCTGATGTAGTGGAAAGTGTAGATTTACAGTTTGATACAGCAGTTACTGAAGGTCATATAAATTGTAGTATTAGTGTAAATCCAGTTAATATTTTTTATACCATATTAATGTTAACATCAAGTAATCTTTTTTGTGAATGTAATTTAATTGCAATAACATGTATAGATAATTTAGTTCAAGATAAATTTATTAAGAATTTAGATAAACGTTTTACTTTAACATATATTTTTTTAGATGTTAAAAATAATTCTAGATTGAATATAAATATAAATTTTTCAGAAGGTTATATAATACAATCTATAACTTCGTTATTTAAAAGTGCTAATTGGCTTGAAAGAGAGATTTTTGATTTATTTGGTATATTTTTTGCAGGGCATAAAGATTTGCGTCGAATTTTAACTGATTATGGTTTTCAAGGTAATCCTTTAAAAAAAGATTTTCCTTTAACAGGTTATTTAGAATTAAGGTATGATGAATATAAAAAATATGTTGGTTATAAAAATATTGATTTAATGCAAGAATTTAGAGTATTTAATACAGAAAGCCCTTGGGAAAAATTAGAAATAGTTAGTTTTACATTATAAAAATTATGTTAAAATTTAAAGAAGTTAAAAATTTTTTACTTAATTTTGGTCCACAGCATCCTGCTGCGCATGGAGTACTTCGTTTAATTTTAGAGACGGATGGAGAAGTTATTAAGAAGGCAGATAGTCATATCGGTTTATTACATAGAGGAACTGAAAAATTATTGGAAAATAAAATTTATACACAAGGTTTGCCTTATTTTGATCGATTAGATTATGTATCAATGATGGCACAAGAATTAACTTTTTCAATGTCAATTGAAAAAGTTTTAGGTATAACTATACCAAAAAGAGCAATGTATTTAAGAGTTGTTTTTTTAGAATTAACAAGAATTTTAAATCATTTATTAGCATTAACAACACATGCTTTAGATGTAGGAGCAATGACACCTTTTTTATGGGCTTTTGAAGAAAGAGAAAAATTAATGGAATTTTATGAACGAGTATCAGGAGCAAGATTACATGCAAATTTTATTCGCCCAGGAGGTTTGGCTTGGGATTGTAATTCTTCTTTATTATATGACATTTTTAATTGGTTAAATAATTTTGAGAGTCATATTTTTGAATTAGAAAATGTTTTAATACATAATAGAATTTTTAAACAACGTTTAGTTAATATAGGTGTAATGCCAGCTTTTAAAGCATTTAATTGGGGTTATACAGGAGTTATGTTAAGAAGTACAGGTATAAAATGGGATTTACGTAAAACTGGGTTTCTTAATAATTTATATAAAGATTTTTTAGCTAAAATACCAATTGGTTTACGTGGTGATTGTTATGATAGGTTTTTAATGAGAATACAAGAAATGTATGAAAGTTGTTTTATTATTAGAAATGCGTTAGAAACCTTACCTGAAGGTAATATTATGAGTACTAATAGTAAAATAATTGTTCCACCAAGACGTAATATGCGAATGGATATGGAAGCCTTGATACATCATTTTAAATTATGTTCAGAAGGTTATGATATTTTTAAAGGTCAAAGTTATTTTGCATTAGAAGCTCCAAAAGGAGAGTTTGGTGTTTTTTTAGCAACATCTAATTCTAACAAACCTTATAGATGTTATATACGAGCACCAGGTTTTTTTCATTTACAAAGTTTAGACGAAATGTCTTATAGTCATATGTTAGCTGATTTAGTAACTATTATTGGAACACAAGATATTGTTTTTGGAGAAGTTGATCGTTAAATATGAATATTTCTTATAATTTTTTTTCTTTTATTAAGTGGTTTTATAATTTAATTAGTATAAAGATTATATTATTATCAACAATTTTAATTTTTGGTAGTATATTTTTTTTTTTATCAGTAGAATTTATTTTACCTTTTGGAGAAGGTAATTTATTTTATTGGATAAATTTTTTAAGAAAAAACAATTTGTGTGGTTATATAAGTTGTGATGATATTTATTCATATGTTAATTTAAATACAATATCTAATCTAGAAGATATTTCTTTTATAGTAAATATTAATAAAGAAATATTTACCTCAAATGTAAGTTTAGATGGTCGTTATGATTTACATATTTGTTGGTTTGAATTAGATTGGAATATTATAGATATTCTAAATAAAATAGGACTAGCTTTTAATTATATGGATCCAACATTAGAATTATTAATTTCTAATATAGGAGTAAAGGAAGGTATTAGTAAAGTTTATTATTTTTTTATAAAATTAATTTGTTTATTTATTATTTTCTTACATAGTTATATTTCTTTAATAACTTTAATTTACGATTATCTTTATAAAAGATTTTTAGAATTAAAAGATCAAACTTTTTTAAATTTTTTTTTTTTCATAATGACATTTTTTTGTATTTATTTTAGTTTATGTATTTTTTTATAATATAAAATATATAAATATACTAACATAGAATAATATATATATATATATTTAATTTTAATATGTTTTTTTTTAAATTAAAAGAAAATTTTATAGTTAATAATTTATTAAATTTAAGTGGAGAAAGAACAGTTTATACGAGTACCGCTGAAGCAGTAAAATCAAAAAAAACAAAGAATATGGTTAAAAATACATTAAAAAATAAAGTTTTAAAAAATAAAAGAGAAATTTCGTCAGAAAAAAGTGTTTCAATGGAAATGTTAACTAATTTTGGTTATGTTCATACAGTTGGAGCAGGTATTGCACAAATTAAAGGTTTACTTAAAGTAAAAGCAGGAGAATTGGTAAGAATTTATCCTAATAATATTTTAGGTATTGCCTTAAATTTAAGTTCAAATTCAGTAGGTATTGTTTTATGTGGTTCAGAACGTTATGTAAACCCAAGAGATGTTGTAACAGCTTCAGGTAATTTAATGTCATTACCAGTTAGTCAAGAAATTTTAGGAACAATAATTGATCCATTAGGTTTTAATTTAATGACAAATAAACAATTAAAAGGTTCAAATAGTATGGTTGTTCCTATTGAAAATGAAGCACCAGATATTATTTCTCGTCAACCTATTTTTGAGCCGTTGTTAACGGGTTTAACCGTAGTTGATAGTTTAGTTCCTATTGGTCGAGGACAAAGGGAATTAATTATTGGTGATAGACAAACAGGAAAACATCTATTGCTATTGATACAATTTTAAATCAATCTCATGTTATTTGTGTTTATGTAAGTATTGGTCAAAAATGTTCTAGTGTAGCTCAAATTTTCAAAATTTTAAAAGATAATAATAGAACTAAAAATTTAGTAATTGTTTGTGCAACAGCAGCAGATGCAGCACCTTTACAATATTTAGCGCCTTATTCAGGTTGTGCTGTTGCTGAGTATTTTAGAGATAATTTTGGAGAAGCAACTTTAGTTATTTATGATGATTTAAGTAAACAAGCAACAGCTTATCGTCAAATGTCTTTATTATTGAGACGTCCACCAGGTCGTGAAGCTTTTCCAGGAGATGTTTTTTATCTTCATTCTCGTTTATTAGAACGTGCAGCTAAATTATCAGGAAATTTAGGAGGAGGATCGTTAACAGCTTTACCAATTGTTGAAACACAAGCAGGTGATGTTTCTGCATATATTCCAACAAATGTTATTTCGATTACAGATGGTCAAATATTTTTAGATTCAGAATTATTTACTCAAGGTATTAGACCAGCTGTAAATGTTGGTTTATCTGTTAGTCGAGTTGGTTCAGCAGCGCAATACCCATCAATGAAAGTTTTATCTGGTAGTTTAAAATTAGAGTTGGCACAATATAGAGAAATGTTAGGTTTTATTAAATTTGGTTCAGATATTGATGCAGCAACAGCTGCTTTATTACATCGAGAGAACGTTTAGTTGAAACATTAAAACAACCTAATAATGCTCCAAAAATTATTGAATTAGAAATTTTAGTAGTTGCTTTAGGTAGTTTAGGTTTAATGGATAATGTTTCATTAAAAAATGTTAAATTAGTTATTTATGTTGCTTCTTCAATTTTAAATAATTTATTTAGTAAAAATTCAGTAGTTTCTATTTTAAAATATTTTTTAAGATATTTAACAAAAGATAATTTAAAAACATTTATTCCTGTTATTTTCAAATATATTTTTTTAAGAGAAAATAAAATTAATTATGTTAATAAAATTACAGAAATTGAGAATTTAAAGGCTTCTATTGAAAAAAAAAAAAATGATGAAATTTTAAAAAAACAAAAAGAAGAAGAAATTAAAATACAAGAACGTAAAATATATGAACCTAATTCTAAATAAGGAATAAAATGAGTTTAGTACCTATTATTTTTATTTATTTTGTAAGTTTTTTATTAGTTTTATTTGGTATTGTAGGTTTTTTTTTACAAAAAAAAAGAAGTTTAATTATAGGTTTAGTTTGTTTGGAATTATTATTAGTAGCTTATCAATTAAATACACTAATTAATACATTTATTAATGATGATATTTTAGGTGAGATTTTAATTATTTTAGTTTTAAATGTAGCCGCAGCAGAGGTAGCTATTGGTTTAGCTTTATTGATTTTATATTATAGAATACGAGGTTCTATTGCTTCAAGACATATTTATTTACTTAAAGGATAAATATAATGAAACTTTATAAAAAAAATAATATTAAAGTTTTTGAAAAATTTAATAATTCATTTTTTTTTTTTAAAAATCAAAAATTTTCTACTAAATTTTTATTAAATTTTGGAATACATTTGGGAGGTAATATTAAATTATTGTCTTTAGAAACTAGTTCAATTATTTATGGTATAAGAAATAATAATATAATTATTAATTATAATTCTTTGTTAGTTGAATTAACAAATGTTTTAAATATAATAAAGGGTTTAGGTTATAATAGAGCTATTTTATATTATATTAATACATGTTTAAGTTTTCGTTTTGGTTTTAAATATTTTTATGGTAGGTATAATCGTCATTTATTTTTTCCTATTTATTTAAATATTAAAAATGTTTTAAAAAAATTCAAAATTTTATTAAGAAGAAATTTCAAAAAAGGTGGTTATAAAAAAAGCTTGTTTTTTAATAAAAAACAAGCTTTTTTTATAAATAGTGGAATTTCATTATTACGTAAAGTTTTTGTATCTTCAAAATGGTCTTTTGGATTTATTTCTAATTCAACAGGATTTTTAGAGTTTGTTAAAAATGTTTTATCTAATACAATAAAAATAGGAAAAAACAAAAATGTTTATCTAGATAAAATTAATGAATTAGTAGATTTTTATCCTTTTTTACCTAATTTTAGTTTTATAGGTGATCATCGTTTTAATTATTGGGTAGTTAATGAATGTGAACAGATAAAAGTACCTTGTGCTTCAGTAGTTGATTGTTTTACAAATAAGTCTTTGTTGAGTATGTATGGTATTCCAGGAAATGCTTGTTCAATGGATAGTAATTTATTTTTTTTATTAGTAGCCATTTCAAGTTATTTAACGGGATATAATTTAAATATTTTAAAATTTAATTTTCGAAAAAATTATAATAAAAAAAAAAAACTTTTAAAAAAAAATAATTTTTTTTTTAAAAGATTTAGTTTAGTTTTAAATTTAAAATATTAGTTTTTATTTAATATTATTAGTTATTAATTTATTTATAAAAATTTTTATAGATTTTTATAAATTTTTATCAAAATTATTTATATATTTATATCATGGCTGCACAATATATTTTTTCAGTTTTAGAACAATTTGATATTACTAAAATTTATTTTAGTTGGAGTTTACCTTTTTTAGGTATTTTACCTATAAAATATATTTTTAATTTTTTATTTAATACAAAATTTATATTAATTTATAATTGGTTTAAAGTTTGTTTTTTTAATTTTTATAATTATAAACTAGTTGGTCAATTGTTGCTTTTTTTTAAAAATATTTTTCAAATTATTCAAAGTTTTTTTATTCCAACAGGTTATTTTACTAAAAATTATACGTATGGTCGAATAGCTTATTTTGGATTAAGAGTTTTTTTAAATTTATTTATAAAAAAAAAAATTTTAATGTTTTGGAGATTTAATTCGTTAGTAGTTAAAATTAAAATACAATTAATTTTTCAACAAGCTATAAAAACTAATTTTGGAGATCATTATCCTTATTTTACTAGATTATTAAATTATTATCCATATTTAGCTATGGTTTTTTTTTTAATTCTTATTCATAATTTTAATGGTTTACTTTTTTATGGTTTTACTAATACAGCTTTTTTACTTCAAAATTTTGTAATATCTTTTCAATCAGTAGTAGGATTAACTATCTTAGAGTTTTTATAAGATCTTATGATTTTTATAAGATGTTTGTACCATCTAATGTTCCTGTATTATTATTACCTTTTTTAGTTATAATTGAAATAATTTCTCATATAGCTAAAATATTTAGTTTAGCTATACGATTATTTGCTAATATGATGTCAGGTCATGTTTTATTACATATTTTAACAGGTTTTGTTTTAAGTTTAGGTAAAATGAATTTATTTTTTGTAGTTTTACCTTTAATAGTTATTTATGCAATTATTTTATTAGAATATGGATTAACTTTTTTACAAGCTTATGTTTTTGTTACTTTATTAGCTATTTATTTTGAAGAACATTTTGGGTTTGCTAAAGAAGAGTCAGAAGAAGTTTCTAATTTAATAGGAGTAAATAAAGAATTATATCTTTTTAGGGAAACTTTTTTATATAAATTTTTACTTTATTATTATGAAACAGATTTTTTTCAAGTTTTTGTAAATAATTGGAGAAGACGTAAAGCAAGACGCAAACGTAATTTATATTGGGAGTATACAGAAATAACACCTTTTTATTTAAAAATTAAAAATAAATAATAATGGTTGATTTATTAAATGTTTTAAATTATAATTTATTTTTTTTAGTAACTATATTTATACTTGGTTTATTTATAATAATTACTGGATTATTAATTATTTTAGTTGAAACACCAGTACATTCAGTTATGGGTTTAATGTTTATATTTTTATTTTTAACAGAATTAGCATTAATTTTTCAATTAGAATTTATAGCATTTATTTTTGTTATTGTTTATATAGGAGCTGTGTGTATTTTTATGTTATTTCATGTTAAGTTATTATATACATTTGTACCTACACATTATTTTTCAGATAAAGAAGATAATATAGCATCTTTAGTCGCGTGTTTTATTATACCTATTATACAAATAATAACATTAATTTTATATAAATCAGAATATGAATCATTAAAAGAATTAAAATTATATAGTTATTCTATTTATTTTGCACCTATTTTTAAATTTCAGAAAGTAAATTATAATTTTTATAATTTTTATTCGTTTTATGAATTTTTCGAAACAATAACAACAACTCAAATTTTAGGTTATTTACTTTATAATGTTTATTATATTTATTTAATAATTGGTAGTTTATTATTATTTGTAGCTATGGTTGGAACTATTCGTTTGGCGATACAAGAAAATACAGTAAAGTTAAAACAGTCTTTACGTGATCAAATTTTTTTAGAAATAAGTACTAGTCTTAGGAAAAGAGAATCTTTTTAAAAATTTATTTATGTATAGTTTACATGTTTATTTATCAAATTTATTATATAACCCAGAAGCTCAAATTTGCTTTCAGGATCCTTCCACTTCATTGATGGAGAATATTATTGATTTACATCATTTTATATTTTTTTTTGTAGTAGTTATTTCAGGACTTGTTTTATGGTTATTGTTTCAAATTATTGATAATTTTATTTATTCTTATAGATTTATTAATAAAAGAATGAGTAAAGTAAGAAATATTTATTATAATGAAAGTGTAGATAATTATTTAATTTATAATTTTGCTCAGTTAAATTATAAAAATAGAACTTTTAAAGAAAATAAAACTTTAGAAGCTTGTTGGACATTATTTCCAGCAATAATACTTATTATAATTTCGGTACCATCTTTTTATATGTTATATATTTCAGAAGAGAGTGTAACAACAGTTTTAACTGTTAAGGTAGTCGGTTACCAATGGTATTGGACATACGATTATACTAATTTTTTTCCAGAATGGTTTAATATTAAAACGGATTCAAAAGATATTGATGATTATATCATTGAAAGTTATATGGAACCAGAAGAATATTTAAATAAAGAAGAAGGTAGTTTTAGATTGTTAGAAACAGATAATATTTTAATTCTTCCTACAAGGGTTCATTTAAGTATTATTGTAACAAGTATGGATGTTTTACATAGTTTTTGTGTACCATCATTAGGAATTAAAATAGATGCAGTTCCTGGTCGTTTGAATAAAATGGATATTTTTATTTATAGAATGGGAGTTTTTTATGGTCAATGTAGTGAGATTTGTGGTATTGGTCATGGTTTTATGCCAATTTGTTTACATGCTGTTTCTTTTTTAAATTTTTTAATAGGAGATTTATAATATAAAAAAAATGTATTTACTTATACTTTTAGGTCCTATATTTTCTTTAATAGTTTTATGTTTTGTATATAGATTTATACCTAGATTTTTTTCATTTTTAATAATATTAGGTTCATTATTTTTATCATTATTATTAAGTTTAATTACAGTTTATGAAGTAGTTTATTCAGACTCTTTTTGTTTAATTGAATTAAATACTTGGTTTAAAGTTGGTCTTTTAGAAGTTAAATGGTCATTTTTATTTGATAAATTAAGTACTTTTCTTTTATTTATTATTGTTTTTATTTCATTATTAGTTCATTTTTTTGCTTTAGATTATTTAAATGAAGATCCACACTTACCTAGGTTTTTAATGTTGTTATCATTATTTACTATTTTTATGGAAGTTTTAGTAACATCAGGGAATCTTATTCAATTTTTTTTTGGATGGGAAGGGGTTGGTTTAATGTCTTATTTATTAATTAATTTTTGGTTTACACGTTATGGAGCAAGTAATGCAGGTTTAATGGCAATAATTTATAATAAAATAGGTGATATGGGTTACTTTTAGGTATTACTTTAATTTGTACAGTTTTAGAAACAGTTGATTTTTTATCGTTATTTCTTATGACTCAATTTATTTCGGATATAAAAATACAGTTATTTTATACATATTTTAATTTTTTAGATTTAGTTACATTTTTTTTGTTTTTAGGTGTAATAGGTAAATCTGCTCAAATTTTTTTAGAATCTTGGTTAGCTAGTGCAATGGAAGGGCCAACACCTGTTTCATCATTATTACATGCAAGTACTATGATTGTTAGTGGAGTTTTTTTATTATTACGTTTTCAATCTTATATTTTATCAAGTTTTAATGGTTTAATTATTATTACATTTGTGGGAGCATTAACTGCTTTTTTTGCAGGAACAATAGGTTTAGTTTCTATGGATTTAAAACGTATAATTGCTTATTCAACTTGTAGTCAAATGGGTTATTTAGTTTGTTGTTTTGCTTTAGGAAATGCTAGTTTAAGTTTTTTTCATTTAGTAAATCATGCTTTCTTTAAATGTTTATTATTTGTTGCAGCAGGAACTTTAATTCATGCAATAGTTAATGAGCAAGATATACGTTTAATGGGTGGTTTTTTTAAATTATTACCTTTTAGTTATGTTTTAATAGTTTTTTCTTCATTTTCATTAATGGGGATGCCGTTTTTATCTGGTTTTTATTCAAAAGAAAAAATTGTTGAAGATAGTTTTTATATTTTTAATCATTCAAATTTATTTGGTTTTTGGTTAGCATCTTTTTCTGCATTAATAACAGCAATTTATTCTATTAGATTAATTTTATTAGTTTTTTTTGGAGTACCTAATAATTTCAAATTACGTTATTCTTTTTTACATACTAATATTCAGTTTTATTTAAATTGTGTTTTATTTATTTTAGGTTTAGGAAGTATTTTTAGTGGTTTTTTTTTTGAAGATTTAATTATTGGGTTAGGAAACAATTGGTTTATAACTACAAGTAATTTAAAGTTATATAATATTCATATTGATTTGGGTAATTTATATATAAATTCTATACCTTTTTATTATACGTGTTTAGGTTTTTTTGTTTCATTTTTAATTTTAATTGATATGAGTTTTTTAAATTTATGGTTTTTTTATTATTATAACAAATTTATTATTATAAATTTAAATTTTTTTATTAATTTTTTTAAAAAAAATAATTTTGATAATAATTTATTTATTTTTAAATTTTCAATAATTAAGTTTTTTTATAGTTTTTTAGGAAATAGGTGGTTTATTAATTTAATTTATAATAGGTATGTTACTTCATTTTTTTTTTTTTTAGGTTATAATGAGACTTTTGTTTTATTAGACAAAGGTTTTTTAGAAGCTTCAACATTAATTAGTGTAAGACGATTAGTTAATTTATTTAATTTTTTTTCTTTAACTTTTTATAGATTTTTTTTTTTTGGTGAATTATTTGGTTATATATTTTTTTCATTTATTTTAATTTATTTTTTAAGTTTTATTAACTTTTTTGAAGAATTAATTATTTTTAGTGATAATTTTTTAGATCGATTTATGTATAAACTGGATTATTATTTTGCTTTTTTATTTTTTTTTGCGGTACCACGTAAAAAAACAAGAGTGAAAGTAACTAATTATAAAAAATTATTTAGATTTAATAAATTAAATTCATTTTTAGTTTTTACAAAAAAATCTAAAATTCAAAGTTAATTTTTTAGGGGGGTTAAACCCCCTTTTTTATTTATATATATATATATATATATATATATATAAAATTATTATTTTATTATGTTTAATTTATTTTTAAAAAGAGGTTTATTTTTATTATTATCGATATCATTTGTATTTATTTCTTTATGTATTTGTAAATTTAGTTTTTTTAAAATATTAAATATTTTAATTAATTTTGAGTTAAATTTTAATATATATTTTTTTTCTTATATAGTTTTATTATTTATTATGTTTTTAAAGTTAATTTTTATTAAATATAATGATATTTTAAGGATAAAACGATTATCATTATTATTTAGTATAAATTTATTTAAATTTTTTTTATTATATTATATAAAATTTAACAATTTAGAAAATATATTTTATTATATTTATCAATTTAAATCATTTGGTAAAATTTTTGATATAGAATATAGCATAGGTTTTGACAATTTAGGTTTTATTTTTATTTTTTTAACTATATTTTTAATAACAGTTTGTTTATTAATTAGTTGGGAAAGTGTATTTTATAATACAAAACGATTTTTTTTATTATTTATTATTTTAGAAGTTTTATTAATTCAAGTTTTTTGTTCATTAGATTTAATTTTATTTTATATTACTTTTGAAAGTATTTTAATTCCTATGTATTTTTTAATAGGTTGTTGGGGTGCTAGAGAAAGAAGATTACATGCAGCTTATAGTTTTTTTTTATTTACATTAGCAGGATCTTTATTAATGTTAGTTGGTTTAATTTTTTGTAAATCTACTAGTGGAACAACTAATTATTTTGAATTATGTTATTATACGTTTACTCCTTATAGAGAATTAGTTATTTGGTTATGTTTTTTTTTTGGTTTTGCAGTTAAAATACCAATGATGCCTGTACATATTTGGTTACCAGAGGCTCATGTAGAGTCAATTACAGCAGGTTCAGTTGTTTTGGCAGGTGTACTTTTGAAATTAGGTACTTATGGTATTTTACGTTTTTTATTACCTTTATTTAAATTTAGTTCTTATTATTTTTCACCTTTAGTATATTTAATTTGTTTAATAAGTATGTTATATGCATCATTAACAACTTTACGTCAAATTGATTTAAAAAAAATAATTGCATATTCTTCAATAATTCATATGAATTATTTAATTTTGGGTTTATTTTCTTTTAATATTGAAGGTTTAGTAGGTAGTTTAATTTTGATGATAGCTCATGGGTTTGTTTCAGGAGGGCTTTTTGTTTGTGTAGGTATTTTATATGATCGTTATCATACTAGATTATTAAAACCTTATGGTGGTTTAAATTATTATATGCCTTTTTTTTCTTTTTTTTTCTTAGTATTTACATTAGCTAATATAAGTTTTCCTGGATCATTTAATTTTTTAGGAGAATTTATGGTTTTATTAGGAATATTTAAACAAAATATGAGTCTAGGTATAGTTACTATGTTTATTATGATTTTTAGTACATGTTATTCGGTTTGGCTTTATAATAGAGTTTTTAGTGGGTTAATTAATAAATTTATTTTTAGATTTAGTATGGAAAATATTTTAATTAAAAATTTTAATTTTTCAAGAGAAGCTATATCACATTTTACTGATTTAAATTTAAGAGAATTTACTAGTTTAAGTTTATTATTAATACCAACTATATATTTTGGTATTTTTTATGATATTAATACTTTTAATTGGTTAGGGTTTTATTATATTTTAGTATAATAATTTATGATTTCTAATTATAATTATTTAGATTTTTTATTATTATTAGGAGATATTTTTCTTTTAGGGGTTGTAATTATTTCTTTATGTATTTATACTATTTTTGAAAAAAATTTTTCTAAATTAAATAGTAAAATAAATTTTTTTTATAGTGTAGCTATTTATATTATTTTTAGTTTAAATTTATATTTATTTTTCATTTATTCAAGTTTTAATATAAGTTTTTATATTTGTAATTTTACTTTGTCTAATATTAATGGTATGGATTTTTTTAAGTTTTTTTTAGTTATTTTAGTTATTTTTGTTTTTTATGCAAGTATTTCTAGTAAAGTTTTTAATGAACTTAAATATGTACCTTTTGAATTTAATTATATGTTAATTTTTATTTTTTTTGGTATTATTTTTTTATTATATTCATTTGATTTTTTAATGGTTTTTTTAACTTTAGAATTACAAAACTTTTCTCTTTATATTTTAATGAGTATGCAACGTAATAAAAAGATTGCTGTTGAAACAGGAATACGTTATTACTTTTTAGGAG
>Ga0210050_1002799_pt1 | contig 16214 bp, 12 predicted proteins | sample CryGey132114_all_FD_185463 | JGI IMG/M metagenome (GOLD analysis project Ga0210050, IMG submission 185463) | Groundwater microbial communities from aquifer - Crystal Geyser CG22_combo_CG10-13_8/21/14_all (SPAdes) (version 2) | ecosystem: Environmental > Aquatic > Deep subsurface > Groundwater ...
CGCGTGGGGGAAACACTACTCATCGATGATCTGGAGTTTGAAGGATCGCACGAAGTAAAGCAGAAAAAGATTACCGGCGAAGTCCCGCTGCGTCTGAGACTCACACCCAAAACATCCATTCGTAATATCGACTTTAACTGGGAAGCTCCTAATGCTACGGAAGTAGGTTCCACCGAAGAAACATTGGAAGCCATCTACCGCCGAGAAGGCACGTACAATATCGTTCTCGTTGCAGAAGATGCGGAGCATCGCGCGATGCGCATGCCGATGAAAGTTGAGGTACTCCCACCGAAACCCACTGTAAACTTCATCATGGAACCGGAGGGCGGAGTCGCGCCGCTCTCCGTACGGTTCGATGCCTCTGCCACAATCATCCCCGGAGAAGAAATTACCGGATTTGAATGGACATTTGGCGAAGATGGCATCGGTCAAGAGAACACACTCTTCGGCAGTGCGCACGCGACACATACCTACAGAAAAAGCGGAACTTATGAAATTACTCTCAAAGTACGGACCGTGAGCGGAAAGAATGAAGCTGAAGTTTCAAAAACGATTGTCGTGCGTGAAGCACTGATTAAGGCTTGTGCATTCCCCAGTCGCGTCCAAGGCAACGCACCGCTGGAAGTACGCTTCGATGGCGGTTGCAGCACGGGCGCTCAGGAACTCCTGTGGGATTTCGATGACGGATCTTCCGGAAAAGGGGAAACTGTTGTCCACATCTTTGAAAAACCAGGTGTCTATACTGTCCTTCTTCGTGTACGAGATGCCAGCGATCGCGAAAGTACGTGGTCGGAAAACATCACTGTCACAGTCCCATCTCCTTCCCCGTAAACTCTCATGAAACAGAAAACCATCGTACGATTCGTGGCAATTCTGGGCGTGATTGGACTGATTTTAGGTGCAATTCTGCCTGCTATTGTCTGAACCGCACCTGCCTGCCGGCAGGCAGGGATTACGCAGATTACGCAGATCCTGTTATGATGCACATCATGAAGCATGGTTTTTTGCTGATAAATAAGCCAATTGGCCCCACAAGCCACGATATGGTGCATGCCATGAGAAACGTGTTGCACGAAAGATCAATCGGCCATATCGGCACACTTGATCCTGCCGCATCAGGACTGCTTGTCCTTGCTGTGGGCAAGAAAGCACTGAAAGTCATTGAGTTCTATTCCGGTTTACAGAAACAGTACGAAGCATCAATTACCTTGGGAAAAATAAGTTCTACCTACGACCAGGAAGGCAGTATCGAAGACATACCGCAAAAACCCGGATGGACTCTTCCCACAATCGACGTAATCCACAATGTCATTGCGTCTCGTTTTGAGGGAAGTATCGAGCAGATACCCCCGGTATATTCCGCCATTCATGTGAATGGACAACGCGCTTATCACTACGCACGCAGCGGAGCATCGCTTGCCATCCCTGCCCGAACGATCACCATCAAAGAATGCCGTATTCTCTCCTACGATTATCCACATCTTCGATTAGCGGTCACTTGCTCATCCGGCACATATATACGATCGCTTGCGCATGATCTGGGACAGGTGCTCCGCTCCGGCGGGTATCTCTCTGGGCTCAATCGCACCAAAGTAGGAGAATGGTCACTCGAAAACGCACAAGAAACGAATCAAGTGACGTGGGCCCATGTCACACCACTCAAATCTATCCTTACACATCTGCCTTCACTCGAGCTCAGTGAGAAAGAAGCTGAAGATATCAAACACGGCCGCACCATCCCACACCCCATCAGCACCGACACCATCGCCTGGTTCGACGGTTATCCAATCGCCATCCTCACTCCGAAAGGAAACGATGCTCATCCAAGGAAGGTGTTGTAGAATCTGCACACAAAGGAGACGCTATACCATAGCGTCTCTTTGAATTTGTCTATGAATCCCTCTACCTCCTCAGGCTCAAAAAACACAATGTAGGCCAAGGGCATGATCCAGAACCACCAGATGGCACTGAGGAAGAGGGAAACGATGAGGTGGAAGAAGATCCCGGACGCAATCGCATAGAGACGCAGTTTTGGAATCCAGAGTCCCACAGGAATCCAGAGTTCAAGAAGCTTCACCGTGAAGAGCATCAGAGAATAGACCCAAAATGGAGGACTGAGCTGTACAAACCACCATGCCAGAGGCAAAGACCACATGTCTTGAAAGGAATAAAAGAACATTGTTGGATCCTGCCAATCGGGAAGCCAAAGTTTCTGCACAGCGACACCCAGATATGTCGCACTGAGCTGCACGGCAATCAGCCGTTGTGTCAGTACGGGAGCAGGCATGGCGTGAAACCATGATCCAAACCGCCACCATGCATCCAGAGAAAACGTCGCTCCCGCATCCGTGAAGAGAAATGCCACCAGCAGGAAAAAGAACAAACGATGATACGTCGCGGGCGCATTGTGAAACGACAGTTGATAGTAGTAGGTCAACCCCAAGAGACAGAGAATCGCACTTAATCGTGTGCGGTAACCCAACGTGAAACTCACGATCACCGCAAGAATCACTCCGTAGATCACCCACGCGACTGTAGGAGAAGGAAGTTGCAGTAGCGGATGAACGAATGCAGGTGTGCTGTAGATATTCGGAATCGCAATTCCTGCATGGGAATAGAGAAGGGGAATATGAGGAAATGATGAAAGGACATAGAGAAGCAGATACAGTCCACATACAATACGCACAGTGGCAACGAGATACGGCGGCCCCTCACGCATCCAGAACCGTTTCCATTGCTGCCAGAGGGAGTGCATGATAATTTTCATGGATACATTACCAAAGGAGTGCGTTCAATAAATTCTCTATGGCGCAGATGGGTAAATCCTGCAGTGGACTTTGGCCATGTCTCCCAAGAGAGTCGCACAGACCGATACCCGCGTCCCCGTTCTGTCTCACGAAGAAAAATGTTCTCCGCAAGGAGATGAAATGCTTTGCGGTGCTCCTCCTCTCCCACTCTCTCAATCGTCATGAGACGCCGGTGCATCGTCCGCGTTCCGAGGATCATCGTCGGATAGTAAGGATCAAGATCAATCGTCACCCACGATCCATCCACCCACCCCTCTGCGAGGAGATCTGCATTCTCACGGTTATATTCCTGAAACGGTGCCATGAGAAAGTATTCAAAGAGCACCAATGGTTTGGGCGCCAGAGGAGGGAAGCGCCGAAAGAGGGTGAAATACAATCCAGACAGAACACTCACAACATAGATTGCAAGCAACACATGAATGCCCACTCTTTGTAGAGTCTCCATGAAGATACGTCCAGTATAGCTTCTACACAGGTATGAAACAGCTGCTGACAAGCCAGATTCAATCCAGTACTCTGGTTTCCATTGGGTCGGTAGCTCAGTCGGTAGAGCAGTTGGCTCTTAACCAATTGGTCGTGGGTTCAAGTCCCACCCGACCCACCATGACATCTATTTTTCTGAGCGACATTTCCACACCTCATATACCACCATAGCAATGAGGACTGACGGAATAAGATTAAAGAGGAAATGCCACCACACGCGATAGGACAGATTCACCCATGGACTGATCTGTAAACCAAAAAATGTGCTCAGTCCTATAGATTTTCCAATAAAGAGAGCAGACAGAGACAGACTGATATGCTCATACAAGTGAAATGTCTCAATGAAAAGCGCCCACACTACTTTTCTTGAACGCACAAAGTACCTCAAAGCAATGATGCCGATGAGAAAGATGCCATTCCCTATGAGGTGCAGAAATTCAAACCCTAAATACGCCTGACGAACCGGGTCTGCATGTGGAAAAAGAAGCATGCCCACTTGATGCATGCACCACATGCCAAATGGCGTCATGTATGCTTTCTGCTGTTGAACCGCTATCCAGGAAAACACCTGCGCAACATGTTCTCCAAAATGCACGACTTGAGCCGCAAGACATACAATAGCAATTATGAAAATCAGCCACGTAAGAGGATATGTGCGTAAACGGGAGAAGTACGTGTACATACAAGAAATATATCAGAAACCTCCTGGAAGATGCCAGGAGGTTTGGCTGTGGGAATCGGTTCAGGTGATACGTCGCAAATCGTGGACGGTCTTGTCCGACTCATCACGAACTTTCAAGTCCGTGTCATTGAGTGTGAGAATGGTGAATTCTCTCGTGTACGGAATGAACCAGTACACCACGCGTATCGTTAACGTGTCTCCTTTGATGGAGTACGTGAAGTGCATGGTTCCATCCTTATCGGTCCACGTTCCCGTCTTATCCTTACGGAACTCGATGATCACATCCTTCTTGGACGGATCTTTTGGTTGCCACTTGCCAACAATTTTCTCCTCATGCGACCGCGGTTGTTCACAACCAACCGCAGACCCGCACAGAAAAGAGAAACACACCAACACTATTCCAGACGTTACGAGACGTTTCATGAGACTGCTCCTTTCTTTGTTCTATCCCACAGCAGTGCAAAAGAGCACAAGAATGCAGTGTACTATAGATGTAGTATCAACAACAAGAAAAACACACAATGGTCAACTCGTTGTTCTTGGTAAATAATTTTTTTTATTGCATGATCTCATTATCCTTTATGCCGAAGCACTCTCCAGTGTCGGCAGAAAAACAATCAGGATCACCTGATACACATACAACATTGCTTACAAAAGAACTCGAACAGACATGTGTCTATAGACCAAAAAGGTTGTCTGTTATTCAACGTCGTTAACGTGTTCTATTTCCCTATTTTCCCTTAACTATGCCTCAAACACCAGACCTTCCCATGCGCAAATATGATGCTGACTTGGTAGAACGCCTGCAGCGTATTCATAAAACTGGAAATGGAAACAGGGAACAGAAAAAAACCGGCGAGAGAAGAAATCAGTTATTCGAACAATTACAAATCACCGATGAAGAATTCCTTGCATCCTACGAATTTATTCGTGATGCTTTGCGAAAAGAAGTTGCTGTTCTGCTCAATTCGCTCAAGGGGAACACTGAAAATTTGCGTACAATAGAGTCGAAATTCATTGACTCTGTTGAAGAGCAACTACGACAGGAACATAGTCCCCTGTATGTTGCCGAGTTGAAAAAGTATTATGCACTTCTCGCACGAGAAATTGAAGCGCAAGGAAATAATGCAGAAGACATAAAACGTGGAACGCACTCTGCAGAATACGAGCAGTTACGTCAGCGCCATTTGCTCGCCATGCGCGATATTGAATTAGGATTGCAGTTGCAAGCTTTTAACGCTGAAAAACCAAAGAAAGTAGAAGAAGTTCTTACAGAGCATGTATCGGAACGTGCAACATCGGCACAAACGCTCATGGAGATCCGACGTAAAGTGAGCGCATCTCTACAGGATGTTATGCAGAAAAAACACGAAAACGCACTTGATGATCCAGTGACCACAATGGATGCATTTTATGAAGAAATTGATATGGAGAAGCGCAGTGAACAAGAACAACAGTTGCCACAACAGGTACTGAACATGTTCGGACGTGGGGGAAATAAAAAACCATGTTACACCGAAGACGAACTCATGAGCATCCGCGGTCAATTTGGCAAGCGTATAACAAAAGACCGAATGGCATGGGCTTTGGGCTTACTGAGAAGCCAGAAAAAAATTGCAGTACTACCTGGACACGGAGGAACAGAAATTATTCTCTGTCGTGACCCATCACATCTCACCTACACCCGAGAAGAATTAGAAAATGTTCTTGATCCAAGTGTATACGATCGACTCGGGCAATTTATGTACATGGGCATCGCCACAAGCCCACAGCAGAAAATTGATACCACATACTTAGAGGAAAACGATGCCATTCTTGGCATCCCTTCAGAAATCGCTGAACAGATGATGCAGTCGTTTCTCAAGAGAGGAGTCCTAAAAGAAACTGCATCGAAATATTCTCTGAATAAGAAAATTCTGCAGACAACCGGTCTGCGCCCAGGATGGGAGTTGATGCAAGTAATGGATGGCGTGGAGAAGATCACCAAGGACGCGATGGCCCATGGACAAGAATCAGCGGAAGGACTTATTGACAATACTTCGGTTGAAAAGGAAACAACGGGGGGAAAATTTTTAGAGAGAATCGCCAAGCGGTATAGGGAATACCGCGAGAAGCGTACGGTGAAGAAGCTCGAATTTGATTTTCAGGATAAGGAGGATATTCGTCTCATGGACTTGAGTAACATCCAGTTTGGCCATGCGATGCTGGATGTAGAATTTTTGCAAGAAATGAAAGAGCGAATTAATACCCTCCCCCCAGATCACATACCAGATGTGATTGTTGTGGATGGTGTGCTCTATGGGAACTATCAGTTCCAGAAAAAGAAGCGCCAACGTCTGAAAGTTGCTCCAACCTCAGAGCAATATGACGCAGCAGCAGAGCTTTTTAACTGGCTCGAGTATTTGCAACAAAAACATGGAACAAAGTTAATTTGCAATATGAGCAATGAAGATGAACATCTTGTGGAGCACTATGCAGTGGATACGACGATGCGCATTGCACAACTTGAACGTGAGCGAGCGCGTGCAGCTGCAAGTTCTGGCGAAGAGATGGAGATAGGACTGACACCGTATTGGCGTGTTGAGCAGATCAAGCAATCATCACTCTATATGCACAACTTTGACCTGCAGTGGGACGTTGCTTTGCCGTACTCCGTTGTGACTGGTCATCAGCTGACTGCGAATGAATATGATCTCTTGATTGATACATATAAGAAGCTTGTCAGGGGAGAGACACCGAGTGATCATGCGCAAGAAGTATTGGAAATTGATAAAATTCCACTTCCTGGCAAAAAAATTGAGGATCAGGATCTGATCTTCACAGATGATTTTGAAGCATTATGCAAGAGAGCTGGTAAGAGGCCACTCGTTATTCGTGGTACGCAATCTATGCGTGCGACCAGGAGTTCTATGGTGCAAGATCCCATGGGTGCTCTTCGGGCTGTCATTGGCCATAAGCAGTCACAGCGCAAAATACGCAAGCGTATTAATAAAGAACCACGACCGGATGAAAACCCTCCCGATGCATGGGCAGTGTACGATCAAAATGTATTCAGCGCGGAGAATATTGGCGGAGAGCATGGAGTACTTGCATATTCCACAGGAACTCTGCGTAGGGGACAGATGGACTTGAGTTCTTACAGTAGAGGAGTTCAGGATGACAACATGTGGCGTGCGCTCCTCAATCGCAAGGACTGCGTAACGCCCACAGTCACGACCATTGGTTTTGGTGCTGATGGAAGTCGATACTATGACATCTATAATGAAACATTTAACGCGCTCTCTGAAACATCCGAATCTCCCAAACGTACAGCGGTAGTAAATATTTCTGACTGGCAGGTAGGGTCAATCACATGTGCTGCTGACTATCTCGTGAAGATGCTCACCATGGCGCTCCATACACTCACACGCACGCATGACGAAGTCATTATCCTCCTCAATGGCGATCTCTTCCATGGACACAACTACAAGATGGCTGCGCAAGAAGGGAATCCCTTTGGCATGCCTTTCCCGCGTGATCAACAAGTATTCGTATCTGATCTGCTGGAAAATATCCTCTCAAAGGTTCCAAGGAAACTCAAACAGAAGATTAAAGTGGTACATATCACCGACGGAAACCATGAGTGGAATTCCGGTGAAGCGTACTATGGAAATTCGTATCTCCATCCGGTAGAACTTATATTCCGCCATCACTCGGATAACACCTATGATACGCTCTACCATAAGTACGGGTTTGAGCGTGGTCGCAATGGAATAGTGATGAAGGGAAGCATGATGACCGAAAAGGCAGGGGGCTTTAATGTCTGGATGCGACACTACTTGTTGGAAAGAGGTATGAAAGGATCAGGAAGCAATCCTGCATTGCAAGGGAGAACACTCTTCCCAAGTCAGGGAAATCAAATGGAGAACGTTGACATTGTTCCGTACTCACATTTCCACAACATGCGTCTTCTTAGTGTGGGCGATAAGATTGTGAAAGGAAATCCTTGTGTAGCATATCCATCGTACTATGAGAGTATGCGTGCATACTTTTCACAGATCGGATTCACATACACCTCCGTTGGAGGTGGTAAACCTGTGCGCATAACAGAAGTAACGGCAGCGGCATTGGATAACTATAACATTCCTGACGAAGCATTCTATTCTGAGAAGAATCTTGAGAGAGAAGGGTACTACACAGATAAGGACTGGGATCCGATGAACGACTCTTTGGCCAATACAATGATTCCCATAGAAATACGAAAAACACACGATCAACTCGTCTCAATGGGAGCCAGTAGAGTGATGGGGAAAACAAGTGCTCTTCAAAAACGTATTGCAGATCAAATGCATGCAGTGATGACAAATCTTCAGGGAATGGGATTACCAAATTCCTAATGTCTGTAGAAAATAGAAAAAGCGTCAGCCTAGGCTGACGCTTTTTCGATCACCCATCACCCAGACCCTCTCCTTGAACCCCCTCCCAGTGGGAGGGGGAAGAAAATGGGGAAAGGGAAGGAGAAGGAAATCTTTTATCGCAATGCGCTTACTGCAGATGTGAAGCTACTGAGCGGCTGCGCACCGGAGACAATCTGAGCCTCGCCGGTTTCATTGTTGTAGACGATGTTTCCTGGAGTGCCGTCCACACCGGCAGCGCCTCCTGCGGCCATCTGTGCGTCAATGAGGTCATTGTATTTGCCACTCTCTTGACAGTCGCTGAAGGCATCAACGTTCAGACCAATTTCTTTGACATGCGCCTCGAAGTCAAATCCTTTCTCAAAAATCAAATCTGCAAACTGCCAGAAGGCGTCGTTGCCACCAAGCTCACTCACACACTCAGACGCATGCGCCGCAGGAAGAGCATTGGGGTGAAACTGCAAAGGGAAGTGGCGATAGACCCAGTTCACGTCATCCTCCTGCTCCAGAAGCTGTACCATTGTCGAATGGTGCCTCTGACAGAAGGGACATTCAAAATCCGAATATTCGATAACCGAAATGGTCGCACCACGATCACCGCGTACATGATCTTCATCTGTCACCTCAGGTACATCTCCCACTGGAGGTGGAGGAGGTGGAGCTGAGGGGATAGCGGTGGGATCCTGTGCCACCTGCGCAGGAATTTTTGCTGATGGAAGCGATAGACCGCCGCCAAATACTGTGGCAAGAGCATAACCAACAATAAGACCCAAGAGCCCCATTGAAATGCCAAACCATGGATTACTTCTATTATCCATATAGTAAAAAGAGAAAAAGATAGTGGTGACAGTATGCACAAACCTCTCTCGTGTTGCAAGCGAGAGCAAATGCCTTACAGAACAGCAACTCACAAATTCTCTGTGAGAAATGAGAGATCAATAGAAACACTCTCTTCCTCATTCGTCAACTCCGCCAGAAGCTGTGACTGAGGAATGCCCTTTCCGTAGCGTGACAGAATGATATTTTCTTCCGTGCTCCCATCTGCATGCTGTATCCGCTGTACCCAGGCAATTTCATTCTTCATGAGCTTTCGACCATTCACTTGCAAATCGTCAGGTGCATTTCCTGAAAGAAACGGTCCATCCAACTCTACTACTCGCCCATCCGATACGCCGTAGAGATGTACAAACACATCATCATTCTCCAGCACCTCTGCCTGAACAACGATGTCCGATCCCGTGTCATTGAGAAAAACCAGATCTCTGTACGGAGGAAAGATGGTCGCATCAATACCCACGCCATACTCTTTATAATAACTCACGTATAAGCTGTGTGCTTGCCGCTGTAAGACAGGCAACCCTGCAAGAACAATGGCGCGATAGAGCGTTGTGGATACCTGGCAAATGCCTCCCCCAGGTGTTGGACGCAGTTCTCCACCCTCAAAAATCCCCAGAGATTCCCGCCATCCGCGACTGAGCGTCACAGGACCTCCAAGAATCGAGTTAAAAGAGAATTCTTCACCTGCAGGAATAATGACATTATGCAGATGTTCATGAATGGCCTTCTTAATATTGAACTCACGCCCAAACGGTGAACCTTTGAAGTTGGACCGACCACTCGCCAGAAGCGTCAACACCGCTTTTTTTCCACTCTCTTCATCACGCACAAACACATGTCCGTCACGATACTGCAAGGGAACACTGAGCGTTACTGCATCTGTATCACGCTCATGGAACGCGCGAATGATGTCATCTGTCACTGCTGCAACACTGTATTCATATCCACCGTGAGCAAGCAGACTGCCTTGCGTATCAAACGTCACATCAGAGGGGGGTGTAACTCCCGGAAGCCCGAATTGAGTGATGTCTTTCTGTATGCGATCTTCATCAAGAACGTATCCCAGTGCATCATAGCTGAACGACAACTTCATCCAGAGCGGATGCGCATGAAGATCTGTCGTGGCAGGATCGAACTGCTGCGCCGCATCATACGTGATGGTGATCTTTTTCTGAAAAAGTGTACGACGCTGAGCAAGAGCACGCTCAAGTACTGAGATGGATGGTGTGGTTCCCAGATATGTCCACAACCGCATCTGCATGCGCTTTGCAACGCGTCGGATCCGATCCGAATTTCTGTCAGAAGCAGCCGGAAACGACTGGACGCGAGGAAGAAGGTAGGCGCCCACCTGCCAAGTCTGAGTCGAATAGACCGGAAGAGCACCGTAGTACACCGGAGCCTCTCGACCAGTACTGAGAGAAAGTGCAACGATGGCAGTTACTCCTGCACTTAATGCTATTATTGTATGTTTTTGTGTATTGTTCATTATTATGTTGTAATTATACAATAATTTTACAAATATTACAAATTATTTTTTAGTAAAATACTATGCACCAAGAGCGTATGGGGTCCAATTATTTTGCGAAACAAACACCAAAAAAGCCGCAACGAGTGCGGCTTCTTTGTAGAAAAAGTGAAAAGAACGGCTATTTATGCAATGGAACCAAATCTCCACTGTCCTAGAGCGCAGAGCCCGAGGACACCTGCGCTGAGGAAAACAAACAACTGATCAAGGGCGCCTCCTGTTTTGGGTAATTCAGCAAGAATACGTACCTTCACCACCTGCATACGTCCTTCCAGAGAAAGGAGATGCACTGCATCACCTTCGAGTGTTGCAATTGTCGCAAGGATAGCCCCATGAGGGACTGTGTCTACAACATGGAGCATGTAAGAAATCTCCCAAACGTCCCCCGGCATGAGCAGAGGAACGTACCAACGAATATGACCATTCTCCGTATCGGCGGGAGAAGGAAGTTGAGAGTCGTTTTGCATCTGCATTGGGTCATATCGATCAGAGATCGTAAGTCCCTCTACAGGCTTCTGTAGTGTATTCTGTACACGCAAGGTGTAACGAATGTACCCACCAGGAAGAGCTTCTCCTGCAGCAGCCGTTTTACGGAACAGGACCTGCTTCGTCACCGGAACAGTTTTGGTGACTTTCGGTGTCACTGTTTGCATAGATGTCGTCTGAACAACCTGTACGCCAGATACGATCGGCGTGCGCACAAAACGCTCGCCGGATGTTGCCGTATGTGCAGAAGCGGTGAGATCTCCACCTTGAGGAGCATCGGAGCTCACGCGAACAGTGTACTTCAAGGTACGTGTGCCCCATGGAGCGATGCGCAGACCATTCCAACGAACAAGGCGTCCGTCACGGACTCCGCCTTCTGTTGCATGAACAAATTCGCTGTAGGTGGGAAGCGTTGCACTCACGGACTCCTGCGTACCGGTGTACGGCGATCGGTTGTACACCATGACGCGGTATGTCACCAAGTTTCCCTGGCGACTGTCGATCTGCTTGTCACTGATAGACAAAGCTAAAGAAGGTTGAATTGCCTGCGACTGCACGCGGGTCGTATCAATTGCCTGTACGGCGCCAGCCCATGCGCGTCCGCGAAGGAGATATCCCTGCGGCAAGTTGTTATCGTACACACGGACAGAGACGGCAAAAGACTTCTGCTCGCCCGGCTGAAATGTCACGTTGTGCCAGATGACACGATCACGATGCATCTCAGCGCCTGCGGAGGCATTCACGACCTGTCCTTCTTCCGGAGCTGCAACGCGAATATCCGTCTTCATGACGTGTCCACTTGTGTTCTTCGCATGAACGCTGTAGGTGACAAGCGAGCCCGGTTCTACCCACTGCTTTTGGTCAGTGATAGAGAGGAAGAGAGCATCTGTTGGAAGAGCGCTGCGTGCAGAGACAGATGTCGTATCCTGCGCCTCCTGTCCTTCCGAATGCACACGTGCAATGAGCAACGTGCCATCTGCCACCGCATCTTTCACACGACCGTAAACGGTCAATGTCTTCTTCGTATTCTCAAAAACGGCAACATCGTTCCAGGAGACTTTCCCGCCAGTAAATCGACCTGCTTCGCTTGCGGAAGAGAAATCCACTTGCGGAGGAAGCTGGAATGCAATGTCTACATAGAGAGAGGACTGTCGCTGCTGACGAAGGGAAATGACATAGGTAAGACTCTGACCCGCCTTGGCATCAGAAACACCATCCTGCACATCAACAAAGAGACCGGAAGCCTTTGGTCCCTCGACATCATCGTCGATCGAATCGCAATCGCTATCCTCAGGATAGTCAATGGCACCGTCATCATCGTTATCTTTGCCATCATAGCAAGCCTTATAGCTCGCGTTGAGCGCAGGGACTTCGAGAAGGAGGCTGCCAAGACCGCTCATGACGAGTACGCCAATCACGGAAATCGCTGTCCAAAATTTCGCATTCATAAGAATGACTGGGTAAAAAATGAGGCCAATATTTATAATAGAAATAGGCCATTTTGTCAACTTTTGTTTACAAAACACTGTAAAAGTACAAAAAACAAACGATTTCAGCCCTAATGAAACTAGACAGTCGATGCAGCTCCTGCTTCACTGCTTCTATATATGAACCTCGCTGGAACAAAGATCCTCATTACCGGAGGAAGCAATGGTATTGGCCGTGCGCTTAGCAAAAAACTCATTCAAAAAGGAGGTGCGATCTATTCGATTGACATGGCTCCTCCCACGGAACATCTGGAAGGATTCACACCGCTCCAGGCGGACATTCGCAATGAAAAAGAGGTGATAGCAGCGCTGAAAAGCATCCGCTGTGACATCGATCTTTTGGTGAATAATGCCGGTGTGATGCGCAGGGGAACAATCTTCGAATCTTCAGAAGAGGATTTTGATATTCTTTTCGGTACGCACATGAAAGGTGCATGGCTCACTCTTAAGCACGCCAAAAAGCTCCTCAAACCCACTGCCACCATCGTGAATATGTCCTCACGTCACGGCATGAGTCTTCCTGCCGACCCTGGTCTCTATGCCTTAGTGAAAAGCACAATGGCAAACTTCTCCACGATCATCAAACGAACCTGTCCCACATACACCGTCAAAACCCTCTTTCCCGGACCCACCGATACCGCTGTCAGTCGCTATGGACTTAAGGGAACGGCTCTTGAAAAGAAGGAGAAACTCATGCAACCCCCGGAGCAACTCGCCGACCGCATCATGGAACTTCTCGAAAACGATGCAAAAACAGAATTGGTATTCGATGAGGAGAAGTGGGACTACTACATGCAATAAACCCCACCCCATGCAGAAGGGGTAGGGAATCGGTAGCTAGATCGTGTCGTGAACATGATGAAGAAGTTGTTTGACCAGCTCGATGTCGAAGTAGTTGCTGTCCATTAATCCCCATGAGGGAGACTGGACATCGTTGCGACGTTCGGCAGCGAACCGGAATTCCTGATTTCTGTCCAGGCAAGAGATCGAACTGCTCACATCCGTATGTTGGAGGTAAGCAGTACACCCCCCTTCCAGGGGAATTTCCCGGTCAGTTCCATCGTACAGCCGATCCCAGATGAGCACACACGCGTCACGCACACGATACCCGGCACAGTCGATAAGTTCCTGCACCAGGCGTCGTTTTGCAGAACGACGTATCAGGCACACAAGGGAATAGACGAAATAGGGAACACCCACAACCAGTGAAATTGCAGCGACAAGTCCACCGAGTGTGAGAACAAACCGAAACAGATCTTGCATGTCATTCTCCTTTTCTCTGCATGGTTGAAGTGAAAGATCAGCTACCAGTGAAATACTACTGGAAACGGAAACGTGCATGCAAACACCCTGTACCGACATCGGTACAGGGTGCGTGCTTGGCAACAATCAGGCAACGAAATCGCCGCCGGCATGGATGAACTGACAGAGTTCACGCAGTGGTTCGGTGTCGAAATGTTGTGGATGAACCTCCCACGTTGTTCCGTTCGTGGAACGAGCCAAGAGGATCATATCCGCAAACCTTGACCCGATCCCACTCCAGTGCGCTTCGAGGATGCGTCCTGCGGAAGTGGTGTACAGCTTGAAGCGGTACAGATCCAAATCGAATTCACTGCCTTCCTTGCCCGGATGCACCGTGCGCCAGACCAGTTCGCATGCGTCCGTGAGAATGGTCTTCGCTGCATCCGGATTTGGCTTGGGCCAGCGCACTGGCGGGGGCGGAGTCTTTGGGCCAAACATGACCAGTGTCGCGGGCCCCGACGGAAAACGTGGAAGAGGGGAATCGAAGATCCCGAGCATGCCGATCAGCTTTCCATCTGTCTGGAAGAGACCGCCACCCGAACGACCCGGGTAATGCGGATGATGTGCATGACGCCGTTCTGACTCCTCGGTCAGAGGGATCGCTTCGAGGATGTCTTCTTCCTCCTCGAGAACTTCCTCCAGCGTCAGTTCCTCCTCGTCCCCATCGGGCGACGTGGGGTCATCCTCCACCGGTCTTGGGGACCGCACGAGGAAGTAGATGGCAGTCAGACCAAGCATCACAGCAAGGCCGAACCCGCCCATCACGAAGTAGTCGTACACGAGACACCTCCTTTCAGGGTGTTACAGTTGCCAAGAACATGAAAGATCAGAATCCAACAGGGATTCTCTGTATAGAGAACCATACAGAGAATTTTTCGTCAAATCCTTCAGAGGATCATCAATAAAGAACCCAGAGAAGCCAACCACACGCCCGCGTACAGATCATTGAGAATATAGAGCGCAATGAGAAAAACGAGTGATCCTCCATGGAGAGCAATTTCCCGAAAGAGGACGTACGCGGCAATGTCGCTCTTCCGTGCCTGATCGTACGTTCGCGCATCCATCGGAATATGCATGGTGTTCTGAAGTGCGCCGTACGCGGCATTCACCGCAAAGACTTGGACACCTGTGCGAACAAAGAATCGCACAAGCCAGAGAACGATGTTCAGCGCGGCACCGATACGGAGCGTGCGCAGACGGTGATGATCCGTCCAACGTCCAACCAGAAATGCAAAAAGGACAGAGAAAAGCACCATCAGTGATGTGGCAAATCCGAGTACGACATAATCCTGCACGATGAAGAAGTAGATCATGACCGGCCAGAAAATGAGCCCCATCTCCACTTCCATGCCAAACCCCGCAAGCGCCAACGCATCTTTCACCCATCCGGAACGAAAGATGCATTTGCCGCGCTGTAGTGAGAAAGGTTCATGTACATCCTTAGAATAGAAAAGAGGAAGTGCAGAGAGCGCAAGAAAGATACTTGCAAAGAGAAAGACTGCCTTAAAACCCGCAAGCACAAGTAGCACTCCACCTGCAACCGGACCAAGAGCGGCTGCTAATGTGCGAGACATACGAGCGATGCTCAGCTCCGACCCATTTCTCTTCGTTGTGCCATTGTGAGAAAAATCGATGTGATACCCCACCCAGTAGAACCCTCGATTCATCCCTTGCGCCAAAGCAAGAAGCCAGAGAGGCCAACCGAAATCTGGCAATGAATAGAGAAGGAAGTAGAAAAGAATAAGGTAGGGGATGCTGAGGAGAATGAGATGCTTGCATCCCTTCGTGGCAGCAATCTGCACGCCGGGATACGCAAAGAGAACGAGCACAACATTTGCAATAATGTAGAAGAGAACCACTTCGCGAAGTGCGTACCCTTGCTGCAACAGAAAAATCGGCACGAAGACGTGGATCAGAGAGACGCCAAACGAACTGAAGATGACGCTAAGGTAGAGCTCATCGAGTTCCTTGTTCGAAAATAGCCGACGCAGAGAAGGAGATCCAATCATAATCCCCCGCTGAACTTTGAAATGCACCACTTGGGATGAGGAACTACCATCCTCATTCCTATGGCACATCATCATTTCACAGCAGCCGAACGGCTGGAAATCAGCCTTCTGAAGAAGAAGGGCTACAGCAACAGGGCTATTGCCAACGAGCTGGGCTGTTCCCACACGAGCATCGGCCGTGAGCTGAAGCGCAACGCGATGG
>Ga0210050_1002800_pt1 | contig 16213 bp, 12 predicted proteins | sample CryGey132114_all_FD_185463 | JGI IMG/M metagenome (GOLD analysis project Ga0210050, IMG submission 185463) | Groundwater microbial communities from aquifer - Crystal Geyser CG22_combo_CG10-13_8/21/14_all (SPAdes) (version 2) | ecosystem: Environmental > Aquatic > Deep subsurface > Groundwater ...
TCATATGCTCCCGTTCAGACGGAAGCGTCGCTTTTTGAGCCGCCTCTATAAGTGCCTTTTTTGTAAACACTTCCACATCCATACCATCGGGGAAAGTCTCCGGGTCAATATTGCAGGCATAATCAAGTTTTTTTTCGTAGAAAATAGCAATGACGCTTTCAGCCACTTTCGGATCAACAATAGGGCAGTCACTCGTAATACGCACAATCGTATTATACTCCGGATACGCGAGCGAACACCTGTAGTAGCGGTCCAAGAGATCTGTCTCTGAACCGCGGACACAGGAAATTTTAATTCTCTTGCACAACAGCGCGAGTACATCATCTCGTTTATGCGTGGTTGTCGCGACAACTATTTTATCAATAGATGCCACCTGCGTTACTCTGGAAATACAGTGCTCAAGCAATGTTTTTCCTGCGACCTTCTTCAACACCTTGCGCGGAAACCTTGTTGATCCGGTCCGCGCCTGAATGATGCATAATGTTTTTGTTTTCATATTGTCATATTTTACCTCTAGCTGTTGACAGAAGTTTGACAACCGCCTTACCACCTACGATATCCTGCAATGGTTTCTTTCCGTGTGCCACGCATTGTAAAAAATGTTTCAATTCATCAATAAACATCTGATTTGTATTTTTCTCTCCATGATACAAAACTTTTATTCTTCGTTCGTCTGCAAAAACGACTGAATCATCCATAAAATCAATCGTGAGCGTTCCCTTATCTGTCACGATATCAATAAAATGCGCGCGCTTCCGGCTCACATAGTCTATGACTGCGGTACTCAACACGCCATTCTCATGCACAAACACAAGCGCGGCCGCTTCTTCACCGCGAATGCCAAGCATTGAAACATCACCGGTGCATACGCTGTATTTCTTGATATGTCCTAACAAAAATTCCAAATAATTTACCAAGTGAGACCCTGAGTCCATAATCAGACGCTCCGCGCCACCGGTTTCTTTTAATGTTTCGTAGATATACGGACGGTGCACCGGTATGGAGTATCCGGCAATCACTCGCGAAAGCACCGGCTTGCCATACCGCCCGCTTTCCAGCGCGCGACGCATTACAGCTAAACCCTTATGAAAAAGATAATTGCACGCCACCATACGAACTAGTTTTTTGTCTCTGCATACTGTTTCAAGCTCTGCAATTCCGGCCACTGTGTCGGAAAGAGGTTTTTCAATAAACAGATGGCAACCGGCTTTTGCGCACCGAAGCGCTGTCCTCACATGAAGGTTGCTCGGGTTACAGACAAAAGCAATGTCAAATTGTTTGAGCGCGTTACCGCCGATACTCGTAAGAGCCCGAATACCTGCGCCGACTGTTTTCGTATCAATATCGTACACAGACACATTATGATATCCAAGCGTACGCAGATTCTGATAATGCCGTTTACCGATTGAACCAAAACCGATAATAATTATGTTGCATTTTTTATCCATGATATGGCGTTAACGAATCGGCATATTTCTTTATTCTTGAGTGATATACATCGGCAAAGTATTCTTTATCATAGTATTTTTCCCCCATCGGGAGCAGTGCGGTAAAACCTCCAAACCCCCGTTTGAATTTTGAGATGCTCTTTTCCTTTTCGGTGGGGAAATGCTCAAGCGTTTGTGCGTAATATTGCCATCCGATCTCATAAAATTTAATTGCATGCTCATGCATCCATTTTATGCCTTCCCACTGTATAAAATGCGCGACCGGAATTCCGGCAGAGTTCGGGTCATTACACGCGGAACCATAATATGCGTTGTTTTTGTACAAGAAAAAATAAGAAAAACCAACAAACATATTTCCTTTTTTTGCGCCAATTAAAAAAGCGTTCCCTTCTCGTATCCAGTCATACATCATGTCAAAGGTAGCTCTTGCCCTTTTTGCCCTTCCTGTATCCTTATGGTGCAAGTCCAGATATCCGCGAAACGCTTCTTCAGTTATAGTTTGGCTATCAAATATTTCCGCCGTCAGTATTTTAGATGCTTTATCAATATCCGAATCGTGCCCATGTCGTATTTCCCGCCTCAAATCCACAATTGGGCGCCGCATATCTATCACCTGTGTCTGTAGCGAAGCGTCCAGAAATCCGAATTTCATCAAGTAATTGGATTGAGTCCTTGGCGCTTCAATAAAAGAAGGATTAAGAACGGGAAACCGCATGAGCACTCTCTTCACGCCATGTTTGTCCGCCAAAAAATCAATATGGTTAAATATTGCATTCACTGCCTTATTTCGTTCTTTTATCGTCAGATTATTATCCAATGCTGGCGGAAACCCGTATGACCCGATATATGAAAATTCTTTCACACCATCATTTTCTTCTAATACAAGCGGACAAATAGCGGCCACTTTTGCATTATTCATAACAAAGAATGAGCAGGACTTGGAATCCGCATCCTGCCTGAATTGAAGAGTGTATTCCAGCCATGGCGTCGTATGCCAAAACCATGCATCATCGCTTGCGAGGCAAAATGCATCCCATGCCTTATATTTTTCTCTTGTCAGAGTAACTATTTCCATTATGCGAAGAAACCCTTAATGCAATTTGAAATATACATCACATCCGATTTTCTTAGATTAGTATGGCATGGAAGCGTGATGCAGGAATCCTGATAAGCTTCCGTATTTTTCAGCCATACATTTTTATAACCATGCGCGCGGTAATATGGATGCGAATATACCGCGGGATAATGAAAATTCACTCCGATGTCGTTTTTTAAAAGATGCCGATACAATGGCAATCGTTGCTTTTTATCGTTCGTCTTGATCACATACAAATGCCAACCATGATACCCTTTGGATAGCTCTTTCGGAATCCGAATACCTATTATCCCCTTCAACCGGCTCTCATACCATCCGGCAACCTCGCGCCGTCTGTCAATAAATCTATCAAGTTTTTTTAATTGACTCATGCCCAACGCCGCCTGTATATCCGTCATCCTGTAGTTACCCCCCAATTCCGTCATAACATTGAATCCTTGCCTATCTTTATGAATACCGTGGCTTCTCAAATGCAATAATTTTTCGTAATATTTTTTATTATTTGTGACTATCGCTCCGCCCTCGCCTGTAGTTATCGGTTTGACCGGATGAAAACTAAACACTGTCATACCGCTCAATACGCCGATTTTTTTATTTTTATACCGCGCGCCAAGAGCGTGACAGGCGTCCTCAATAACGATGAGGTTATGCTTCCGCGCAATGTTTGAAATGGAGTTCATCTCACACGCATGGCCCGCGAAATGAACTGGTACGATAGCTTTTGTCTTTTTTGTAATCAATCGCTCAATTTTTTTTTCATCAATGTTATGCGTATCTTCTCTGATATCGCAAAACACGGGCTTCGCGCCGACAGCAAGAAGCATGTTGGCGGTTGCGGCAAATGTATTTGGCGTGGTGATTACTTGATCACCTTGCCCGAGTCCGGCAGTCATATAGGCAAGATGAAGACCGGCAGTGCCGCTTGAAACAACAACCGCGTATTTTACACCGCAGTAATCCGCAAGCGCCTGTTCAAAAGATGCAACTGCCGGTCCCTGCGTGAGATAGTCCGAACGCAGAACCCTCACAACTGCTTTGATATCATCCTCGTCAATGTATTGGCGTCCATATGGAATCATAATGGTTTTTTATACCGCTTCAATGGCATCGATTAATTGTTCGCGAGTAAACCAATTTTTATTGGTATCGCTTGTAAAAGAAAACTCATCCGGCAGTTTTTTGCCTGTCGTATGATACTTATCATAAATTCCTTTTTGAAATGGAAACTCACTCAATATGACGAAGTGGTTTTCAAACTCCAACGCATGGCGCGCTTCTTCCTTCGTTAAAAGTACTTCATGAAGTTTTTCTCCGGGGCGGATACCGATTATTTTTTTTGCCGCATGCGGAGCCAGAACATCAAATAAATCAACAACTTTCATGCTCGGAATCTTGGGGACAAAAATTTCCCCTCCGCGCATCGTAGAAAGCGCAAACAAAACTAGCATAAAGCTCTGACGAAGATTCAACCAGAAGCGTGTCATGTTGGGGTGAGTGATATCCACCGTTTTTGCATCTTTATTGTTGCGCAACGCTTCTACGATACTACCCCTGCTTCCAATAACATTTCCATAGCGAACCGCGCTTAAGACAGTTTCGCCGGTAGAAAAAAAGTTTCCGTTGATAAATAATTTCTCGGCGCATAATTTTGTGGCTCCATACAAATTAGACGGCTGTGCGGCTTTGTCGGTGGACAACAGAAGGACTTTCTTGACACCCTGGTCAATCGCGGCATCTATGACATTCTGGCTGCCTGTAATATTTGTCTGCACCGCTTCAAACGGATTATATTCCAATGTCGGGACCTGTTTGAGAGCCGCCGCATGCACGACAACATCAACAGTCCGAAACGCCCGCTCAAGCCGTTTAAGGTCGCGAATATCTCCGAGAAAAAAATTCAACCTCTCATCGTTTATTTCTTTCTGCATTTGGAACTGTTTAAATTCGTCTCTGCTGAATACGATTACCTTGCGTGCGGCAACATTGTCAAGCAAAAATCGCACAAACGCATTGCCGAAAGAGCCGGTACCACCGGTAATTAAAATAGTTTTACCTTTAAGAAAATCAAATTTCATGCTCTATGGAATACAATATTTATTTCATTTAGGCAACTTGCTTAAGTGCTGAAAGAATGGTCTTAATAATATTCTTCATACTCTCTTTGCTGTCTCGTTTTACTGCTTCGCCTATCGCATCGCTTAATGCCCCTAAGCCGTGCACTGATACTTCGTCAAAACTTTTCAAGTAATTGAGAACTTTCCGGTGGTCTACCTGAAACCCATTCATAATCTCTGTTAAAGCCGATTGACATGCCAAAACACCATCAACTCTAAAAGCGCCGTTGCAATATTGATACCATGGATATCCAAACACTATCGCGGGCTTATCACGAAGAATCGCCTCAAAGCCCGTACTGCCGGTAACCGTGGCAATCGCCTGTGACCCATTAACCAGAGCATAGTGGTTGGTTTCAATAGGTACAAGCCGCACATTCTTAAGACCGGCGATTTTTTTATAGTACCCCCGATACCGTGAGCTGAAAAAATTCAGCCCGCGGAAAAGCCATTGAACGGGATGTTCTTTCACATAAATAACCCAACCATCCGGTACTGAAGCGGATACTGTCTCAATCATTAAAATTTGGTCAACAAAAATATCTCCTTGCGGGCTAGTGGAACACTCTGGCTGATAGTGGAGCGGTATATACACAAACTTTTTCTCAAAATCCGGTACGCGTTGTACACTCTTATATTCTTGTTTGATGTTTTGCCTGAAAAGTTTTTGAATGTATCCAAATATTTTTTCAAAAATACTCAAGTCCCTCACGCTTTCCGCGATAATTTTTGCTTTAAGCACAGCGAGCCTGGACGCAGAATATTTCTTTTTATCTTCTTTCACGCCTGTAGGAATCGGATCGCCTTGTCCGGTCGTGTGCAATTCATAATATGCCAGCAAGTCATCGCTCAAATCAGACGGCGCAAAGTATTTTCCTTCGTTTTCCTTGAGGGTATTAAGAAACGGTTTGCTTTCTTTCCATGAATCCACACACAGAAGCATCCTATCGCTCCACGGCACGCCAAATTCAGCCACGCTATCAAATATAATGGTTTTTATTCCAAAATGTTCAGCCAATGCATATACGACATAATTAAACGGCGCGTGCGGTATCAAAGAAAAAATGACGACATCCGGACGATACCTTTTGAACACGCCGTTCCAGTATCCGAGCATGTTGTAATAGAGATGTTTCCGCTCATCAACGCACATCCAATCAAAGTGTTTGTTCATCATTGTGAGTATGATTGACTCCGCTTCCGATAACTCTTTGATAAGACTTTTTTCAGGCGGAGAAAATTCTGCCGCGTCAATACCACGAGGCGGAATATTATTCCGTGCATCCCAATAGCTGTGAACAACCATACCTTCAACCATACCTTCAACTCCGGCTCCGTTTTTATCAACAGCACCGACCCAATACGGGACTTCGTGGCCCGCGTCTTTCAGCGCGGAAATTAAGTGGCGGGTTTCCAAATTCTTGCTCGCCCAAGAGAGTAAAATTCGCATAGAGAGTATATTTAAAAGTAACGCAAAATAACCGCCGATGCAATAAAAAACCGCCGCAAGAATTTTCTTGCGGCGGAAAGACAGATTTTACAAATTTTCAAATTGTCATCATAAATCGGCCCGCGTTGCACTCGGAACCGCTTTTTTCTTTTCCTGCACTTCCCCTGTATGTGGATGCCGAACAGTATTCTGCGCCCCAAGCTCGTTAATTGCCCACCACGAGAGCGCGATAATATCTTCATCGGGGAGGTCGCTGAAATTAGTACGGACTTCTTCTCCCTGCTCACCTAAACGAAGGAAATACTCTTCAATCAGATAATCATTCGCCACACTCCTTTTGCCGGTGACCGCTTTAGCGATAAGGCCTTTCTCCAACGCTAAATCCCAGAATGTCGTGCCGGGATAAGCAGTAGTGAAGAAAAAAACTTCCGGTCTCAAGCCGACTTTTTTACAAAAATCAACAGTTTCCCGAATCGTTGCTTCTGTCTCACCGGGAGACGCGACCATAAACGAGCAATCGGCATAGCCCATCACCCGTTGTGTTTCAGTGATAGCCAGTTCCATTTTTGCAAGCGTCTGACCGCTTTTGTCTATTGCTTTGAGAATAGCGGGGCTCGCCGATTCAACACCGTATCCGGCCTGCCGCATACCAACTTCATATGCCTGCTCCAACATATGCGGACGCCCTTCTTTGCGCGCGCGCAAAACATCATCTGCAACGATATTGGTACGACATGTGCCGCCCCACTGTATCTCAAAACCTGAAGAACGCCTTCTCTCACGCAACTCTTTGCAGAGTTCAAGCGCCCAACGATAATCAGTCAGCAACAGGTCATCTAAAAAATGGATATACGAAGCATGATAACGCTTGCGCAGATATTCCATTTCATTAACAACTTCTTTGGGACTGCGTAGGCGATAATTTTTTCCAAGATACGCCGCGTAGCAGTAATCGCATGCGCGAGCCGCGTACGGACACCCCCGTGAAGCAATCATCGTAAGCGAGTATTGGTCTGTCTCCGCCGATGCCCCATTCAACCATTTTGTTTTCCAATTCAGATGCCCGACAGGATTTCTTTTGTACACCTCATCTTCCGGCCATGCGGAACGAAGCGGCCACGGCAATAAATCAAGACCATTTGTACGCGCCATAACAGACGGGCGAAGACCATTGTTTACGACCGTAAAACTGCGCGGCGGAATATGTTTATGCCACGCGATGCCCCGCACACCATCAAACGATGCGCCAATCTGAATACGATGAAGCACCTCTGAAAAAGTCACTTCACCCTCTTCCTGCACCGCAACATCAATTGGCAGATGCCGGACCATAAATTCTGGCATACACGATGCAATACCACCGCCCAATACAATAGGCACATTCGGGTACGCTCTTTTGCAAGTAATCGCGATGCGCTGAATCCACGCATACTGCGTGATAATACCGCCCAACCCAATAACATCAGGTTTTGCTTGTCCAAGCTTATTGATAATTCGTTCAATTACTTGTTTAACAAACTGCTCCTGCGTATCTTTTATCGGCTCACCCCTTTCGGCATTTAAATCAAGTACATCCAGAAAATGCCCGTCCATTCTTGCAACCGCTCCGACATACCCTTGTCCGATCGGCATAATATTCGGATACGACCATTCGCGAATTGGCGCATTGATAAGCAAAACGCGCAAGCCATTCTCCGGGAATAGGCTGATTGTCTCATCTTCCGTAATACGGGGCAATCCGATATCTTTTATGCGGCCAGACACATCAAATCTCTCGTAAAAATAGTTCGGTATTGTACTCACTACTCTACCCTCCATGTAAAAGAACATTCTGTATGACTCATTTTAGGTTACAATCTTTTTTGATTGTGTCAATAAAAAATAAAATTATTTTCTAACATGATATGTTTTGAAAAAGTATGAATTTTTGTCTTTGAGTAAATCTGCCGGTGCACCTTGTTCAATCATTGTTCCGCCTTCAAGAACTGCCAATGTGTCTGAAGCCATTACCGTTGAAAGGCGGTGCGCAATGGCTATGACTGTAATATCGCCTCGCATTTTTTCAATCGCTTTTTGAATCGCAATTTCGGACTCATTATCAAGCGCGGATGTCGCTTCATCAAGAATAAGAATCTGCGGCTTGCGTGCCAACGCCCTTGCGAGCACAATACGCTGCCTCTGCCCGCCGGAAAGCCGTATGCCGCGCTCACCGACGATTGTTTCGTATTGGTCCGGCAACCGTTCAATAAACTCATGAATGTTGGCCAATCGTGCGGCTTCAATAATCTCCTTGTGTGTCAAAGAAGCATCATAGAACTTTATATTATTCTCAATCGTATCATTAATAAGAAAAATATCTTGCGATACATACCCTACATTTGTTCTCCATTCTTCTAACCTAATATCGGAAATATCCACCCCGTCCAATAAGATACTGCCTGTCTTCGGATTCAAAAGACGGAGAAGTAAATCAACAAGGGTTGTCTTGCCGGCGCCGGACGGCCCGATTAAGCCGAGCATCTCCCCCCTCCCAACCGAAAAAGTAATATTGGAAAGTATTTGCTCTGTTGGATCATAGGAAAAATTGATACCCGTCACATCCAAACTTTTTCCAAAAGAAAAAGCATGCGTACCGGCATCCGCCTCCATGTGCTTATTCGCTTCCTTTTGATAATCTAATACACCAACAAGGTATGGAATTTGCGTGCTAATGAGATGCGCCTGTCCTTGCGCCATCTGAATACTGGTAAATACTTTGTTGATAGCGTATACGATAACGACAAAAGATACAAAACTAAACGCGGCTGTTTTATAGAAAAACGCGAAGATGCCGATTATAAATACGAGCCCAACCGGATGCATTGATGCCGCGGTGATATTCTGCAGAAATGCGATATGGATATTAAAATCTTTGAGCTGCCTAAAATAATTAAGTCCGCTTTTCAAGACCTCCTGTTCGGCAAACATTGCTTTGACAGTTTTCATGCCGATGATGTGTTCATTGATATAATGCGCAAGCTGTTTATGTTTCTTTTCAACTTCTTTTGCGGCTTGCGCATTCCTATACAAGAGCGGCTTAAAAATAAGAAAAATCATCCCGCCAAGCGCGAGCGCTACTAACGCGATAGCAAGAGAAATATTTATCGCAATCAAGCTGTACACGATAAAATTAGTAAGAATAAGAATGCCGCTACTCATGTAAAAAAGGAGCGCCGAGCTATGCCGTATGTTTGTCGTTAAAATTTGGTCCAGATACCCGACTTTCTGTCGCGTCAAATACGGCCAATCCGCGGACAATGTCGCCTGAAGCAGACTGCTTCTTGTTTGTTCCTCATATTCAGCAATAATTTTTGCCGTAATGTGTTTTGTGAAAAATAACATCATGCCTTTCAATATAAAAAGAAAGGTTATAAAAATAAGCAAGTATTTTACCGTGTAAGTAAAATTAAAAAAAAGAAAAAATTTCTCTATGCTCTGCGAGATAATATCAGTCGCTTCACCTCCTTGGATAAAAGAAAAAAGCGGGATGATAGCATTGACGCCGACCCCTTCCAACACACCGCTAAAGAAGCTTAGGGCAGCCATCACCGCAACCTGCCGGCGATACTGCCAAAATGCCTGGCGAAACAATCGTATCGCGGTAGATATTCTATTATCAGTAAGTATCACTGCCATGCTTCGTACATTGTAATCGTAAACCTGTCAACTATGTTACATTCTTAAATCTAACTTGTGTTCGTACAAAAGTTTTGCACTCGGTTCCGTATATGTGCTCACATAATCTCCATCTGATTTTCTCATTTGCCGTAACCGCACAATTTTTTCTTTAAACCATGGCAGTGTCGGAAACATGGTACCGTTTCGTAAAAAGGGAGTTAATTTTATATTGAAATATTTTTCCAATACTTTCTTAATCGGATTTTTAGAATACGGCAGAGGAAATCTTTTCGCGCTCGGCATTTCGCCGCTTTTTTGCGCCTCTATAATCACATTGTCATGTCGGCGCGTCTCTGCCTTTAGAAGCGCGTCGTGCGCTGCCAAAACTTGTGTTTCCCCCGGGTCGCACTCTCGGATACGCGTAAAGCCCGTCTTTTCCAAAGCACGCGACATCGTGTCAAAATTGTGCAGATAATAGTGGTCGTGATAATACATATTGGCAACAAATGTATCCACATAGTTTTCATTCGGCAAATCAGGATTATACTCTCTATCAGGCCTGTAAATTTTCTGCTCATATTCCTTAATCCACATCTCAAAATTAGGCACCAAAAGCCGGATATGCCCGCCAACCTTTAGCATACGCTGGCACTCTAATAAATGGTTAATCAGTTCCCGATAAGTTAGGTGCTCAAGCGTACCGCGAGAAAATACCAAATCCACAGAATTATCCGCTAAAGGAATATGTATGCAAATATCAGCCAGAATGTCCGGAAGACCTGACTTGCTCTTATAAATATTCTTTTCAACATGCAAGAAGCCGTCCATACGGTGATGTCCGCATCCGACATATACCAATCTCGGTGTTACGGTATTCATATGTTTTCTATGTCTTTAAGCATATTGCGCGCTAATTGATAATTAGGATTGAGCGAAAGTGCTTTTGCCAAACATTTTTTCGCTTCTTGTGCCTCGCCTTGTTCAAGCAAAACAACTCCTAAATTGTAATGGTAGTGGGGCTTGGAATTGTCTAGCGCAACCGCTCGTCTTAATGAAAAAACCGCATGCGGCAAATCATTAAAATGATACAAAATCAAGCCACTCAAATGTGGGGCATTAGCATTACTGGGATTGTTAAGATAGATTTGTTTATAAATACTTTCTGCTGATTGAAAATCACCATCTTTATGGTACATTAGACCACGTGTCAACGCTTCCTCTTCACTCCACATCTCATGCCCAATTTGAATCATATTCGTATGTTTATTTTTAGATTTCTTTATGTTTTTTCAAAAATAGCAAATAAATATTAGGATTGCAATCTTAGTAAAAATCACTTGTGATTCTAAGAAAGCACTATTGTACCGCTTCTGCTCGTAAGTAACTTCCTCTTTTCACTGTGATATTCTCACTACGAGAAGCATTTTGCGCCCAATGTAATCTTAATACTGTAGACATGCTTGTTGTTTTTAGAGTTCCAGTTATTTGTATGATAGACGCACCGGTAGATGGGACATCTATTTTTGCACTTTCCTGCCCGCTATATTCAAGCCATCCTCCCGTACCATCAGATGCTATATATCCTATATCCATAGTTACCCACGCACTACTGGTAGCAAACCCAATCTTAATATCCGGTAAAGTATGAGTGCTTGTTGCAAAAATAGTGCCGCTTATGGCATAAGTTGTAGAGGTACTAAGAGCCAACACTAGTTCGCTGTCTTCATTGGCAAATACATCAGTAGTAGTAGCAATAGATTGATTAGAATTCTTGTACGCAATGAGTGTACCTGGTGTTAGTGTTGCAAAAGACTGCTCTGTACTAGTTGATACTTTCCCTTCAGTATTAGCAGATACAACAATATAATAATAATTTGTTGCATTATCAAGATTGGTTAAATATATGCTGTGATTTGTAGCATAAATTACGGTACTCGTACTGTTAGTGTAATTCCCCGCACTAATACCGTAGCTTACTTTTGAATCAGAAGATATATCAGTATCCCATTTAATTGTCGCTGATGTTTCCGTAACCGCTATTTCGTGGATATTTGAAATTATTGGAGCTGGGCCAGAATGTTCTACCACCAGTTTAGGGTCTTGCGAAGTACCAATATTATCGGCTGCTATGGCTTGCCCTTCTTCAAATTCGTTACTTCCTCCAGGTGTCCACGGTGAATTATTCAAATCGTGCCCTTCCCGTAACCCAAGTCGTGTTCTACCGTCTATGCCCTTACCGATCCATGTAAGTCCGGTCGGATTTAAAGTAAAATCATTATATGCAGATGTGCTCCAAGTTGTCAGATCAACATTTGCAGTACCGCCTGTCGTAGTACCAAATTGATCATAATCAGCAGTTGTTATTGAGGTATTTGATGCAGGGGAGGATTGTACTAACGCTAAAAATGAGTTTGCGTCATTAATAGTATCATTTTGTGTTGCGCCATATGCTGAAAAAGTAGCACTATCTATTGAGTCGCCAGCATCAATTGTAGAGGTATCAAAAAGATAAAGTCCCCTTTTAATATGCCACAGGTTTGTTGAAACGATATGTTGAACTAATTGTTCAACAGCAACCCCCGTATCGTCCGCGCTAGAACCATCAGCCGCATCGTGCGCCGTTGTCCATGTTTCATTATTTTGAATAGTGTATCCATCTACTGGATCATTTGCCCCTGCGGCCGGAAAAAAAACTGAGGTAGTATTTCCAATCTTCCCATGAATAATATTTGTACCATCAAACACCTGCTTTTTGACATAGATCGTATGCTCTAATACTTGTAAGAGAGCTTCTTCTGGGTCTTCTCGATATATCCTTTGATATACTTTTCCAGTACCATCTAGCCATTCACGAATATATGTTCCTTGTGGGTCTTCCACTAAAATTGGTGGATTAAAAATGCGAAAACGTTCTATATCAACAGAGCCATCCTTACCAAAACCTATATGTGCGCCATCGGAATTCCACACCCGAGCAAATACAGCCACGCCACCTTCAATTTCTTTCACTTCAATTATTTCAATCTCATATTCTTTACGAATATATTTTTTATTATAAACAAGCCTGGCTATCTCTTGTCCTTTAATATTCGCTTTTTCTGTAATATATTTTCCCGCAATCATCTCCTCAATAGTTTGGTTTGATGTCGCTTGTACAACATGCGTAACTGTCACTCCAATTATCATTACAGTCAGCAATAAAAAAACCACAATTGATTTAAACATATAAAATTTTATACTAAATTTAAAAATATAAATATTCAATCTATTCAAGTATATATGAGAATTATACATCTATACAAATAAGCAAAGCTAAATGATCTGCTTTTTGCAGAGACATGTCGAGGTTAAGTAAAGAATAGATTTGTGTTTTTAAAATTTATAGTTATGATTTTTGGCCTAAAAAAGCTAAATTTTCTCCTAGTTCATGTTTTATCAAGATTTTCTTGTAAGTGCTGTCTGCGCGTTTTATAAAATCATTGAGGTCTTTCGCGACACCTTTTTTATTATTTTTTACCAATATTGGATCGCCAACACCGAGAGTAAAATTATCTTGAGGCTTTCCTGTAAATAACCAGTGTAAATGATTCAAAAAGTTATAATCTTGGACTGTCGATATTTTCCCTTTAAACCCCGCTCGTTTGAGCAAAAATCTGAGTGTTTTCTGTGAAAAATAAGAAACATGCGGCTCTCTATAATAAAAATCGGCATATTCCTGGCTGTGGTAAATGGAGAGCAGTGCATCATCAATATTCGGGAGCTCTAAGTACAGGTACCCCCCTGATTTAAGATTTTTCGCCACACCACTTAAAAACTCCATCGGATTATCTATATGTTCCAATACTTGTAGGACGGTAATGAGATCAAAAGGACCTTCCTTCAGAATTGCGTTTTCAATCGGCTCTGAATACACAGTGAAATCTAAATTTTTCTTGATAAAATTTACATGGTCTTTGTTAAGTTCCAATCCGACTCTGTCCGCAACCAGACCTTTTAACGCGCAGAGGAAATGCCCAGTTGAACAACCAACATCAAGAACTTTTATGTTTGGCTTCACGACTCTGCCAATTCGTTTAATTATGTTTTGTTGAAAAGGCAAGTAAGTATCAAAAATTTCTTTGGGGCTAGATTGTTTTTTGAGATTCGGTCCATAAATGCGCCGATAATTTTTTCCTGTGTAATATTTTTTTTTGTTAATTTTATCGATATGTAACGGCTCCAAAAACACAAAATCGCACGCATCGCACTGCAATACTCTACGCGGTATTCCATAACGTAAATTATTTCGGATGACTCTATGTTTCTCCGATTTGCAAAGCAGACATATTTTATTATATTTCATAAATTTCATAAAAAATCGACTGAATTAAAAATCTATATCTAAAAATTGTTTTTGTGTTTTTGTATTCCATATATCATCTCGCTCAAGCATTTCCAGAAAATTCCTGCCACTATTGCCACCGCCAAAATGCTGCACCGGAGCGTGGCGAGATGATAGATTCGTATATTCTTTGATAGCGGCGAGTATCTTTCTTGTATCATAATCGCAATTCCGCACGCTTTCAATAGCTTTATTTTTAATTCTCCCATTCTGGCGGCTACCAATATTGATTGTTGGCACGCCGTAATATGGCGCTTCACGAATACCTGCCGATGAGTTACCTATAATAAATCTGGAATGTTTCAAAAGCGTTAAAAAATACTCAAATCGCACGGAAGGGACGAGGGTAAAACGCGGATTATTGGATAATCTTTGTTGAAATTCGCGAAAAATAATATCAGTTCCAGGGTCATTATTCGGATAAATCACTATATAATTGAGCTGTGATTCGGTAACAGCATTAACCAGCTGGTCTGTCGCAAAATGCAGTGTGCTCAATTCCGTGGTTACAGGATGGAAAATAAGTATGGAAAAATTATCAAATGGTATGCCATAATGTTCTTTTGCGTGGGCAATATTGGGCAAATTCGGAGACAGCATAACATCAATATCTGGCGACCCAATGACAAAAATTGTGTCTTCCTGCTCCCCCATCTGCAACAAACGCCGTTTTGCTTCTTCGTTTGCCACAAAATGAAAATGTGAAAGTTTACTGATGGAGTGGCGAAGATGCTCATCAATTGAACCTGAAATCTCACCGCCCTCAACATGAGATACGAATATATTGTTAAACGCGCCGACAAGCGCGCCGCTCAATGCTTCAAGCCTATCACCGTGAACAACAATCATATGCGGTCTCACTGTCTTCACAAAATTACTAAAACCGCGAATAGTTTCCGCCATGATGATATCTTGACCTGACTGATCACTATCATTTACAAATCTATGGATGTTTGGTATACCGCATTTTTCAATCTCGCGCACCGTCTCGCCATACTTCGGATTCAGGTGCATGCCTGTAACAAAAATATGGGGTTCAAATTTTTCAGACTCGTGCAAAACTAAAAGCAGGGATTTTATTTTCCCAAAATCCGCACGGGTACCTGTCAAAAAGACAATTTTTTTTACTTTATTTTCCGCCATATCTTTTGCGTTTATTGGTTTTTTGAAATACGCCTAAAATGACAGAGCTCCACGCAAGACTGATTGGCAGATGTTCAAACGCTTCCAGACATCCCGATATCTGATTAAATAATTGTGGTGGTAGCATCTTATTAACATTCGGGTCAATCAGATGCGGATGAATGCCGTAATATGTAATATGCTTGAAACCGCATTGTGTCGCCGTTTTTTTTAATCCTTCCGGTGTGCTTTGCCGCGGTTCAGAATTGAGCCTTGATACATACGATGCGTATTTTGCGGAAGGAGATGCGGCGGTTTTTTGATTTGAAGACATGCTTTCCGGCAATCGTTTTGCTATTTTTTTGAAATGCCGGATAAATGTGTCTACATCTTCCTCTGGAATATTCTCATACAGACCATGAAGCTCTTTGATTAGATTCGCTGCTTCGCCTTTTTTAATTTCTTTCTCTGTTCGCTGGCTGATACTTTGCATATTAAATAAACGGTTTCTTGCGGATACAATAAAATAACCGTTTGGTTTAAGCAAAGAATGTGCAATATCAAAAAGCATCTTATCATTTGGCAGATAACCAATAAACCCCATTGCCGTAACCACATCAAATTGTTTACTGAAATTAGTTTTTCTGCCAACAGCGTGCCTCAAAAAAATGGTATTGTCGCGCGCTTTTTTCGGTAGCGTATTGCGGCGCGCTTCCGCAAGGTCAATCATGTTCTGCGACTGATCAATACCGGTAACGCTATGCTCATCGGACGCAAGACGAAAAGCAAGATTCCCACCGCCGCACGCCACATCAAGAATGCGCAGGTTCCGCCGTTTCAGGTTCGCGATATAATCCGCAACGATTCTGACGCGATGAGCGGCGGTGGGATAATTGTAGCCGTCGTCGTTATAGCCGTCTAAGAGCCATTGTTTCGCGTTATCGT
>Ga0210050_1002808_pt1 | contig 16154 bp, 17 predicted proteins | sample CryGey132114_all_FD_185463 | JGI IMG/M metagenome (GOLD analysis project Ga0210050, IMG submission 185463) | Groundwater microbial communities from aquifer - Crystal Geyser CG22_combo_CG10-13_8/21/14_all (SPAdes) (version 2) | ecosystem: Environmental > Aquatic > Deep subsurface > Groundwater ...
TAAAGCTGATAAGTTTTCTTTCAGTTGGATATAGTTATCAATCAGACTATGACGCATTTGAATATTGTCATCACCTAAAATAAATTCAGTCATTTCCTGAATTCTCGCATCAATCAATTTTTCAACTTTATCAAATCCCCCAAATTCTTTGGAATGTTTCCATGCCGCAGATTGAAAAATTGAAAAACTGGTTATTCTGCCACCATATAATTTTCCCAGTTTTGATATAAACGAATTATCAGTAAAAGACTCTAAAAAAACTCTTTTATCAATCGCGGATATTTCTCGATATACTTTCCCAATCGCTTTAGCAATACCTCTAGGAACTAAAATCTTGCTGTGTTCTAACCTACCCTTTTTCTCAATTATATCTCCAGTATAGGCAACAAAATTATCCAGTTGATCAAAATTATCCGTCCTACACCCAAGTAAATCCCCAATATCTGCTGAGTTAGATTGAGTTAAAAAATCAATGGCTTGACCACAACCAGTCAATGCCGCTTGAAACGCCAAGCTATCTCCATCAATTAAATGATTTTCTTTATTCATTTGGTAATTCCAAATTTTACCTTATCGTCCCCGGTCGCCGCGGTTAAAGCCGCCGCGCTGGCCGCCACCGCGGAAAGGCGGGCGCGAACCGCCGGGACGGAAACCGCCCGGTCGGGGAGAAAAACCACCGGGTCGCGGAGAAAAACCGCCGCCTTGAGGCCGGTTTTGGGCCGCTTGCTGTTCCTGTTCCGGGGTCAACGCGGTTAGACTAACCCGGTTCTGGTCGTCAATTTCGCGGACGCGAACATGCAGCGTATCGCCGATTTTCACCAACGTATTCGGATCGGCCACAAAACTCGTGGCTAACCGGGAAACATGGCACAAACCGTCGCGGCCGGGCAGTAATTCCACAAAGGCGCCGTAAGCTTCGACCCGGACCACTTTGCCGTCAAACTCCTCGCCCACCTGAAACTCACGCGTCAAACCGGTAATCCAGTCGGCGGCCTCTTTGAGCTTAATGGCGTCAACGCCGGTGACTACCACTTTACCGTCATCATCGACATCCACTTCACAGCCGGTCTCGGCAATGATCTTTTTGATCATCTTGCCGCCCGGACCGATCAGTTCGCCGATCTTGGCCACCGGGATCTGAATCGTAATAATCTTAGGAGCATACTCCGAAACTTTCTCTCTCGGCCCGGCCAAAGTTTTGAGCATGTGCGCTAAAATTTCCAAGCGCGCGGTTTTAGCCTGATCCAGCGCCTGCTCTAAAATGGCAAAACTAATTCCGGCCACTTTAATGTCCATTTGCAGGGCGGTAATCCCGTCGCGGGTGCCGGCCACTTTAAAGTCCATATCGCCTAAATGGTCTTCCAAGCCGGCAATGTCGGTTAACACCACGTAGTTTTTATCTTTAATAATTAAACCCATGGCAATTCCGGCCACCGGCTTAATCAAGGGCACCCCGGCGTCCATCAGTGACAAAGTCGAGCCGCAAACCGAGGCCATCGAAGTCGACCCGTTGCTCGATAAAATATTCGATACCACCCGGATAGTATAAGGAAATTTATCTTGGTCGGGAATCATCGGCGCCAGCGCCCGCTCGGCTAACGCCCCGTGGCCGATCTCCCGGCGCGAGGGAAAACCGATCCGGCCGGTCTCGCCGACCGAAAACGGCGGGAATTCATAATGGTGAATGTATCTCTTGGTGGTTTCGCCTTCCAAATCTTCAATTAACTGGGACAAACTGGGCGAACCCAAAGTGGCCACTGTCAATGCCTGGGTCGCCCCGCGTTTAAACACGGCCGAACCGTGGGTCCGGGGCAACACCCCGACCGACGAAGTCAGTTGTCTGATCTCTTCCGGCTTTCTCCCGTCGGCCCGGATTTTTTTCGTCAAAACTTTTTCCCGGACTTTATCTTTAAATTCTTCGTGCAAAACTTCCGTCACCGCTTTCGGGTCCATTTCCGGAAGCTCGCTTTGAACGGCTTTAACAATTTCATCCAAGGCTTTCAAGGGCCCGGACTCGGTCGCCGCTTTATCCGCCAAATTGGCGAGCAAATCAGCCATGGCGGTTTTGGCTTTAGCCAACGCCTGCTTTTTAATTTCCGGGTCGGTTTTAGAGGCGACGACAGCAATTTTTGGCTGGCCGACTTTTTTGGTCAACTCATTAATACTGTCAACGATTAATTTGATTTGCTCCTGGGCCAATTTTAAGGCCTCGACCATCTTTTTTTCCGAGACTTCTTTAGCCCCGGCTTCCACCATCACAATCGCTTCGCTCGAACCCGAAACCGTCAAATCCAATTTTGAAGTCAACTGTTGCGTCCGGGTCGGATTAACGATTAATTCGTCTTTCTCGTCTAAGCCGATCCGCACCGCCGCAATCGGCCCGGCCCAAGGTGTCGGGGAAATCGACAGCGCCGCCGACGCCCCGATTAAGCCCATGATATCCGGGTCGGTTTGCAAATCATAAGATAAAACTGTCGCCACCACCTGAACTTCGTTAATGTAGTTTGCCGGAAATAACGGCCGGATCGACCGGTCAATCAACCTGGCCCGTAAAATCGCTTCATCGGTCGGTCGGCCTTCGCGTTTAACCCAGCGGGAACCTTTAATAATCCCCGAGGCAAACAGTTTTTCCTGATACTCAACCGTTAACGGAAAATAGCCCAGCGCCGGATTTTCCCGGCCGTTGACTACGGTCACCAGCACCACGGTTTCGCCGGACTTAACCACCACCGCGCCCGAGGCCTGTTCGGCCCACTCGCCGACTTCTAAAGTAATTTTTTGGCCTTTAAATTCAATTGTTTGGGAAATCATTTTTTCAGTTTCAAAGTCTTAAGAAGAGCGGCATACCGTTTCTTGTCCTTAGTACTCAAATAATTTAATAAGCGCCGTCTTTTGCTGACCATCGCCAGCAATCCCCGGCGCGAATGGTTATCTTTATTGTTGCCTTTCAAGTGCTTGGCCAAACGGTCAATCCGCTCGGTCAGTAAAGCCACCTGGACTTCGGGCGAACCGGTATCAGCCTTATCCTGGGCAAATTTTTTGATCACTTTTAATTTTTCGTCTTTTTTCAACATAAAGGGAATTGTAGCAGAAATCTTTAAGTCTGGCTACCGGTGCCGGTCATTACCTTGGGTTTAAGCCAGTCGGGCTGAGTAGTTTGAAACGGCACATTTTGAGGTTGAGGAGCCGGGGAAACAAATGGATTTGGCCGCGACCAAGCCGGGGCCGCTTGTCCAAAAGGCATAGCGGATAAATGATTTCTCTGGCCACCCAAACGCATCAATTCGGTCACCGCTTCAAAAGTATCGGCCGACCGGGCTTGGGCCAAGTTTTGTGTCGCCGCTTCGATCCCGGCCAACAAATTGGTAGCCATATCCGGTTCCAAAGACAGTTCCAAACCCTTAATCACACTCACCATAATTTCGCTGGCACCCGAGGCGGTCGGATCGTAAAGATTGACCGTGCCAAACTGGGAATTTTTATCCAAATTGGACACATTCACCAGCGTCTTTTGCTTATTATCCAGCAACGCTTTTTCCTGTTTATAAAGTTCGCCTAAATCTTCCAAAGCCTTGGTGCCGATCACAAAAATCACGTCGGCGCTGGAACCGGTATAGGAGTATTCCACCTGGGAGCTATCAAGTGGCTGCATCCCGGCTTTCGGTTCAATTGTTAAATGGAATTTTTGATTGGCCGGGTCTTTATCGTAAGCGACTTTTTCCAAAGAATCTTCCGGGTAGTTAAACGAAATCACCAGGTTCTGGTTGCCGATCCGCGGTTTGATTTTATCGACGCCGAACAAGCGGTTAAACTGCACCGTCATCGGCGTTGAACAGCCGATGGTCACACTCAAACCCCCTTTAATCAAAGCCAAATGCAAGGTCAAAGCCGCCGCCGCCGAATCGACGTTGGGATTTTGGGGCAGCAAAATTAAAATCTGTTTGGCACTCGCCAGCGCGGTTTTCACCGGCTCGATATTATAGGTTTTTGACATCGGCCGTATTATATCACTTTAGAGTGTTTTATAGGCCACTAGCTTATCTTTGGTTTGAAACTCTAAATTGTTGGTCAGGCCGATGCCGTACTGCTCGCCGCGTTTGGCTTTATCCACCTTTTCTTTTCCCTGGTAAATCGACTTGATCCGGGAACTGCCGATCAACTGTTCGCCGCGCATTAAATTAACCTGGTCGCCAACCGTCAATTTACCCGAGTTCACCTGACAACCGGCAATCTGACCATTCTTAACCGTAAATGCCTGCAAAACCGACGCCTCGCCCAAAACCTGTTCGTCAATTGTCGGTTCCAGTAGTTTTAAAATCTGCTGCTGGATATCGTCCAAAAGTTCATGAATCAGTTGATACGATTTAATCAGCACCGCTTCTTTTTCCGCCAAAAATTCGGCCTGGCTGGAAACCTTAACTCGAAAAGCAATAATCCGGGCGCCGGTAGATTGGGCCAATAACACGTCCGACTCATAAATGGTGCCGACGCCTTGGCCGACCAATTCCACTTCGCCGCCCAAATTACCCACAATCGCTTCCAGGGTACCGGTGACATCGGCTTTAATTAAAAGTTTCAGTTTTTTATCTGCAGAGACAGTCTTGGCCTGTTTCTCGATTGATTTTTGAAGCACCGGCTGATCGCTGACTACGCTGCCAACAACCGGAACTTGTTTTAAACCCAAAATCAGCGCCGGATCACCGGGCTGGGCTTGCCTTAACGGCTGATGACGCCAATCCAAAAGTTGGCGCACCCGGCCGCTGGTTTCCGGAGTATAAATATCTTGGCCCACCCGCAAGGTGCCGGCTTTAACAATCACGGTTGCGGTCGAACCCCGTTTCGGGTCCAAAGTCGATTCAATCACCACGGCATTTAAAGGGGCCTGCGGATCGCCGGTTAGCTTCTGCATTTCCGCCATCAGCAGTACCATTTCCAGCAGTTCGGGTAAACCCTTTTTGGTTTTAGCGGAGATCGGCACGCAAACAATATCACCGCCGTAGCCTTCCACCATCACGCCGCTATCGGCCAAGTCTTTTTTGACAATTTCCGGCACGGCATTGGGCAAATCCATTTTATTGATCGCCACCAAAAACGGCACCCCGGCGGCCTTAATGTGTTCTAAACACTCTTTAGTCTGGGGTTTAACGCTCTCAACCGCATCCACGACCAAAATCACCAAATCGGTCACCGCCGCCCCGCGCGAGCGCATCTTGGAAAAAGCCGCGTGGCCGGGAGTGTCAATAAAGGTCAGTTTTTTGCCTTGGTGGTCAACCTGGTAGGCGCCGATGTGCTGGGTAATTCCGCCGCTTTCTTTGGCCGCAACACTAGTTTGTCTTAAAGCATCCAAAAGCGTCGTCTTGCCATGATCGATATGACCCATGACCGTAATGATTGGCGGTCGGAGCATCATATCTCATCCTAGTTTCGCGGTAATTTCTTCTAAAGCTTTCGGTCCCAAACCCCGAATCTCTGTCAATTCTGCAGCGGTTCTTTTCTTTAAATCGGCTACTGTAGTAATGCCCACTTCTACCAAGCTGTTTCGGGTACGGCTGGACAGTTCCAGTTTGTCAATTTCATGTTCCAAGTCGTCTTTTTTAGCCGTGTGTTTGGTGCCTTTCGGGCTCTTTAACTTAATTTTATAACCAGTTAGTTTCGCCGCCAGCCGGGCGTTCTGCCCCTCACGGCCGATCGCTAGTGACAACTGGTCTTCCGGCACGGTAATTTCGGCCGTCCGGGTTTTTTCGTTGATTTTAATTTCCAAGTTATCCGCCGGCTGCAGGGCGGCGCTGATAAATTTCACCGGGTCTGTCGAGTATTCAATAATGTCAATTTTCTCGCCGCCTAATTCATTGATGACCGACTGGACCCGAACCCCTTTTTGGCCGACGCAACTGCCGACCGGATCGACACCTGATTGGGTTGAGGCAACGACCACTTTCGACCGACTGCCCGCCTCGCGGGCGATGACTTTAATTTCCACGGCGCCGGAATTGACTTCGGGCACTTCACGCTTAAATAAAGCCTTAACCAAAGCCGGATCGGCCCGGGAAATTATAATCTGCTTACCTTTAATCGTCTCCTGAATGTCTTTAATGTATAAGGTTAAACGCTGGTTCAAGTGATAACGCTCGTCTTTACCCTGCTCTTCCGGCGGCATCAGGGCGTGGCCGCGGCCGATGTCACAGATAATAAATTGGCCGTCAAACCGCAGCACCATCCCGTTAACTAACGAACCGATTTTATCCTGGTATTCACCGATAATGGCGTCTTTTTCCGCCTCGCGGATTTTTTGCAAAATTACCTGTTTGGCCGTCTGGGCGGCAATCCGGCCGAAACCCGGCGGAGTGATGTCTTTCTTGGCTTCCGGTTTATCTTTGGGGGCTTTGAAAATCTTGGCTGAACCCACCACCGGATCGAGTTCGGCAAAAAAATCCAGGGTTTCATCGTCACCAAAATCTTTACGGTAGGCAGCCACCAACGCCTCTTCAATTGAGGCAATCACCGATTCCGGAGTAATTCTCCGTTCGGAACAGATCTGGTTGAGCGCGGCGGTAAATTCCGTCCGCGCCATTTTAGTTAAATCAACCGGCATATTCTTTTTTAATAAAAAAGGCGGATCTCTCCACCTCTCCTAATTCATTATTAATCTCCAACCCTTTATTTTAGCACATCTTTGACCAAGTTGAAAATCATGGCGTGGCCGGCCGCGTCCGGGTGGACCCCGTCCGCCAAGGTCCTGATATATTCCGGCGGCAATAAATTAAATAAATCCACGAATTTGAGTTTTTCCGCTTCAGCCACGGCTTTCATAGCCTGGTTGTACTGCCGCACCAATTCACTCCGGTACGATAAATTCGGCTCCCAGGGAATCGGGTCAACCTTAGATTGCTCGATTGGTTCCGGGCTGATCAAAATAATTTTATCGGTGTATTGCCGACCAGTTTTAATTAATTGCCGCAGGTTGCTTTGATATTTTTCGACCGGTACCCAACTCTGGTTTAACTCATGGTTAAAAGCTGAGTCGTTGGAACCAATAGCGATCAAAATATAATTCGGATTGCCCTCGGTCGACAAGCGCAGTTTCAGTTCTGCCTCAAACCGGGCAGTCAACCCAACACTCGTATCGCCGTCAACCCCCAGATTATAAACATAATCGTCCAACGTTAATGACTCCCGCAAGCGCTGCACCCAGCCGCCAGTCAAATCATTAAACCCCTGGGTAACCGAATCGCCGAAAACTAGATAATGGGTCATAGTTTAGTTAGTGGCCAACTCCCGATCCACCCGATCTGACAAAAACACTTTCATTAATGACTGGTAGGGCACGTCTTTAGCATTGGCTAACTGCTTAATCCTGGCCAGCAAATATTGCGGCAAGCGCAAAGAAATGGACTCGGTTGTTGGTTTCAAATTTGGGAAAACCGGATTTTTAATCGCCTTAGACATATCAAAATAGTCCGTGGCGCTGTGAGTCGCCCAAAAATTTCGCTCCTCATCCTCGTTTTTAAACTTAGGTATTGGTTTAATATTTTTAATTTTGCTCATATTGTTTCCTTTCTTTTTTATTTTGATCTCTGGCAGAAATCGCCCTAACTTTATTATTTCTGATTGTAAAAATAATTGTTAATAGTCTTTTATTATTGGTTTGGCCGAAAACACCGTATCTTTTTTCTTTTAATGAATGTTTTTCGTCTTGAAAAAAGATTAGCGGCTTATTAAAAAAGACCTCCTCGCATTCTTTATAATAATAATAAACTTTATGCTTGACCAGATTTTTCTGCTTATTGGCCTTATTCCAGTCAAACCCGGCCAAGTCCTTAAATTTCATTTGTATATTATCCTAATATACAATTATTTGTGTATCAAGTGGAATTTAAAAATCCCCAGCCATTGGGGGAACGTCAAATCGCCCGGCCGGACATGAAGGGGAAATTTCAGCTCCCGGCTTAAACGCCGCCAGTTATTAAAACCCTGTAAAACCAAGCGGTAATAATCCCCCGGCCCGGACCAATCTCGTAAACAAAATCATTAGGGCCAATGTTCAACCGCCGCACGATCAACTCGACCAAACGCTGGTCTTTAAAAAAGTTTTGGTTATATAAAATGCTTTTTCTCATTTTACTTTGGCTGCTCTCCCGCCAGCTGGCCGCAGGCGGCGGCGATTTTAATGCCGAATGACTGACGCAAAGTGTGGCTAATATCATTTCGCCTTAAAATCTGCCTAAAGGCATCAATCTTGTCCCTGGTTGGTTTAGCAAACTTAATCACAGTCGATCCCGGGTTAAATCTGATTAGATTAACATGATATAAATAAGCATATTTGCCTCTTGATTTAATTAGCTTCACCAACTCTTGCGCATGACTGGCTGAATCATTGACACCAGCCAACAAGACGTAGGCCAAAAACATCCGTTTATTAGTCAAACGAATATGTTCATCCAATGTCTGCATCACCTGATCAATCGGATAAACCTTGGTAATCGGCATCAACTCCAACCGCTGTTTGGGAAACGGGCTGTGGAGCGAAAAGGCTAAATTAACCTGGGGAAAGGCGCGCATTAAACGCCGGATTCCCGGAATAATTCCCACAGTGGATAAACTGATCCGCCTCGAGCTAAAACCTAAATAATCGGGGTCTGTGATAATTTTTAGGGCGGCAAAGACGTTATCCTCATTCGCCAGCGGCTCACCCATGCCCATAAAAGCAATGCTTTTAACTGGCAAGTTTTTGGCCTTAAAATAAAGCACCTGGTCGCTGATTTCTTCACTGGTTAAGTTTTTCTTAAAACCGATCGCGCCGGTGGCGCAAAACTTACAGCCCAGGGCGCAGCCGGACTGGGAAGAAATGCACAGCGATTCATGGTCACCGCTTTTGCTTTTAAATAGCATCCTGACGGTTTCTAAACGCTGACCGTCACGGGTGACAAATAAAATCTTTTGGGCCTGATCGCTTTTGGTTTCACCGATCTTCGTCAGGCTTAAAACTGGACCGGCCCGGGTCTTTAGGGTCTGACGGACGCTTTTGGGTAAGCTGGTCATCTTCCCAAAATCCAAAACGCCTTTTTGGTAAATAAACCGTCTCACCTCGTCCAAATAATAGGAAGGCGCTCGAATCATCTCTAAAATGATTTTAATTAATTCTAGCTTTGAATTAATAGACATGTTTCTCCTTAAAAATTACCATAAAAAAAGTTCACCTCAACCAAAAGTCAAAACAGCAAAAACCGCCCACAATAATGGGCGACTGTCTTGACTGGTATTAGTGAACTAACATTGAAGATATTATAGCAAATCTGTATCTAACCAATGCGGTCGCACACCGTAGATAAAGAATTTCCAAAAATAACAGAGTCAGATTATTATCTTATCGGCAAGTAGATTTCGAAAAATTGTTTGGTGATATCGTTATTAATCCTGCGGTAGATTTCAAAATCAGGCACATCTTTTCTCACTTTAATTTTATTAAACCGGCAATATTTTTCCAGTTCTTTCCAAAAAAGAGACAGCAAATTTCCCGGGCCGTTGTGGGTGTAAGTAATCACTTTGCCGGGATTAAACTTTAAATATTGAACCGCATCTTTATGCTCCGGTTTAACCTTAATGCCCGGCTGTGCCAGCACCCCGATCTTGATCCGGCTCTTTTTCGGCCGGTAACCCTGCTCTTCAAAAATTGCCATGGTAGTCAATTCCTGACCGTTAGTAAACATCGCCAGCAACTCCCGGCAAAAATGGTCGATTTGGCTGTAAGCCCCAATTCTATCTATGTAATAAACGCCGAACGGCTTGAGCATTTTTACTTTAGGATTGACTAAAGTCTGATTGATTTTTAGGTTAGCCAAAAACTTTTCCATATTATTTAAATTAAACTGAAGCAGGTTAATTTGTTTTTGTATCAACGCTTTTTTGGCAGAAAAAAGTTGCGCCAGCTTACCCCGGTTTTTAAGATAGGTTTTAATCTGATCTAAAGAAACTCCTAAGGTAGAAAGCAACAAAATCATCTGGTAGTCCAAAACCTGACTCTGTTCGTAGAGACGATACTTTTTCTCGTTTACCAGGCGAGGTTTTAATACCCCTTTTTCGTCGTAAAACAGAATTGTTCGCTTGGTGGTCGAGGCCAATTTAGCCAATTCTCCGGCAGAAATTAAGTTTGACATAGACTATTGACTATAACGTTACGTAATACTTTATTATAGCACATCATGAACCAAATTGTCATTAAGGGCGCCAAAGAGAATAACCTCAAGAACATTGACTTGGTTATACCCAGAAACCGGGTGGTGTGTCTGGTGGGTGTTTCCGGTTCGGGCAAATCCACGATTGCCTTTGACATTATTGCCCGTGAAGGCCAGCGGCAGTATTTTGAGTCTTTACCTGCCTATGCCCGGCGTTACTTGAGTAAAAGCAACCGACCGGAGGCGGACGAAATCCAAGGGATCTCGGCTTCAATAATCATCAGTCAAGATCGCATCCGCGGCAACCCCCGCTCGACTGTCGGCACCTTAACCGAAGCTTACACCTATCTGCGCCTGCTTTACTCCCGGGTCGGACGGCCATCGATGGATTCCTCATATTATTCATTCAACCATCCCTACGGCGCCTGTAAAAAATGCAAAGGTTTGGGCCGGGCAGTCGAAGTTAGTGTCGATAAAGTTATTGATAAAAGTAAAAGTCTCAATGAAGGAGCGTTGGTACCCAGTGATTGGTATGTAGGCGGCCGGCAATGGAGTATTGTTAAAGCTTCCGGATATTTTGACATGGATAAAAAGTTGACTGATTATAGAGCCGAGGAACTGGACCGAATCCTCTATGCCCCGCCGGAAATGCTGCAATCTGTTAGCGGCAAATTTATAGATCGTTGGACCTTTCAAGGAGTGGTTCACCGAATAATCCACCGTAACAACAATGCCCATCGCAGCCTATCAGAAAATGATATGAAGTATTTTGATTTAGTCGATTGTCCGGAATGCCATGGCGGCCGTCTCAATAGTAAATCCTTGGAAGTTAGGTTAAATGGAAAAAATATAGGCGAAGTTGGCAATCTTCCGCTTGAAGAGTGTTTGGCTTTTGTAAAAAGTCTTGATCACAAAAATGCCGAGGTGATTAAACCTAGATTAATTGATCAACTCCAAGGTTTAATTAATATCGGAGTTGGGTATTTATCCTTAAATAGATCGGCCGATACTTTATCCGGCGGCGAAGCCCAACGGGTGAAAATGGCCCGGCAATTAGGCTGTAGCTTGATCGAAACGGTTTATGTTTTGGACGAACCTACCGCCGGATTGCACCCCAAAGACATCATTAATATCGTCGAAAACTTAAACCGATTGAGGAATAGCAGCAACACCGTCATCGTTGTTGAGCACGACGAAACGGTCATCAGAAACGCTGACTATTTAATTGAACTTGGCCCGGGCGGCGGCAAGAACGGCGGCCAGGTGATAGCTACCGGTAATCTCAAAGATTTATTAAAAGAGCCGCAGTCGCTGACCGGCAAGTATCTGTCCGGCGCACTCACGATTGAAGCCAAAAAAGTTTACCGCCAACCTATTGGTTCAATTAAAGTCATTAAGGCCCAGCGTCACAATTTAAAGAACCTAAATTTGGCTATCCCCACCGGAGTCATGGTCGGTTTGACCGGCGTTTCCGGTTCGGGCAAAAGCTCTTTAATTGAAGAAATTATCAGCCAGCACGAGGGCAAAATTGTCTTAATTGATCAAAGCCCGGTCGGCGCCAACAAACGCGGCTGTTTGGCTACCTACGTCGGCGTTTTTGACAAAATCAGACAGTTGTTTGCCCAAAAACACCGAATGCACCCGAGTTTTTTTAGTTATAACTCTCACGGCGGCTGCGTTCTCTGTAAAGGCGTCGGCTTTATCGAAATGGATATGAACTTTTTAGGCGACGTTAAAATTAAGTGCGAAAACTGCGGCGGCACCCGCTATAAAAATAAAGTCCTGCGTTACCAATATCGCGGCAAAAATATTGTCGAGGTTTTGGCAATGACCGCCGCCGAAGTCGGCCAGTTCTTTGATAATCCGGAAATTTCTAAAGCTACAAATTTACTTCAGGAGGTTGGTTTGGATTATATGGAAATGGGCCAAACCTTAGACACTTTATCCGGCGGAGAATCACAAAGATTAAAATTGTCCAGTCGACTGCAAAATCAAGGCGAGTTTTATATTTTGGATGAGCCCACTTCCGGCCTCCACTTTGCTGATGTGGCCAAATTATTAAAACTTCTAAACCGTCTGGTTGATAACGGCAACACGATTTTGGTAATTGAGCATAACTTAGACGTAATCAAGAATTGCGACTGGATTGTTGATTTGGGGCCGGAAGGCGGAGACAGGGGTGGCCGAATTGTGGCCAAAGGAACACCGTTGCAAGTCAGTCAAGTCAAAAACTCCTACACCGGCCAATTTTTGAAGAAGGTAATTTGAATTCTAATCTAACGGATGATCCAATAAATGTTCTAAGGGCAACTGGTCCGAGTGAATACCCATTTTGATTGCATAATCCCTAATCGCTTTAAATTGGGTCATATTGCCTCGATAGGCGGTAAAAATTTGGCCGGATAAAACCACAACAAGGGTATCTGCTTGCACGAGATGAAGATAAAATCCCGGTTTAGTTGTTTTTTTAGCTGCTTGGGTAAATTCGGCAAATTTTTCATCAGGAAGTTGATAACTATGAAAGTGAAAAATGCCTTTATCAGATTCACTTTCCAAAGTTGACTTCGTTGATTTTATTATTTCAACCAAAGACAAAAGACTTTTATCTTTAAGACTTTCTTCAATTATTACTCCCTGCCACATAGGTTTATTTTACTCTTTCGTTCAATAAAAGGTATTATATTGTCAAGATGCACTTTGCCATAATTAACGACGCCCACATCGGCCCGAGCGAAAGCGGCTTTGAAAAAGGGATACACCGCAAACTGGTCAACCAGTCGGAAACAATCCTTGCATCCGTCATTACCACTCTCAATCAAGCGGAAAAACCGGAATTAGTCATCAACTTAGGCGATTCGATTGAGGACGTTAACGACCGCCAAGTTGATATCCGGTCATTTAACCAATTCATCTCCCTGGTCGCCCCGATCGCCGCACCAATCTACCACTCAATCGGCAACCATGACGTCCGCACCCTGACGGAAGCAGAAATTGCCCGGCTCTTAGGCTATGAAAAAATGTATTACTCTTTTGATCATGGCCAATATCATTTTGTGGTTTTAAGTTTTCAAATCATCGGCGATCACACTCACATTAAAGAGGATATTCTCGCCATTGTGCCGCCGGAACAAATTGAGTGGTTAAAAACTGACTTAAAGCAAACCGATAAACCCGCGTTAATTTTTACCCATTACGGCTTGGCCGAAGATGATATGAAAGGCAATTTTTGGTTTGAGGCTGACCCTCACTTTGCCCTGTTTGATAACCGCCGGAAAATTAAATCAATTCTGGAACAATCCGGTAAAGTCAAAGCCGTTTTTAACGCCCACCAGCACTGGAACCGGATGCATGTGGAAAACAATATTCCCTACTTTACCCTCACTTCCATGTCCGAAAACTTTAAAAACGACGGCATTCCCACCAAAGCCTACACGATTGTCAATTTAAACAAGGATAAAATAATTGTTTCGGTTAAAGGCAATGATCCGGCTCAATGGGAATTTAGATTTTCTAACTCTTGACAATATCATACAATTATTGTATATTTATTGTATGCAAACGCAAACCATTAATCTTTCCATTCCTAAACCTTTATTGGCCATGATCAACCGCCAGGCTAAAGCCGAAGCCCGGACCAAAAGCGGCCTGATCCAAGAGGCTGTCCGGTCTTATTTAAGCCGGCAAAATGCTTGGAATGAAATCTTTGCTTACGGCCAAAAACAGGCGAAAAAACTGGGGTATAAGCCTACCGACGTGGAAAGATTGGTGGACGACTACCGCCGAAAAAATACTCTGACCGCAAACTGTGTCTGCTATTGTTCACCAAAATAACCATACACCTTTTGCTCCTCAAAAAAATTAAAAACATTCCAATCGTCTCCCCGGATCAATTCCTTAAACTAATTGCCTGATTTACCTCTTTTGCTAAACGTAAATTGTGTTTTGGCCATTTTCCTGCGGAATTGTTAAACAAATAAACACTAACGGATTTTTCGAGTTATTAATCACTTCGTGAATTTGGCCGGCGAGAATTTTCTTCTCTTTGAGGTAATCGGACATATTATAATTTCTCCGCTAAAATGTAATGACTGGTTGATCCCTTGCCTTTTCTTTTGATTAAACCTTTTTGCTGTAACCACTCCAATTCCCGGTAGGCGGTTTTCGGGCTGACCGAAACAATGTCAACCACGTCCGAACGGAAAATTTTGCGGTTGATCGCCATAAACTCCAAAATTTCCCGCTGGCGCTTAGTTAAATAAACCGGCTCTTTGGTTTTTGTTTCCAAAGAAAACAGCTCCATCTTTTCCAAAACTTGCATTAATTCCTGCAAAAACCCTTGAGCAAAATACTCCAGCCAAGAAGTCAGGTCTTTTTCAGTTCTCACCCGCCGGATGGCCTCGTAATAGCTCCCCCGGTCCAAATTGTAATAATCTTCCAAGGCAAACAGTTTTTTAACGTCAAAGCCCCGATGATATAAAACCAGGGTTGCCCACGCCCGGGCGGTCCGGCCGTTGCCGTCAATAAACGGATGAATCGTCACAAATTGATGATGAGTAATCGCCGCGGCGATTACCGGTGACAATTTTTTAGCGGCTTCTGCCTCCAGCCAAGAATATAAATCTTCCATCAATCCCGGTACTTTTTTATAATCAGGCGCGGTATAAATTATTTTATTTAACGGCCGCTGAATGATATAAACCGGCCCCTGCCGATAATGACCACTGTCTTTTTTCGGCAGCAATTTATTAGTCGTTAACTGATGAATTTTTAATACCGTCTTTCCCCAATCTACCCGGAGCTTTTCATCCAAACTGTCAATAAATCTTAAAACCTGTTCGTAGTTTTGCACTTCAATAATGTCATCAGGCTCAACATTGGTCACGGCTTTGCCGGCCAAAACTGCCTCCACTTCCTTTAATCCCAATAAGTTGCCCTCGATCGCCGTCGAGGAATGAATCATTCTTAACCGGGCGCTTTTAATTAAACCAATCTCTCGCTGGGGCAAAACCGGTAAACTTAAAATCTTTTGGCGGCAAACGGCAATTTCTGTCAATAAATTGGCTAGTTTTGAGGTGATGGAAAAGTTTGGTTTAAACGCCATCTATACTAATTTTAGCAACTTTGTCCGATTTTGTCAAGAGTAATCGGGTCATAATCGGGTCATAAATCGGGTCACGTTTTTTTATTATGGTTTGTACGCCGAAAAGGTCATACTGACGCTGTAATCTTTTAAAAATCCCGGCGTTTCTTTTTGAACCTTAATATCTTTAAATCCCGTTTGTTTTAATAACGCCAAATATTCCGGTTTTAAAATCGCGCCACTGACACAACCAACCAGCAACTCTTTATCCTGCTTTATTGCTTCCGGCAGCGGCTTGGTTAAAACTACATCTGATATCATTAATCGGCCGCCGGATTTTAATACCCGGTAAGCTTCCTTAAAAACTTTGGTTTTATCCGGCACTAGGTTAATCACGCAGTTGGAAATGATCACATCAACAGTGTTATCTTTTACCGGCAAAGCCTCAATGTCTCCCTGGCGGAATTCCACGTTGGCATAGCCGCCCTTCCGGGCATTTTCCTTGGCTTTTTCGATCATCGCTTCGGTCATATCGACGCCGATTACCTTGCCGGTTAAACCCACTTTAGCTGAAGCCAAAAAAGCGTCAAAGCCGGCGCCCGAACCCAGGTCCAAAACCGTTTCGCCGGGTTTTAATGAAGCGATCGCCACCGGGTTGCCGCAACCCAAACCGAGATTGGAACCGGCCGGGGCCTGATCCATTTCTTCTTGCGAATAGCCTAGTTTTCCTGATTGCCTTTGGGGTTTTTGATTCGAGTCACAACCGCAGCTTTTGCAGCCGCAACCGCCGGACGATTGAGCAATTTGGGCATACGAATCCTTAACGGTTTGTTTGATATTCATCAACACATTCTACCCTTTCTCACCCTTCAAAAACATAATCACCGGATCATAGTTAACCA
>Ga0210050_1002815_pt1 | contig 16131 bp, 15 predicted proteins | sample CryGey132114_all_FD_185463 | JGI IMG/M metagenome (GOLD analysis project Ga0210050, IMG submission 185463) | Groundwater microbial communities from aquifer - Crystal Geyser CG22_combo_CG10-13_8/21/14_all (SPAdes) (version 2) | ecosystem: Environmental > Aquatic > Deep subsurface > Groundwater ...
TTCTGATGAAAGGAGTAATCTTCGTTAGGCTGTGCATACTGGAAAAGGATTATGAAGTTAAAATTCGCGACTGGACTTGCGTATTTTACTCGTAATTCTTTTCTACACAACCTGATTAAGTTTTACAGCTGATGTACAGTTACGGCTCTATAAAAATTACAATATTGATCGATATACTTATAAAAACAATACGATTAAACAATTTAAAAAAGGACTCATCGATAGTCTTGTTGTGGGAAATTATGAACTCGTCGTTATGCTGAAAGAACATGGAAGTGAAGTATTTTCTAATCTTTTTAGTTGGGATACTATAAAAAATATGTTCAGTTCTTTGGGAGAATCATTTACGGATGTTTTTTCGGGAGATGCTTATATGAAAGGTAAATCTATCATTACGGTAATACTTTCGACAATGGGGGCAACAGCGTTATTGAATCTCATAACTCGGTGAGCTCTGAAAGCAGGGGTGAAAAATATAAAATCTGCAGTATATCAAAAAGTAAATCAAGCATATACTGTTCATACACCGAAGATAGATAGTCTTGATATCACTTCTGGGCGAAATTTTCCAAAATCACAAACAAAACAGACTCTTCCTGCAAAAGATTCTGCTATTAAAAATACATCTCTTGCCACCTCTGTTTGACTTACATCTCAAATACCTACAGTTTCGGAAAAAATCAATACACATACAATGGTACCAGAAAAAATTCCACAGAGTTTTCATCTTCCAAAAAATTCATATGAAATTCAGGGAAATACTCTTTTACTTCGTACTTTTGATAATATATCTGAGGCAGAATTAGAAAAATCACTCAATATACTTATTCGAGATAATAATATTAAGACGCTTCGTTTGGACTCAAGTATATCTCATGAGGCTCATCGTCAGATTGCCAATATCATTATGCGAAACCATCCGCTCTTCGAGATGATGCGACTCATTCATGGGAATGATGTAGTAAATATTACTTTTGGAGGGATTAAAGACCTGAATGATCTTCTCGGACAGAAATTTGTCGATGATTTTGTCGGAGGTGCTGTAAGAAGGGAGATTATTAGTCGATTTGACACGTATTCAGAATCTATGATGAAACAAGGACAAAAGACTCATAATCGACTTGTCCGAAATGATTATAAGAATCTTACTCCTTCTTTTGAGGGAGGTACATTTTCTCCTTGAATACTTTTCTGACCAGAGAATAGCAAAAAATCATTCATCGATTCTGTATTGAAATCGAATGATATAATGATACGCGAAGTAGCACAAGAAAAATGACTTACAGTTGATGTTGTTCGACAAACCATTCATGAAAAACTTGATTTTTGAGTAGGTATAGCGAAAGTAACAGATGCTACACCTATTGGAAAGATGCAAGCTTTTTACGAAGCTGAAATCATATCGAGAAAAGGACTCAAAAAACCTGGAATTGAGATCATCTCTTATGATATCAAAAAGATAGAAGCTTGTGCACAAAGAGTTGTACAGATAGAAAAAGAAGTACTTGATAAGTTTTCTGGAAAGAATTTTACTTTTCGATGAGTGGAGTATCCAGTAACTCTTCCTAGCTGACATGGTGGGTATATTATTAATCCTGATCTTCTTGGATATGTCCGAAAATACTCAGCAGAATTTCCTCCTGAGTCCAAAGTTCTTGTTCAAAATATAAGTGACTATATATCATATGCGAATCAGGGATTTGATTTTATCGCGCCAATCAGAAAATGGTCCGATGATATTCCTCGAGTGGAAAAAATGGAGAGAGATTTTCAGAAGGGAATTATATATGTGCAAAATATTCAAGAAACATTCAAAGGTGTATTAACAAAAGAAGCTCTTACTTCTAATGTAGAAGGAAAAAAATGAATGCTCGTATTCCTCGATGTTCGAGGGATGGGAATCGATAATATACAGTCATTTGTTCGGCTCGCTCGTAAAGTGGAAAGTGGAAAATATGATAAAGCAGATCTTATGACCTGAGGGGATAGTGTAACAAATAAGTTCATAACTTTCACAAATAATCTCAAAACGAAAAATATATCACTTGGAGGAGATGAAGCATATCTTTTCTTTGAGTGAATTGGACCAGAGTGAGCTCCTACTATTATTGCTGATATCCATAAGGCTCTTGCAGAATCTGGATTAAAGGGGCGAATTGCCCATGGATTTGAGACAACGGATGTTGCACAAACATTCAAAACTCTTGATTCATCAACAAAAGTTCATAAGATGTTTGAAGAAATGATTGATGCTCTTGCACAAGGAAAAAATATTGACGCAGATATTCTACCCAGAACTATTCATATAAAATCTCCAAATGATATACCAGAAGAAATTTTTGTAAAATGATTGAAAGGCTCGGAAGTGATTGCATTACAAATACAATGATTTATTAAAAATATCGCTCGATGAATAAATCCTATTCAGGAAAAATTCTTATATCACTCAGAAGGAAGAAATTTTATGACAGAAATTACATATCAGTGAGACCTTCTCAATATTCACTTTATCCCTCAATAATACCTATATATGACTATCGATAATTCTCTAGATACTCCTATGAATCCAAATAATGAGATCATAAATTCTGTTCTTAAAAATCCAGAAATTCGTCGGGATTTTCTTTGTATGGCACTTTTAAAAGAATTTATTTCAGATCCAAATCCAAATATCGCAAATCTTTTTGTTTTTGTACAAAATTACAAAGCTATATATGATTCACTTCTCAAAATAGATGAAAAAGATTGGAATACTCTTATCGGAGATATGAAATTTGATGAAGAAAGTTTCTTTGATTTTTTTATCCATCTCCATAATAGTAATATGTATGGAATAGGTTTTCTTGAAAAAGAAGACAGTAGAGAGACTCTTCTTAGTATAGTCCAGAAAAAAGAAGGAAGAAGTTTGCATCTGAGCCACAAGCTTGAATATATGCTCAATGTATATGTTTCTGAAGAGTGTGAAGAAAAAGGGATAAAAAGCTCTAATGAAATTGCTTCAATTTATGAAGTAATTCATAATCCGCAGATTATTAATAAAATAAGATCTCATCTCATTGATATAGTTTCAGAACTTCAGGAAAGTTTTCAGACAAAACTTTTTCAAAAAACAGGAGAACTCCGTGGGGAAGTTCAGAATCAAATTGAAAAAGTAGTAACAAAGAATGATAAAACTATATAAAATAAAATCCTTTTTGATAAAACCCCTTTTTTCATATAATCCGCAAAAAAATATCTCTCTAAACACATTCTATGCTACATACAATAATCGTTCACGATCCTGTTATTTTTAAGCTTATAAAAGAGCAAACTGAGGCAAAAAAAGTACCACTTTTGAATCTTCCTTACGAGGTTTTTTCCCAGGGGAATATCCGTATCATTGGAGGATATAGTGCGCCTGTTTCGGAAGTACTCACTTCTGTGAACGGGGAATTTAATCCGGATACCGTGTTTTTCCTTTCTGAATCATATCCAGTGAGCGATGAAAAACTCCCAGGTGATATCGTTTTACCAAACGTTTTTTTCCCATATGATACAGAGATTGAAACAACAGAGGATATAAATTCTCTTTTATGAAAATCTGAAACGGTGCAAAACGGAAATAGTTCGAGTGTAAATTCTCATTTATCGAATCCCGTTTTCCTCGAACATTATCCTGTGCAGGGCGACTATAATTTCGAGTCGTTTGGACTCTCTGTCGGAGGAATTCATGTGAGCGGAATATGGAATGAAAAAATCGAAGACTTCCGTATCCGACTTCGTGTGGTATATGAAAATGATACATTCGATTCCAATCTTTTTCATTTTTTAGAGACTGCACAAAAACTCTCCATTATAGAAAAGGTATATCCAGTTGCATATATCGCAACTGAGGATAAAGTTATAGATGCGAAAAATCTCTGGAGCATTATCGGATTTATCATCGGAAGTATTGATCCGGATCTTATTGCTGCCGATGAGGAAACAGAAACAGGAGACGATGAAGAAGAATGGGTGGATGGAAACGAGAAAAGCTAGAAAAATCACTAATTGTATTTTCTCTCTTGACAATTAGTATTTTTATATACTATATATTTTGCTACTTCAGCATAAAACTTTTTTTTGAAGGGGGAATATCATGACACAAAAACGTACTTTCGCTTTTCTGAAACCCGCATGCGATCGGACTCAGTCGGCAATTATCGCAGAGTTGCAATTCGCTGGCTTCACGGTTCTCCGCGAGGAAACTCGTGTGCTGGATATCGCAACATTAAAGGAGCATTATGCCCATCATGTGGACAAGCCATTTTTTCAACCTATGGCCAGTTATCTCACGAACGGGGCAAGTATTCTGCTCATCCTCAGTCGCGAAGATGAGGCAGATCCGGTTCAATCCCTTCGTGATTTGGTTGGTCCAACTGATCCGAAGAAAGGAGAGAAAGAACAAATCCGTTGCAAGTATGGTGCACATCTCCCTGATGTCATTTTCATGAATGCCATTCATGCCAGCGGAACTCCGGCGGAAGTCGAAGAAGAAATAGCACGGTTCTTTCCGGACCAAATATTATCCCCGTCCTGAAAAATATCTCAGTGGCAAAGGAAATATACTTGAAATGATAAGCTCCTTGCAAAAAGGAGCTTATTTTTTTGGTTTTCGGGCTTGTTTTTTCCCGGATTTTCCCTATAATCCCCACGTTTTAATTATTTTACGATTATTTTTACTATGGCTTCAGAGACGGTTATACGATTTGATAAAGTACAGTTTGAGTTCGGACTCAAAACTATCCTCGAGGAGGTGAGTTTTTCTGTGCGCGAAGGGATGAAGATGACTATTATGGGACAGAATGGTGCCGGGAAAAGTACTATGTTCAAACTTATGATGGGAGAATTCAAGCCAAAATATGGAACTATCAGTATAGATAAAGATCTCCATATTGCTATTTCTCGACAGATTATGCTTCCAGAAGATAAGGAACTTACTGTTCAAGCATTTTTCCGAAAATACTTTGCGGATGATACAGTTTACAATATCGATGCTCGAATAGCGGAAGTATTGGATATTGTGAATCTTAAGGCACCACTTGATAAGATTATAGGGACTTTCTCCGGAGGACAACAGGCACGTCTGCTCCTTGCAGCCGCTCTTATACAGAAACCAGACATTCTCCTCCTCGATGAGCCGACGAATAATCTCGACCGAGCAGGAATCGACCACCTGACCGACTTTCTCCGAGCGTACAAGAAGACCTGTCTTGTTATCTCCCATGATGCAGAGTTTCTCAATGCCTTTACCGACGGGGTTCTATATCTCGACGTATTTACCAAGAAAGTAGAACAGTTCGTCGGGGATTATTACGATGTAGTCGAACGTATCAAAGCGCAGATTGAGCGTGAGAATATGAAGAATTCACAGCTTGCAAAAGAAGCTCAAGCGAATAAAGAACAAGCCAATGTCTTTGCTCACAAGGGAGGTAAACTCCGTCTTGTTGCGAAAAAGATGCGAGACAAAGCGGAGGAACTCGAAGATGCAATGGTCGATACACGTCGTGAAGATCGTGCTATCCGTCCGTTCACGATTCCTATGCAGGAAGATATCGGAGGGACGATTCTCTCTATTAAGAAGTTTTCAGTTATCGAAAATCATGAAATTGTCGAAAAAACTGCTGATATCGCTCTTTGAAAAAATACACATCTCGCGCTTTCCGGACCGAACGGGATAGGGAAGACCACGCTTCTCGAAACCCTTGCTTCCGGTAAATCCGAATGAGCGACTATCGCTCCGGGAATCCGTGTCGGATACTACCGTCAAGACTTCTCCACGCTCGATTTCGATCAGACCGTGTATGATTGTCTCGCGGATGCCATCAAAGAAACAGGACGACTCGTAGAAGAGCAGTATCTTCGAGGAACTGCCGCAGGATTCCTGATTACTGGAGAGATTATGAAGATGCAGATTCGATACCTTTCCGAAGGACAAAAAGGATTGGTATCTTTCGCACGACTCGTACTTCTTCAGCCGGGACTATTGATTCTCGATGAACCAACGAATCATATCAACTTCCGTCATCTTCCAATTATCGCTGAAGCGCTCGATGCGTACGAAGGTGCTATGGTTATCGTATCCCACGTGGACGAATTTATCTGGCAGATACGCATCGATGAGTACTTAGAACTCGATAGATAATATGTCCTATTTCACCTACATCCTCCGCTGTTCGGACGACTCTCTCTATACTGGCTCGACCAACGATATAGAAAAACGTCTTCATGAGCACAATAATCTCAAATCTGGGGCTCATTATACTAAGATTCGTCGTCCAGTAGAGCTTATCTATACCGAGATTTTTGAAACGATGAGTGAAGCCCGCAAGCGGGAATACGTCATAAAACAACTCACGAGAGAACAGAAGATTTCGCTTATAAGGAAATAATCCTTTTTATTGCAAAATCCTCATTTTTCTCTATACTCTCGCTCATCTTCTTTTTAGGGGCATTTTTACATCTACTAATCACTCAAATCTATGAAAGTCGGAATCGTTGGACTCCCGAATGTTGGAAAATCTACTCTGTTTAATGCACTTACGAAGTCCTATGCTGCAGAAGCGGCGAACTTTCCATTTTGTACTATCGAACCAAATGTTGGAATCGTAAATGTAAATGATCCGCGTCTTCAGGAACTTTGCAAGACAGTGAACGGACAGAAAATAGTTCCTGCCAACGTCGAGTTCGTTGATATCGCCGGACTCGTGGAAGGTGCGAGCAAAGGGGAAGGACTCGGAAATAAATTCCTCTCGCATATCCGTCAGGTAGATGCGATTCTCCAGGTTGTTCGAGCTTTCGACGACTCCAATGTTCATCATGTTTCCGGATCTGTAAATCCGAAACGAGATATCGAGATTATCAATACCGAGCTTATCATCGCCGATCTCGAGACGCTCGAGCGACGAATAGGGGATAATGCAAAAAAAGCGCGTTCCGGAGACAAAGAAGCAGTTGCTCGCACTCCGATTTATGAAGCATTGAAAACTCATCTAGAATCCGGGAAACTTGCTATCACACTCGGATTGGACGAAGAGGAAAAATTACAGATTAATGATCTTTTTCTCCTCACAAATAAACAGTTTATCTATGCGGTAAACGTTGCGGAGGATAAACTTCTCACGAGCGAAGTTGAACTCCGTGCTGTTACAGGGATTTCTGAAACCAATATCCCAGTTCTGCCAGTAAGTGCGAAGATTGAGATGGAAATGCTCGAATTCAGCGAAGAGGATCGAACGGCATTTCTCGCGGATTATGGAGTGACGACAAATCCTATGGATACCATTATTTCTACTTGTTATCATCTCCTCGGACTTCAGTACTATTTCACTGCTGGAGAGATAGAAGTACATGCATGGACGATCCACCAAGGATGGAAAGCTCCTCAGGCAGCCGGAGTTATCCATACTGATTTTGAGAAGAAATTCATCAAAGCTGATACAGTAAACTGGAAAGACCTCGTTGATTGTGGAGGTTGGGCAAATGCTCGGGAAAAAGGAAAAGTCCGAATGGAAGGGAAGGAATATATCGTGCAGGATGGGGATGTTATGCTCTTTAAATTTGGAGGATAAGAGAAAAATGAAATAACTTCAATCTTTGTATTCAAACTTTGCGTTTCCTCGTTCATCGTACAGTCGTACGTCTCACTCCGGTACACAGTTTTCATACAAATATTATCGTTCTTTCATTTTTCTAGCTCGTTGAAAATAGTCGTTATTCTGAGTGAAATGAAGAATCTACTGCTGTAAAACCTTTTCGAATAAGATTTACAATGGAAGATCCTTCATCCGCCACGGCGGATTCAGGATGACTGATAGTTTCTACGTTTTTAAAGAGAACTTGACTTTTCGGAAAAATCAATAAACCTGGCACTAGTATTTAGTATGTGCTAAATGCTAAAACGATATTATCTTTCTTGTCAAGCGAAAATACAGGAGAATTATTGAATAAATGCACAAAACAGTGTAATATACTCGTATATCTCTCATCTTCTCATCTATGAACTACTTCATTATCAAAAATATCGTCGAAACGACACTCACTCATTTTGCTTGCAAGGAGTGCGGTGCAAAGGCGACAGAACAAAACATTCACATTCTCGGAACTGCCGGAAATAGTCTCAATATGGAGGTGATTTGTCAGGAGTGTCAGGCATCGGGAGTTATCAAAGCCGAGATGAATATTATGGGGATTAATACCTCACCGGCACAGTTTACCGAACAACTCAAGAAGACAGTGGAAGAAACACGAAAAGGCGAAGCTATAAAGGACGCCGATATTATGAAAGTTCGCAACGATCTCCAGAAAGTCATCTCTGTAAGCGATCTTTTTAATTCTTAACCGTTCTTGTATGTTAGGTAAAATATTCGCAAGTATTATTCTTATCTCTGTTGTTTATATTTTCTGCGTTTTTCTTGCTCCGAATCTCGCGGATAGTATGGCTGAGAAACTCGGAATAAGTTCCGTCAATACTACCATACGTCAGTTGAAAGACGGAGTAGATTCCACTTCTGATACACTTTTACAAATCAATAACGCATCGGGGGCTATAAACGGAGTCCGAAACTTTGCCACTCAGGCAAATGAGAAAATCAATCAGACTACCGAAATGATAAATAGTATTCGTCAGACAGGAGAACAGAAGATACAACAGGTTCAACAAACTGCCGAATCCATCAGAAAAGCGCAGGAAGCTATCAATGAAGTACAAAACAATATTGCGAATCTTACGAGTATTTCCGGAAGCGTTTCTGGAAGTGGAACAGTTGCTACTGGTTCAGGACAATAAATAATCGAAAAATAAAAAGACCGGATTGAATCCGGTCTTTTTATTTGTTATTCCACTTGGAATGTGTTTTTTTCTTGTTTTATTATCTCTCCGTCTTTCATGAGGATAATCTCGATAGTATGGTTTCCTAAAACCGGATCAATGAAATCAGAACTTGTTTTTTTACCATCCAATATCCATTGTTTGATATCGTACGGTATATTCGTTTCGAATCGGAGTTGTATCCGTTGTTTATCAGTATTTTTAGTCAGTTCTTTTTTATAAAGAGAACCTTCCAAAGGATTCGTGATAGAGAGAAAAGATTGTTCTTTTGTCGATTCTTTTTTTGGCGTTTGCTGTTGTTCTTTTGATTCCAGAGTATAAACGATACGACGAAAAATCTCTCCTGCTCCGGTTGCTCCGGTAACCCCTTTCATATCTTCACCGCTCTTATTTCCTGTCCAGACACCGATTATATAATGGTCCGTGAAACCGATGGTCCAATTATCGCGGAAATTCCGCGACGTTCCTGTTTTTACCGCGACGTTCCTGTCTGGGAAATCGAGAGTGGAGTAGAGTGAAAAACCACCGAGTTTCGCGTAGCGGTCAGAGAGAATAGAAACAACCATATCGGTATATTTTGAATTTATTTTGGATGTGCACGGAGTGGTCGGAGAATTCTCGATTATTAGGAAAGGACAATACGTTCCTTTATTTGTGAAAATCGTGTAAGCTTGCAAGAGTTCGAAAAGGGAAACTTCTCCGTTTCCGAGAGTGAGTCAGAGTCCATAGAAATCCGCATCTTTCTGAAGCGAAGTGATTCCGAGTCATCGGAGAAAATCCAATATAACAGAAACCCCTACTTGTTCCGCGAGTTTGACAGCAGGTATGTTTATACTCTCAGAAAGTGCTTGTCTGAGCGTAACTTCTCCTTTGTAAGAGAGAGAATAATTCTTCGGTTCATAGGCGTAATTTTCTTGGGTTTTGTAGGCAGCCGGAAGATCGAGAATAGTGGTTTCTGGTGTAAATCAGAGTTTCTCAAAAGCGAGCGCATAGGTAAAAGGTTTCATAGTCGAACCAGGTTGCCTGAGTGCGAGAGTTGTATTGACTTGTCAGGCAGTGATTTCGCTGTAATTCTCCCCACCGATCATAACACGTAATTCGGGATTATTATCTCATCTCTCTGCCACGAGAATACCGTAATCGCTCACATTTTTCCAGGCAAGTTCCCGGAGTGTGTTTTGTGCAATAGTATTGATTTGCTCGGTAAGAGCGAGGTCGAAGGTGGTAGAAATTAACCCCCCTTGATCCCCCCTTGTCAGGGGGGTAATATTTTCCTGTCCCCCTGACAAGGGGGAAGAATGACCGAAGGGAATTCAGGGGGTTTGATTTACAATAATTTTATTCAGAAAATCCACGACATAAGGAAGTGAATTTTCGTGCTTCGTATTCCAACTTAGATTCTCGCTCAAAATAGATTTTCATTCATCTTCTGTTACGATTCATTCTTTCGCGAGAATACTTACCACTTCTTCGAAACGGGTACGAAAACTTCGAGGTTTTTTATAGGGATTGTATTTCAGAGAATCTTTCGGGAGTATGAGAAGGGCGATTTGTTCGGATGGTGTGAGATGCACTGGTTCTTTATCGAAATAATATTTCGCTGCAGATTTGAGTCCATAATTCATATATCCAAAATTGACCCGATTGATGTATTCTGTCAGTATTTCTTCCTTTGAGTACAGTTTATTTAATCGTACAGCGTACAGAAATTCGAGTATTTTTTTCCCGATTGTCCGTTTTTCTCCGATCCAGAAAGCATTACGAATAAGCCCGGACGAAAGCGTCGTTCCTCATTCTACCACTCTCAGAGCTTCGATGTTATGAAGTGTGCTTCGCACAATTCCGCGAAGACTTATCCCGTTGTTGGTGTAAAAAGTCCTATCCTCCAAAGTCACGAGACTTTTTTTATAGAAATCCGGGATTTCTTCACTCGTGATTGTCCGATGACGGATACTTCATGAATAGATTGCCTCACCCATTTCCTGACCTTTGTTATCGAGAAAAACAGTGGAAGAAGGAAGTTCTGGGAGTTGGAGCGGAAGGAAATATGCGACAAAAAAATACCCTATAATCAAGAGAGAAAAAAGAATGACGGGCGGGTAAATGATTTTTTTCATACGAGTATTGTACGGAAGGAGGAATTTTTGTGAAATGAAAATATTGCAAATATACGGAAAACCGTATAATGTAATGAAAATTATTTTGGTTTCTCCTAATCTCCCGTTTCATGAATCTTCTTCAGGCGTTTTTTATAGTCTCAGGTTTTGTTATTTCCATCATCGCTTTCGATATCGCGAAACGACAGAAATTCAATGCGCTTCATTTTCTGGTTTTCATCGGAATCGGAATCAGTCTTTTTGTGTTTACTATTTTTCCGAATACTCTGGAACAGATGGGGCATATATTTGGACTTCCTCGTGGAGCGGATGTATTGGTATATATGAGTATTGTTTTTCTTTTCTATTTCGTTCTTCTCCTTCTTAATAAATCGGAGAAAAATCGCGAAGATATTACGAGACTCGTTCGAGAAATAAGTGTTTTAGAAGATAAACTTAATCAGCATGACCATAAATAAAAACAGAGAAGTTTCTAGAAAATGATGAAATTCGCTTGAAAATCGAAACCCGGAGTGAATCGTACGAAATAGTACGATGAACGAGGAAATGGAGATCTGAACGCGAAGTTCACATTTTATTAAATCTTCTGAGATTATCTTTCTGATAAGAGCCTATAACGAAGCGCCACGCGTTGCTTCGGTTATAGAGTCGATTTTGGGTGCCGGTTTTACGCATATTCTCGTCGTGGACGACGGTTCCAAGGATGATACTATGGAAGTATTGTCACAATTTCCGAGTCTTCACATCGTTCATCATCCGTTTAATCGTGGAGGAGGTGCGGCACTGGAAACGGGGTTTGAATACATTCGTCGAAATGGCGATGAGCTTGGCATTGGCTATGTAGTGACTTTCGATGCGGACGGACAACACCATGTTGAAGATTTGCCAGTTTTTATTAAAGCTTTCAACAAAAATCCGTCACTTGATCTCGTTCTCGGTTCCCGATTTATCGTCAGAACTCATACGAACGTACCGTTTTTCCGCAGACTTACGCTCCTCGGTGGACAGTTTTTTACACTTTTTATCAGTGGAGTCTGGCTCACAGATGCGCATAATGGATTTCGAATGATGAAACTCGAAACAGTAAAAAAGATTCACTTGACCATGGACGGTATGGAGTACGGTTCCGAGTTCGTCGATGAAATGCGACACCAGCAGTGTCGTTTTGTAGAAGTGCCAGTAAATGTGACGTATACCGAAGATACACTCGCAAAAGGACAACATCTCGGTGGGATTTGGCGAATCGTTACGAAAATGGTCTGGAAGAAGTTTTTTAATTAAAAATTTGTTTTTTTTCAATATTAAGATATTCATCATTTTATGAAGATATAAATATCTGATAAACATATTTTCATAGGTAAATTATCTTGATTTTATCATATATTTCATTATACTGAAAATAGTATAAATTATTTGAATAAATATTCATTGTAATGAAAACTTATAACAAGAGACCTATATATCTTGATAAAATTCGACCCTTTATGGGGAAGGATATTATCAAGGTGCTTATCTGACAAAGGCGCGTCGGGAAAAGCTATGTCCTATTTCAGATAATCGATGAGCTTAAACAAAGTTTCTGAGTGAGAGAAGATCAGATTATTTATGTAAATAAAGAATTGAACGAATTTGATACTATATCTGACTATAATGATCTACTGAGTTATATAAAAAAGGATAATTCAAAAGAGAAAAGATATGTTTTTATAGATGAGATACAAGATATAGTAAATTTTGAAAAAGCACTGAGGGATCTTCAGACATTATGAAATTATGACATCTATATCAGTGGAAGTAATGCAAATATGCTTTCCTCGGAAATTGCCACGTATCTTACTGGTAGGTATATAGAGTTTGAGATATTTCCTTTGAATTATAGAGAGTTTTTAGATTTTCATACGCTGAAAAATAGCAAAGAGAGTTTTTTAAGTTATATGAAGTTTGGGTGACTTCCATATCTCAAAAACCTGAAATTAGAAGAAGATATTGTTTATGACTATATAAAGAGTGTGTATAATACAATTCTTTTAAAAGATATAGTCATAAGATATGGTATAAGAAATATAGATTTTTTGAACAAACTTATTTACTATCTCGGAGACAATATTGGAAGTCTTTTCTCGGCGAATAGTATTTCCCAGTATCTTAAATCTCAAAAGGTGGAGATAGGAACGAACGTTGTACTAGAATACCTCCATTATATAACCAGTGTTTTCCTTGTAAATAAGGTTAAAAGACAGGAAATAATTGGTAAAAAGATTTTTGAAATAAACGATAAATTTTACTTTTCCGATGTAGGTATAAGAAATGCCATTCTTGGATGATATAGACAATTCGATATATCAAAGATTATTGAAAATCTCGTTTTTCTCCATTTTAAAGCCCTGGGATATCAGATTCATATCGGGAAAAATAAAACAAAGGAAATAGACTTCATAGTGCAGAAATGAAGCGATATAAAGTACATTCAAGTTTGTTATCTCTTAGTAGATGAGAGTACGAGACAAAGAGAATTTTGAAATCTTCTTGAGATAAAAGATAATTACGAAAAAATAGTTCTCAGTATGGATGATTTTATCTCTGGAGATTATATGGGAATAAAACACTATAATCTGGTCGAGTACCTGAGTAGAGAATAATATACGTTATACATCTTCGAGAAGATAGTCTGGAAGAAGTTTTTTTAATTAACACTCTCATAGAAAATGCCAAAAGTCTCCATTCTCATCTGTTCCTATAACGCTGGAAGATATATATCGAGCACGATTCGGAGCTGTCTCGATCAGACATTTACTGATTTCGAGCTTCTCATCCTCGATAATGCTTCGACCGATGAAACGAGGGAATATATTCGGGAATTCAATGACCCAAGAATTAAACTTTTTGAAAGAGAAAAGAATATCGGTCCATATGCAGGACTGAATTATTTGCTTGAAAGGGCAAAAGGGAAGTATATAGCCATTCAAGACCACGACGATATTTGGCATCCGGAAAAGTTATCAAAACAAGTTGACTTCATGGATACAAACAATGAGTATGTCGGATGTGCTTGTACGATGGTTATGTACTATGAAGCGGATAGGAAATATTTCGAGTATTTTCTCGGCGATAGGACCGATTATGCGCTCCATCCGAGTATAGTGTACCGAAACAGAGCAAACCTTCGCTATGACGCAAATATACCGTATATGACGGATGCATATTTCTTGAAACAAACTCTTTGTGCGGGACAGAAACGAATACATAATCTCTGTGATCCACTTGCACTCCATATCATCAAAGGAGCACATGGAAATTATAGTTACCGATGGTTTCAGCTCAATATGGCAAATATTCGCCGAATTATTGAGGTTCACGGGTATTCATTCTATAGTCTGGTGGTTCTCTGGTTCGAGATACAGCGAAAAATTCTCTATCCAGTGCTGAACAAAATTCGAGCATTTACTCTCATTGCTCGAATCGAGCGTTTGCCATTCCATATACTCGGATATCGGATACATTCTGCCGATGCGGAAGTGAAAAACCCAATGATACAAAAGTTATTTTCGTATCTCTTGATAAGATAAACTTGATTTTTATAAAAGTTTAACTAAACTAATATTAGTAATTTACTTTTAGTTTAACTAAAACATATATGTATATAGAAAGATATATTGAAAAAAAGATTGTAAAATACATAGATCATAAGGAATACATAGCCATTATATGACCAAGACAGGTAGGAAAAACAACGTTTATAAAGAAATTAAAAGAAGACTATCCAAATAGTTTTTATTATAATTTTGAGGATTTTACTATCAAGGGGGAGTTTGAAAAAAATCCTATTGCCTTTGTGGGGGGTCATTTAAACAAAGAACACAAGACAATATTATTTTTTGATGAGTTTCAATATGTAACGGATGCGGGAAATATATTGAAGCTTATTTTCGATACTTTTGAAGATTCTATCAAGGTAATTATCACTGGTTCATCGAGCCTCCATCTCAAGGAAATAGGAGCGAAAATGGTGGGAAGGATGTTTAGTTTCGAGATGCAGTGACTATCGATGGATGAAATTTTACAACATAAAAATACTGCGTATTTTCATACTAAAACTGAACTTATAGAGAGTCTTGATATTCTTCAAATGAAGATATGAAGAGATGAGCTTTTGAAACTCAGGGAGAGTTCATTCTTGCCACAAATCAGACAAATAGTGGACGAATACATAGTATGGGGATGAATGCCAGCTATCGTTAAGGTAGATAATCATGAAGAAAAGAATATGGTACTCAGTAACTTTACTCAGAACTATATAAATAAAGATATAGTTAATCTCCTGAAAGTGAGAAATATAGATAAGTTCTCAGATCTTATGCTTACTTTATCTATAATTATCTGACAACAACTCGTCATAGAAAATCTTTCCAATGACTTATGAATAAACATAGTTACCCTTAATGAGTATTTGAATTATCTGAATAACACCTTCATTAATGTTCTTGTAAATCCCTACCATAAGAATAGTTTGAATGAGATAAAAAAACAAAAGATAGAGTATTTTTATGATTTATGAATCAGAAATTACCTCGTAAAAAATTTCAATACTCTTGATATACGATCCGATAGCGGACACTTACTGGAGAATTATATCTTTCTCAGACTCAATACGCTCAAAGAATCATTTCTATCACTGAATTATTGGAGAGATAAGAGTGGTAATGAGGTGGATTTTGTGATAAAAATGCACGATAGGATTATCCCAATAGAGATAAAGTACCAAAATTTGAAGAAACCAGAACTTACCACGGGTATGAAGCGATTCAATGAGCTTTATAAAGATGAGATACAGTATTCCATTGTCATAACAAAAGATTTTTTGGATGTATATGAGTACAATGAGAAAGTATATTATTTTATCCCATATTATATGATCTAGGGAAATATCGGCTTAATAGCAAAAAGTGTGTGGCTGGAATGATAGGTTTTACCCGAGTAGGAGAGAAAGAATCAGTTTGATTTTTCTCTCCTTTTTTAATCATCTATGTATCCGTACTTTGGATTTCAGATGAGAAAAGTATCATTCCAATCAATTGGTAGTATTCGGTATTGCAAGTTTTCACTGACGATTATACCAAACAAACAGATATTGCAAGTTTCGTCTCAGAGAAAAGTATGCAGAACGAG
>Ga0210050_1002821_pt1 | contig 16106 bp, 18 predicted proteins | sample CryGey132114_all_FD_185463 | JGI IMG/M metagenome (GOLD analysis project Ga0210050, IMG submission 185463) | Groundwater microbial communities from aquifer - Crystal Geyser CG22_combo_CG10-13_8/21/14_all (SPAdes) (version 2) | ecosystem: Environmental > Aquatic > Deep subsurface > Groundwater ...
TCCTTCTTACCACTTCCTCATCCACTCCACGTTTCACCCCCTCTGCATAGGGAGCAGGATTAGGGGTATCGAATGTGGCACGAGAGAGGGTGGAGAAGATTGATCCAGAACTCATGTAAAGGTATGTTACACACTTACGAGTATTGCTATATTAATATCTTGTGTCGTATTGGGAATAGTTTGGGTTTTACTCCTCAAATATTTAAAAAAAGATGTTTTTTCATTTTTAAACACAGTAGTTGCGACATTGGTCACCATTTGGATATCCATAGGCATTTGGCAATTTACACAAAATCGCCAAAGAGAAAAAATGGTTAATACAACTACTGCCGAATTGAATGACACATATGATCAATTAACCCTCGAAGGGGGTGTGGAAATCTTTGGAAAAAAAATTAACGGTGCATACCTACAACCAATCGCACTAGAGCAAGCAGCGCAAAGCGGTCATTTTAGCTCTGGTATCACTGAAGATATGATGAAACTATCCCGCGATATAAGAGCGTACGATATGTATCTTACATTCTTGTTGGGTGCCATCTCAAATGGCAATTTACAGGCAGTCAACCTTGCAATCGCCAATTTAAATGAAGCCAAGAAAGTAATCTTACAAAACATTCCTGCAGTAAGAGAAAAGATTAACCAACCAAACGTGTCATCCTGAGCCCTGTCGAAGGATGATACGTGTCATGGTTCGACAGAGCTCACCATGACACTAAACACACGAAACCGATGTCGATACCGTATGTGTCGAATAGGTAACGGTGCGAGGTTTCGCGATACATTTTTCACAGACGCCAATCCCGGCAACTTCTCGTACTCTTCAACAATCAACGCCTCCTTCTTCCTTCTACTCCACCTCTTCACCCGCTTCTCAAACCCAATCGCATCCATCACTTCCGCAAACTCCGCTTTGTGCACCAGTTCCACTGGTCTACGCGAAAAGGTGTAACACGTCGGATCACACCCCTCACTGTGCTCTACTACTCTCCGTTCCACATCATTGGTAATACCCGTGTAGTAACTCCCATCACAACATTGCAGTATGTACACGTAATACCATTGTCTCATTTCACCTCGTACGTCAGTGTGACGTCGACGCGCACTTCCTGCTCTCCTGCAGGAATCGGCGGCGCTTTTTCTTCCATCGCCCCACCCATGCCATCCATCGCACGCATCATCATGGGAACGGGTATGTACCCACCCCCTCCTTCACTGAAGCCACGGAGTTTTACGATGCGCGTGCCAAGATCACGTGCCAACTGGTGTGCTTTCTGCTCCGCTTCGGCAATCCCTTCTCTACGCGCTTCCGCTCGCAGTTCATCCGGATCATCAATCGTAAATGACACCCCACCGGCCTGGTTTGCTCCCGCTGAAGTTGCCGCACCCAGCACGTCGTCCACCTTATCCAGGTCACGCACCTTTACACGCAGACTCTGACTGGCCTCGTATCCTTTGAGTACGCGTCCCTGACGTTCCGTCCAGTCGTAGATCGGATTGAGTGATAGCTGCTCCGTACGAATGTCTTTCTCTTCAATACCCACACGCTTCACGGCAGCAAATACTGCGTCCATTCCCTTCGAGAGTCGCTCCATTGCTTCCTGGGCATCACGCCCAGGCGGCGTCTGAATGCCAAAAGAGAGTTCCGCAATATCCGGAACCGCAAACACGCGATCGTCTCCGGAGACCGTGATCATCGTGGGCGAGTAGTCCTGCGCTTCTATGTACTTTCCGCCCATGTACATGCCCCCGGCTATGAGAGCAACAATGATGGGGAGCCAAACTGGCGGACGAAGAAAAAGTCTATGTTCTTCCATGAAGGAAAGTATATCAGCAATTCCAAGCAATTAGCTATTTCTTTTTTCCATTTCTTCCAACGCTTCCTGTGGGCACATATTCTTGCAGTACAGCACACACGCCAGAAGATTGCGCATCTCGAGCTGCATCACGTGCATAGAGGCAGCATACACCGGAGCACTGGGGTCTTGCAGGATCCTCTGTTCCTGCTGCCTGGCAAACTGAAGACGCACGAGGGTATCTGACCGCTGCCATATCCGACGTTGCTCCTCTTCGGACAAGTTTTTCTGACACAACTCGTCGAACAAACACTGCAGTTGCCCGTTTTCACTCCCAAAAAACTGCTGTCGTTTGCGCCACTCACACGATGAACAATCAGGCCACATAACATATAGTATTCCTTATGCACTATATTTTGCATATCCCCCCTCCTCGAGCTCCTCCGCAAGTTCCTTCCCTCCACTTGCGGCAATTCTTCCCTCGACCATCACATGTACAACGTCTGGAGTGATGTACTCGAGAAGACGAGCGTAGTGGGTGACGAGTAAGATGGTAGGACGATCGCGCATCGAGTTCACGCCAGCGGCAACGGTTTTGAGAGCATCGACATCAAGACCAGAATCGGTTTCATCAAGAAGAGCAAGCCTGGGCTGCAGTACTCTCATCTGCAGTATCTCCGCTTTCTTCTTCTCTCCTCCGCTGAATCCCTGATTCACGGGCCGCTCGATGAGTGCAGGATCCATGCGGAGTATGTCCATTTCCTGCTCCAAACGTTTCTGAAACTTCAGCACAGACAATTTTCGTTCTCCTCGTGCTCTCGCTTGGGCTGCGTGGGCTGCAAAGAGAAAGTGACGCAAACGTACACCGGCGATATCTTTAGGGTACTGGAATGCGAGAAAGAGACCGGTCGATGCGCGCTCATGCGGCTCCATTTGCAGAAGGTTCTTCCCACAAAACTGCACGGAACCGCCGGTAACCTCGTACTTGGGATGTCCCATAAGCGTACTGACGAGTGTGGATTTCCCAGACCCATTTGGCCCCATGATGGCATGGATCTCACCTTCGTTGACCGTAAGATCAACTCCGTGGATGACCTCAGTGCCTTCTACAGACACACGCAGATTGGAGGTAGCTAAGAGAGACATTGCGTAGGATGAGGGTTAAGATTAGGGTGAGGAGGTGCCCCAAATACGGTTCCATTTTGCCGGCCAAGTGACTTTAGTCCAAGCAGAAAAGGGACAGAAAATCCTCAAAATTGCGCTTGATAACGGCATTCCCATGGAACACGCATGCGGGGGAAATGGATTCTGCACCACCTGTATGTGCACTGTGCAAGAGGGTATGGAACACCTTTCGCACCGCAACGACCGCGAGGAAAATATGGGCATCACCAGCGATCCCTGGCGCCTCGGCTGTCAGACAAGCGTAGTGGGAGATGGAGATATTGTTATTGAAGTTGGAGAATAGCTCACGCTCGTGCAAGTGACAGAAGTTTTTCTTTCACTTCCTCATTGTAAGGCTCTACCTTATTGATCTTTCTATAGGTGACCTCTGCCTTCTCGTTCTCACCAACCTGTAAATAACACTCAGCAAGAAGATGCAGAAGTTCCATATCTCGAGAGAGAGTCATTGCTGCTTTCTCCAGTAACGGAACCGCTTCGCTAAAATGCCCTGCAGCAATACACGCACGGCCGAGCACGGAAGCACGTTCCGGGTTTTTACTGTCACGCTTGTACGCCTCCTGGTAAGCGTAACAGGCTTCCACAAACTTCTCTTGGCGGTAATACGCCAGCCCTAAGTTAGCATGGAACGACACGTCATCGTGTTCTTGCAAGAGTTCTTTATACATTGCTTCCGCTTTCGACTCACGGCTACTCGTCAGATACAACCTTGCCAACTGTGCTTTGACTTCACTTGCTCCCGGCTGAATGGTGAGCGCCTGAATCAAGATGCGTTCTACCTCCTCATGTTTCCCCTGTGCCTCAGCACGTTCCGCTTGACGCAGAAGTAAACGCACCTGCTGTAACTCCACGGCAGAGACACGAGGATTCTTTGGCGGCTTTTGAATTTTTGTCTCCTCAAATACCTTCGCTCCGCGCTCTTCCAGAGATTGAAAACGCTGGCGCACACTTCGCACAAAACGTCGCACAAAACGCTGACGCAGCAGTAAACGCACAGAGAGAATGGCGCAGATGCCAATAAAGGAGCCGAGGAACACGAGAACGTAAATCATGACTCAAAGAAAAGATATTCTACCATAAAGACAAAAGAATGCTATCAAGAATAGTGCTGCTTCGCAAGCAGTGCGTGCAGACAGAGTAGCGCTACACCAAGCGTAATACAACTATCAGCCACATTGAATATGGGGAATGAACCTACTTGAATGAAGTCTGTCACTTGAACGTCCAACAAACGGTCAACAGTATTCGCCAACCCTCCACCAAGAATGAGGCCAAATCCCCATGCATTCACCCATGTTTTTTCACTGTGGAAAGCAATGTACAGCACAAACAACAATGCAAGAAGAATGAGAAGCTCCTGCAAAGGGGAAGGGATATGCACACCGAAGGCCACACCCGTGTTATATGTTCGCTGTACACCCACCCACGAACCCAGAAGCGCAATGCGCTTTGACAGAAAATGCTCTGCCAGCAGGGCTCCTGCCATGCTGAATCCGAAGCTCCCGATAAAGATAGTCCACAAGTGACGCACATTCCCTATACTACCTTGCGTGCTTACAAAGCTCATCTCTCTTCTTCAGCGCATGGATCTCCTCCTGCTCGGCATTACCTGTGGACTCACGTTTTTTGGCGTTGCCATGATCGCAAGCGTGAGCGTCTTTGAAAGCTACCAACTGACGGAACGACTCACGGCTCAAGGGACACTCAGCACACCAACGAACTCATTTTATTTATGGCGTAGCTTTTTTCACATGCTCGTGGGTTTTGGAGTCATGATTACCGTGGCCTGCATCCCATACCATTTTTGGCGGTACTCCGCACATGTGATCTTCGCCGGCACACTGCTGCTTGTACTCGCTCTCTTCCTTCCCGGCACTAGCAACGATTACGGTACTGCACAAAGCTGGCTCGTCATTGGGGGTTTTTCACTGCAACCATCTGAATTTTTGAAACTGAGTTTGATTTTCTATCTTGCCCTCTGGCTCCAGAAACGCGAACAGTGCATCTCCACGTTGAAAGAGGGCTTCTACCCCTTCGCTGCACTGCTCTTCATCAGCACTGCTCCTATCGCCATCCAACCTGACCTCGGCTCCTTTATGGTTCTCTCTGCAATTGCGGTTACGATGTTCTTCCTGGCAGGAGGAAGTATTCTTCACTTAGGACTGGGTACAGCCCTTGCCAGTGCATTCGGCTTGCCGTTTATTTTACAGGAAGAGTACATTCGCAACCGGTTCAAGGTCTTTCTCTTTCCAGACGCACCAACATTTACCGAAACAATTGGGTTCCAAATTCAGCAGGCGCTCATTGCCATTGGTAGCGGGGGACCATTCGGTGTCGGGTATGGAAAGTCCATCCAGAAGTTTGGGTATCTTCCCGAAGTACAAGCAGACATGATCTTTGCCGCCATGGCAGAAGAGCTGGGGTTTTTCCGTATCCTGATTATCTTTTGTCTCTACGGGGTGTTTGTCGTACGCGGATTTACCATAGCTCGCCGGGCTCCCGATCGCTTTGGATTTCTCGTGGCAAGTGGCATCACCATGTGGATCGCATTCCAAACAATCATTAATATTGCCGTCAATATGTCCCTCTTCCCACTCACCGGACTCACACTCCCCTTTATTAGTTATGGAGGATCCTCTCTTGTAGCTCTTCTTGCAGGAGTCGGCGTTCTCCTCAATATCTCCCTTCACGCGGGATCTCACCAACCGGCCCACAGGCGATACGTCCGACCAGGAATGGGGAGTTTGCGACGGAGTTTTGGTCTATGACACACACGGTTCTCTTTGTAGGCGGTGGTAGTGCCGGTCACATTGCTCCGTCAGTTGCTGTGTGGCGCGCACTAGAGCAGATGCGGCCAGATCTGCATGCACATTTCGTCTGCTCTCCACGAACAGCAGACCGTTTATTTCTTGAAGGAGAAGAACTCCCATACACCACTACTCCTTTTCTTACAGGGGGTTGGACACTGTCGTTTTCCTTTTGGAGACATCTCCTGCTCGCATTTCGTCTGCTTCATACACACAAACCTGACCTCATCTTCAGTACGGGAGGGCGCTTAAGCATTCCTTTCGGACTAGCAGCCTGGTCACAGGGCATTCCGGTTCTACTCCATGAGTCAGATGCCGTGTCTGGTCGAGCGAACCGTTGCCTTCGGTTCCTTACCAAAGAAGCATGCTCTGGGTTTCCCCAACACGGATATACCCATACCGGACACCCCGTTCGTCCGGAACTTGCGCAAGGGTCGAAAGAAGAAGGGCTTCGGATAACAGGGTTCTCCGGAGAGCGTCCGATTCTTCTCATATGGGGAGCGAGCCAGGGAGCACAGGCGATTAATGAAGTTACTCTCACCCTACTCCCTCAACTGACAGCACTCTGCGACGTCATTCACATTACCGGTCCAGGAAAGACTGCAGACGTACAACAGAAGACTGGAGACAAACCGTGTTACTGGAGCACTGAATTTGCTACCAACGACCTTCCTCACCTTTTTGCCGTTACAGACCTTGCTATCAGTCGTGCAGGAGCAAACAGCATTGCAGAACTCGCTATGAACGCAGTCCCAACAATTCTCGTACCCATACAAGGCCTTGCCCAAGATCACCAAGTGCGAAATGCAGAGACTGTAGAGAAGTCAGGCGGGTGTATCCTTCTGTACCAAAAAGATTTAGAAAATAATTTATACAACCTTGTCCAGTCACTTCTCCAACATGCAAATCGAAGACAGAAGATGGCTGAGGCCATCAAGACACTGTCTACGCCGGACGCACCTAGACTTATTTCTAAAATTATTCTCAAATATATTGAAAGTACGACACCGGAACACTAGGCTAATCCGGAACTATGTATAAGTTCCTCCTCCCCCTATTTGCCTTGGCGCTTTTGCTCAGCTGCACGCCACAGGAGACTCCACCTACCGCGAACACAACGATGTCCGACTATGACGGCCCCCTCCTCTCTGGCACACATGCCGTGACCCTGAAAACGAGTAAGGGAGACATTGTCTTGGAACTCGATGCAGACAGTGCGCCAAAAACAGTGACGAACTTCGTTGTGCACGCAAAGAACGGTTACTACGACGGACTGACATTCCACCGTATTATCCCCGACTTCATGATTCAGGGCGGCGACCCCAGTGGCAACGGTACCGGCGGAGAGAGCATTTACGGTCCCACATTCGAAGATGAGCCAAACTCGCTTCCCATGGTGCGCGGTGCTATCGCCATGGCAAACCGCGGACCAAATACGAACGGTTCCCAGTTCTTCATTGTGCAAGCTGACGAAACTCCCTGGCTCCAGGGGAAGCACACGGTCTTCGGACGCGTTACTACAGGTCTCGGCGTTGTCGATACCATAACTCAAATGGAGCGCGATGCGCGGGATATGCCGGTTGAACCTGTGACATTTACGGTAGAGGTAGAGTAAACTTTGAGGGCATGCGTACGCGATTTGCCCCATCACCGACTGGGTTTTTGCATATTGGAGGTCTTCGGACAGCTCTGTATGCGTATCTTGTTGCCAAACAGAGCAACGGTGTATTTCTCCTGAGAATTGAAGACACTGATAAAGAACGGGAAGTAATTGGTGCTACGGAAAATATTCTCCGTACACTCCACTGGGCAGGTATTCCTCCCGACGAAGGCGTCGTTCTGGACAGCGAAGGCCGTGTAACGCAACGGGGAGACAAAGGCCCGTACATTCAATCAGAGCGCCTCGCAATCTACCAGAAGTATGCCGAGGACCTCCTTGAGAAAGGGTGTGCGTACTACGCCTTCGACACCGAGGAAGATATTGAACATATGCGTGACAACGAGAAACGGGCAGGAAACCCTGCACCGAAGTATGATGCATCGATTCGCATGCGTATGAAAAACGCACTGACGCTCTCTGAAGACGAAGTGCAGGAAAAGCTGAAGAATGCAGAACCATACGTCGTACGCATGAAGATTCCTGATGGAAATGTCGTGAGTTTCACCGACGACATCCGCGGGAAGGTGGAGTTCCGCGGACTGGAAATCGACGACCAGGTTCTTCTGAAAAGCGATGGCTACCCTACGTATCACCTTGCCAACGTCGTTGACGATGAGCTGATGAACATTGATATCGTGATCCGTGGAGAAGAATGGCTAAGTTCGACGCCAAAACACCTTCTCCTCTACGAGTTTCTCGGTTGGCAGGCACCACGTTTTGCACACGTACCACTGCTCCTGAACGCCGACCGAACAAAACTCAGCAAGAGACAAGGAGACGTTGCGGCAGAAGACTACACTGCACAAGGCTACCTGCCCGAAGCACTCCTCAACTTCCTTGCGCTCCTTGGGTGGAACCCGGGTACGCCACAGGAACTGTTCACGCTCGGTGAACTCGTGGAAGAATTCAGTATTGACCGCATCCAGAAGGGCGGTGCGGTTTTCGACACGGAAAAACTGAAGTGGCTGCAGGGTCAGTGGATGAGAAAAATCCCTGCAGAGGACTTCGCAAAACGCATTCACCCAGTTGTGGCAGAAGAGATTCCCGCAGCCGCTCTGGACAAGGCGTTTGCAAAAAAAGCTTCCCTCATTCAAGACCGTATTCATTTCTTCTCGGAAAGTGCCGATATGGTACGATTCTTCTATGAACGACCGGAGGTGGACAACAAGTTACTGGTGAACGAAAAACAGAACGTGACAGAAGCGGCGCTTCCAGAGATTCTCAACACCCTTAAAAGGATGTTGGCAGACATAGACGATTGGACTGACGAGAAGCTGTTAGAAACCAGCAAAAAGACAGCAAAAAAGCACAATCTCAAACTTGGTCAGCTCCTCTGGCCGCTGCGCGCGGTCCTCACAGGGAGAAAATTCAGTCCCGGAGCAACGGAAGTAGCAGAAGTCTTGGGGAAGGAGGAGGTGCTGGAGCGACTAGAGGCAGTTACGGTATAATGCAATCCATGTCCACCATCTCCTCAAAGAGGAACGTTGAAGTGCCGATCAAGATTGATCACAACCGCGCGATTATCGAAGGAAAAACGCCAGTACCGTTTCAGACGTTCGTGAACCTCATTCTGCAACGGAAAGTATTCAACCTCTTCAAAGAGTGGGGAAAAGAACCCGTGATTATCGACAGCGACCTTCTCACACGACTTGCAAGCGCACCGCAGGACTCGCAGGAAAACCGCTCGCGACTCGTTCTTGTCACACTCGTGGTTGGTATTCTTACCGGCGTATTCTTCTTCGCGTTGGGACAGGCGGTGCTCCTGAGCATCTTCCATATGCCCCTCGATCTCCGCGACCTCGTTCTTATTGTTGCAGGACTCTTTGCGTTCACTGTTCTGACAAAAATCATGATGCAGATCCAACGCAGACCAAAATCTGAAAAATTGACCGAGACAATGGAGAAATTAGCGGGAATGGTGGGAAAATGAGGTGTAGAATATGGCGCTATGAATCTGCAGGAACTCGTGCCTCTCGGCCCAAAAACCACCATGCGTATTGGTGGAAAAGCGCTGTGGTATGTGGAGCTTCAGACTGAGAAAGACGTCGAAGACATTGTGCAATTTGCTGCAGAACGACACCTCCCACTTGTGACGCTTGGCGGCGGATCCAATACGATTTTTGCGGACGGGGTAATTGAGGCGGTGGTGGCGAAGGTGGTGGCAGACGAAATGAGGATACGTGAAGCCACTCACCATGACACACCACGCCTTGTCACCGTCCACTCTGGAAAAATTCTTGCGGTCCTCATAAACGAACTCGCGGAAAAGAATCTCGATCTCTCGCCGCTGACAGGAATTCCCGGCACACTCGGCGGCGCGATTTTCGGCAATGCAGGACAAGGCGCGGGGGGCATCTGGCTGGGTGCATTTGTGGAAGCAGTCACGTTCTACCACCAGAAGCAGTGGAAGACATGGACACGAGAAGAGTGTGGGTTTGGGTACCGCGAAAGTATCTTCAAAAAGATACATACTCCTATCATCTGGAAAGCAACGCTCTCTGTTCCTGTACGCCCTCACATAGAGGTCCAGACAGACATCGATCAACTTCTCCAGAAACGCATCGAGACGCAACCCCATATCAAAACAGGCGGATCATGCTTTAAGAGCCTCTCTGACGGCACACCGGCGTGGAAGATTCTGGATGCGGCAGGATTTCGGGGACGGATGAAGGGGCATGTACAGATCGCCGAGAAGCATGCGAACTTTCTCCTTAATACTGGCAAGGCCACCTTCGCCGACACAAAAGCGCTCGTCGAAGAGGTACGTTCCACGGTAAAAGCGCCTCTCGACGTCGAAATGCGGTTTGTGGGGGAGGATGGGAGAGTGGTGTTCTGATATTGACTTTATAAACTAATTAGTTTATAAATACTAGTAGTAACGTCGTTTTCTCACACCCACAGAAGGAGGACGGTAGCATGACTACCCCTGCCCCCTTGTTCCTCACCCTTGGAACCACCCGCGTTCGGGTCACCAAATCCCCGACCATCGTCGGTCGGCACTGGACGGCAGACATTCGTCTGCCACTTGCGGACGTGTCGCGACGCCACTGCGAACTCTTGTGGAAGAACGATCAATGGACCGTTCGTGACTTGGAGTCCCTGAACGGTACATCCGTGAATGAAAACCAAATTAACAAGGAAATCCCTCTCCAGGAAGGAGATATCCTCCGAATCGGAAGTTTCGCTCTCCACGTTGCGTTTGCGGCAGAGGAAGAGGGTGAGTAATCCACACTCTCTGCCACCAAGAAAGACGTTGCCCGCATGGGCAACGTCTTTTCGCTATGACTCTTATCCCCCTCCCCTTGCCCCCGTAAAGGGGCGTGGCCCCCACGGGGCTTTACGCCCTCCCTCAAGGGAGGGGAACTTTTTTTATTAAAACGGCAAGTCCTCTGCCTTGATTTCCGACTCGTAGTTGATATCCGGAATATTTCCCGCAGCAACAAGCTCTGATGCGGGTTCACGTTGTTGAGGAGAAGTGTGCTGCTGCATAACTGGTGAGGCAGATGCTTCCTGCACACGCATATTTCCTTCAACAGAAGGATTGGCAACACCCAACAGACTGACCTGATCTGCAATAATTTCGGTTACATAGCGCTTGGCTCCTGCCTGTGTTTCGAAGCTCCGCGTCTGTACACGCCCCGCTGCATACACACGGTTGCCCTTTTTGATGCCTTGCATAGTCTCCTGTGCAAGGTCTCCCCAAATCACTACATTGTGAAATTCCGTGTTCTCACGCATCTCTCCCGTATTCTTGTCTTTCCACCGGTCATTCGTCGCAACTCCAAGCGTAAGCACATGCTGCCCTGACGGCGTCGTGCGCATTTCCGGATCACGCGTGACATGACCGAGGACTTCTCCACGGTTGAGTGACTGCAAAACCTGCTTCGCACCCTGGGGTTGCGACAATTGTCCGTCTTTTGGATCGAGCAGAATCATCTCCTGCGCATTCACTTTTGTCTTCGTGCGCTTTTCTCCTGTTTGCTGATCATCCCAACTATCCGTCTGCAGACGCCCCGCAATAAACACATGCGAACCGGGACGCACAAACTGTCCCGCGACTCCTGCCATTCCTCCCCACAACGTCACAGTATGAAAACTCCTCCCTTCCTGCTCACCCGCAGCTGTGGTAAACGTGTGAGGAACGACAATATTCAAATCTGCCACATTCGTTCCACTGGGAAGTGTTTTGAGGTCAACAGATTGTGTTTGGTAGCCAATAAGGGATATACGATTGAGAGAGAACATAGAACGAAGAAGGTAGAAATTAGAAGGGAGAGGATAGTACAGGAAGGTGAGGGTAGCTTGATGCTGTGATCATGAAAAGATTTGGTATGCTATCTGTATGAAAGTTTCGGACTTTGTCCACCTGCATTGTCACTCCACCTACTCTCTCCTTGAAGCACTGCCGAGTCCAAAGGAGATTGTGGCACGTGCGAAGGAGCTCGGGCAATCCGCGGTAGGGCTCACCGATAAGCACAGTGCACATGGACTTGTTGAGTTCTACCAGGCTGCAGACAAGGAAGGCATGAAAGCCGTGTTAGGTATAGAGCTTCTCATTGAGGGCACACCGCTTGTCCTTCTTGCCCGAACGCAGGAAGGGTATGAAAACATTCTCAAGCTCGCAACAATTGCTGCGTCGGAACACAGCCACACGCTGCCAACTGTTTCCTGGACAACGCTGACAGAACATGCTCACGGCCTCTTGGCTCTCTCCGGACCTCCAGCAAACGCCATCCCACAGGCAGCTCTGGTCGAAAACGCCGAAACGATTACCAGGCTCACCAAAGCACACCAGGAACTATTCGGGCAAGAGAACTTCTACTACGAACTCATTGACCTGCCCGAAGCCAACGGACAGTTAGAAATTAACCAACAACTTATTCGCTGGGGAAGAGAGCTTGGTGTTCCTCTTGTAGCAGGTTGCGCCAGTCACTACTGCTCTGCGGACGATGCAGAGGTGCATGATGTTCTCTTGGCTATTAAACACAACGCACGCATAGACGATCCCACTCGCTTTTCGATGCGACAGAATACTTACTCCATGCGTCCATTCGAAGAACTGGAGGAAGTATTTTCACACGTACCGGAAGCACTGGAAAACACCAAAGTCATCGCCGACCAGTGTCATGTCACATTTGATTTTAAAACATACCATATCCCCCGCTTCGATGTCCCAACACAAAAAACGGAGGAAGAACACCTGCGAGAACTCAGTCTGCAGGGTTTTGCAGAGCGCTACCCCAACCAAACACCAGAGCAAAAAGAGCAGTTAGAACACGAACTCAAAATCATCACAGACATGGGATTCGCGGGCTACTTCCTGATCGTTGCGGACTTCATCAACGAAGCAAAACGCCGCGGTATAACCGTTGGACCCGGACGTGGCTCAGCCGCCGGTTCCATGGTGTCCTACTGTTTGAATATCACCACGCTCGACCCATTGGAACACGGACTCATCTTTGAGCGATTTTTAAATCCCGAACGCATCAGCATGCCCGATATTGACATCGACTTCGCAGACAACAGACGTGACGAAGTGCTGGAGTACGTGCGAGGAAAGTACGGCACAGAGCGGGTAGTGCAAATTTGTACTTTCGGAACCCTCGCTGCACGCGCAGCTGTGAAAGACGTCGGACGTGCCTATGGCGTACCTTTCTATGAAATGAACGTGCTCGCAAAACTCATTCCTGCGCGACCAGGAACCACGTTACAACAAGCACTGGAAACACCTGAATTGAAACTCGCATACGACAGTAACGAACTGTACCGCACCATCATCAACGCTGCTCTCAAACTTGAAGGAAAAGTACGCCACGTTTCCGTGCACGCGTGCGGCGTGATTATTACACCGGAACCCACGGTGAAATACACCGCACTTCAACCTGCACCAAAAGACGAGGATGTGACAATCACACAGTACTCTGCAAAACCACTCGAAGCTCTCGGTCTTCTAAAAATGGACTTTCTTGGCTTAAGTAACCTCACCATCATTCAAACAACACTGGCAATTATTGAACGAACACGAAAAGAAAACATTGATATGAGCAGGATTCCCATTGACGATGCAAACACATTTGCTCTCCTGCAACGTGGAGAGACAACCGGCATCTTCCAGTTGGAATCCGGCGGCATGCGCCGATACCTGAAACAGTTGAAACCTACGAAGTTTGGAGATATTACCGCCATGGTTGCTCTGTACCGCCCAGGTCCAATGGAGTGGATCCCAAACTACATCAAACGTAAGCATGGACGTGAAGAAGTGAAGTATCCACACCCGGACCTCCAAGAGATCTTTCAGGAAACCTACGGCATTGGCGTATACCAAGAACAGATCCTTCAACTTGCCCGGACACTTGCAGGCTTTACGCTCGGAGAAGCGGACATGCTACGGCGTGCTATCGGAAAAAAGATTAAACACGAACTCGATGCACAGCAGCAGAAATTCACCGAGGGAGCACAGAAACAGGGGCATGAGAAAAAGCTCGCGGAAAAGATTTTTGAAGACGTGATCATGCCTTTTGCCGGCTACGGTTTTGTGAAAGCACACGCCGCTTGTTACGCACGTATTGCCTACGAAACCGCTTACTTAAAAGCACACTACCCCACAGAGTTCATGGCTGCTCTCCTGAGCAGTGACGCACAAGTAACCGACCGTGTCCTCATTGAAATTGAAGAATGCCGCCAGATGGGTATCGACGTTCTTCCACCAGACATCAACGAATCACTGAAAAACTTTACCGTGACATCCAGCAACGACCGTAAAGCTATTCGCTTTGGACTCTCTGCTATAAAAGGCATTGGCGTGAGTTCCGTCGAGCACATTATCAAAGAACGAAAGGAGAATGGGAAGTTCACTGCAGTTGACGACCTTGCACAGCGACTCCCGGCCAAAACCCTCAACAAAAAACTACTTGAAGCGCTAGCAAAATCCGGCGCACTGGACTCTCTGGGCAGTAGAAAAGCACTGGTAGAGCACTACCAAAAAATCATCGACTACCGCAAGCTCTACGGCGACGTGAACACCCAACAACATAACCTCTTTGATGAACTTCACGGAGACGATGCCACTCTTCCTCCCATCGAACTCCCCGCTACCCCGGATGCATCTCAACAGGAAAAGTTGGAGTGGGAAAAAGAGACGCTCGGCCTGTATGTCTCCAGTCACCCTCTTGCAGGACTCAAGAAGTACATTGGCAAAAAGGCACACCTCATTGCCAACTTCACGAAGAAAGATATCAACCGTAAAGTGACACTCGCTGGCATCGTAGAGGGGGTAAAAAAAATCCGCACAAAGAAGAATGAGACGATGGCTATCATCACGCTCGGTGACCCTACGGGAAAAATGGAAGTGACACTTTTCCCACGTGTATATGCAGAGGCAGAAAAACAGCTCGATCAGCCCGATACCGTTCTCGTCGTTGGCGGAACACTCAACTATCGCAACGGACAACTGCAACTCAACGCAGGAGCACTCAAGCGCTCTTCCCTTTCCACCATCGTACAAAAAGCAAAAGAACAAGGGCTCTTCGATGAAGAAGAAGCGAAACGCGGTACTACTCCCATCGTGCGCACACTGGACGAAGAAGAGTCTGTAGAAATGCTTGACGAAGAGGGGAATATTGTTGCCGGAACAAACCTGATAGTGGGTGTACAAGAAACGGACAGTTACCTAGGACCACTTGGCGCATGGATTGCCCAAGGGATGGACACGACTGAACCCCTGACAAACATTCAACACCAGTGCCCTCCTCCTTTGAAACACTCCATTACTCTCCCAACGCAAGCACCCAAAAAACTCCTCCTCGACCTGAAAAAGACTCTCACGGCACACCCTGGCGAAGAGAGTGTGGAACTGAAAATCGGAGCACAATCCATACCCCTTCCACTGAACATCGCCATGACGGAGGAGTTGGAGAAGGAGATTACACAAATACTGGAACAGTACACCGTGTCACCTTGAGCCTACCGTATGACAACTACCCTTCCACCTACTACTGACAGCATAAAGAAAGCCTGTGCCATTCTCAAAACAGGCGGCGTCGTCATTCACCCTACCGAAACCTGTTACGGTTTGGCGTGCGACCTGACAAACCCAGATGCTGTTGCGAAGCTCTTTGCCCTCAAACAACGTCCCACAAACCAACCTGTCAGTGCACTACTCTCTTCCCTGGAAGAGGCAAAGAAGTACGTTGAGTGGAGTGAGAAAGCAGAAGAGCTGGCACGGGCATACTTGCCTGGACCACTGACATTGATCCTACCAGTTCGCAAAGATACCCCTCACGTTCTCTACACCACACCACACATACCAGCACCCACTGTCGGCATCCGCATCTCCTCTCACCCACTTGCACAGCAACTCGCAGAAACATACGGAAAACCACTCTCCACAACCTCTGTCAACATTGCAGGAAAACCTGCCTGTTACTCAGTAAAAGAGGTAGAGGAACAGTTTGGGAAACTTGATGACGGTGTGGCAGTTATTCATGGGGAAGTTCTAGAGAGAAAGCCTCCGTCGAGAATAGTCTCTCTGGTAAACGGCCATATGAAGGAATTACGGTAGAGAGCCTGGAGAGGGAACGTAAGGTATACTTTTTCTATGCACTGTCCCCGCTGCAAATCGTCAGATACGGCTGTGATCGATTCGCGCGTGACCGACGAAGG
>Ga0210050_1002823_pt1 | contig 16087 bp, 19 predicted proteins | sample CryGey132114_all_FD_185463 | JGI IMG/M metagenome (GOLD analysis project Ga0210050, IMG submission 185463) | Groundwater microbial communities from aquifer - Crystal Geyser CG22_combo_CG10-13_8/21/14_all (SPAdes) (version 2) | ecosystem: Environmental > Aquatic > Deep subsurface > Groundwater ...
GATGTTTTTATCATATCATATTTACCTAATTTTCAAAATGGTGGACGAGGAGGGACTCGAACCCTCAAGACCATTTATGATCACAGCATTTTAAGTGCTGCGCGTATACCAATTCCGCCACTCGTCCCTTAATTAAACTTTTCTAATTCTGCCTCGATGCGTTGGTGTTAAACTATGACAATTTGGGCATAAGATTCTTAAATTTTCTAGTCTATTATCATGACGATCACCATTGATGTGATCAAGCTCAAGAGGTAAATAACCACTGGAAGTTTTTTCAGCCCAACCGCATTTTTCGCAACATTGTGATTTGAGACCGGCAGCAAACAATCTTTTCTTTAATTTAAAGCTTTGAAAATTGTTATTTTTAACAAGAATTTCATCCAATGAGATTAAAGGCTTGCCAATACCTCTTAATCCCAAATTCCATCCACGACCCTTGAAGTGTCTTTTATCCAAATTATATTCGGCTATATATTTTTTGATTTGTTCATAATTTCCACCAGCTTCTCGTAAGCCCAATTTTGATAGCACCTGCCTATAGCTGAATGAATTTTTGACGGCATTTTTTAATTCTTCGGCAGTCCAAGATCTTTGTTTCATTGTATTAATTATAACAAAGGGCAAACAAATAGGCAATTATATTCCGGTACGTATTCCATAAGGTGCCGATGGGAATCGAACCCATGCATAGTCGTTTTGCAGACGACAGCGTTTCCACTTCGCCACGGCACCATTATTTTTACTGCTTTCTGGAATATTTTGCCACGAGTTTGAGAGTTGAGTCAATCGTGCCCTTACACCTAAACCCAGCGGCGTATTTATGTCCGCCGCCCCCAATTTTCTCGGCCAATTCCGCGACGTTAAACTTTTTGTCGGGACGGCTTCTCAACATTCCTCTGATTTTTCCTTGGCTTTCTTCAATTAAAAAAAGCGAAAATCGCCCCTCTTTCAAGTTTTTCAATTGCTTGACAAGGTCAGTCAAATCGCTTGTAGCCAGACTGTGCTTGCGGAGTTCTTTTCTTTGGAGCCAAGAATAGATGAAATCGTTTTTGCGGTTGTGTTTCACGCGGCTTAAGACCACGCCTGAAAGTTTAAGCGCCGCGGTTTTTATCTGCCCATTCAATTTGTTATCAATTTCAACCGGCTTGATTTTGAATCGTTTTACCAAATCAAGAACTATTCCAAGCGGCTTCGGATTGTCGGTATATTTGAAAAATCCCGTATCGTCTAAAATTCCAACGGTTAAAACATACGCGATTTTTCTGTCAATTTTGAAACCGACGGCCTTGAAATAATCGAACAGTAGTTCGCAGGTTGATGAGCGCCTTGAATCTACTATGCCGAAATTGGCGTCTTGGTCGGTTGATAGATGATGGTCAAAAACCAGCAGAGGAATTTCGGGATATTTTTTTAAGTAGCTTTCTATTCCCAATTGGATTTTTGCCCCGTAATCAAGTCCTATTATCAAATCAAATTTGTTTTTGGGATGTTTTGATTTTATTGATTTTGCTCCGGCGATGAATTTTAACGATTCCGGCACGCCGGAAACGCATAAAAGATAATACGGCTTTTTAATTTTTTTAAGATAAAAACCGAAAGCCGCCAGCGAGCCGATGGCGTCGCCGTCCGGTCCTTGATGGGTAACCGCCAAAATTCTTCTGGCTTTTGATATTATTTTTTCTATTTCTTTGAAACTATTATTTTTCATTTTTTATTTGTTCGAGCAATTTTTCTATTTGTGCTGCTTCCTCCGGACTTTTATCATACTTAAAAATAATTTTTGGAACCGGCCTCACTTTTAATTTTCTATTTAACAACTGCTGAATTTGATAGATTGAACGGGTTAATTTATCGAAAATTTGTTTGGTTTCAGACGAGGGATAGACGCTGACAAAAACAGCGGCAGTGAATAAATTGGGATTAGTTAAAACTTGAGTAACAGTGATTAAAACACCAGGTTTGGCGTCTAAAAAATTAAATATAATTTTACCCAATTCTTTTTTTATTAGTTCATTAAACCTTTGGGCGCGTTCTTTACTCATATTTTTTGGTAAATAAAAATTTTCAATAACAATTTCACATTTACTCTCTCGCTTTCCTCGCTCGCCCAGCGCGCTCGCTCAGGGATTCGCGCTCGCTCTTGCTTCGCAAACCATGCCCGCTCGCGCTCATAACTCGCTCGAGAACAAATATGAAATTGTTAAATTTCATTTTTTTTATTATACTTTCCTGAAAAATATAAGCGTGTCTCCGACTAAAATTTTGGGTTCGCCAAAATCAAGACCCAGTCCGGCTTCGTGGCCGGTTTCAACTTTTCCAACGTCTTTTTTATCCGATTGCAAACTGATAGTTTTACCTCGGCCGATTACCGAATCATTTCTTAAAACTTCCAATTTCACTCCTTTCAGTATTTCGCCCGAAATAACCTTGCCGCCGATAACCTGCCGGCCTTTTTCTTGTCTGAAGACTGCTAAAACATTCAATCTTCCAATTTCTTCGCGCTCAACTTTTGGTTTGAGTTTTTTCTCAACGGCGATTTTTGTCCTATCTAAAATATCATAAATAATTTCTCCGGAAACAAGATTTTCTTTTTGTTTTTCGGTTAAAGATATGGCAGAATCAGTTTTAACATTAAAAGCGAGGACTAAAGCATCGCTTAAATTTGCCATTTTAAAATCGCCTTCATTAACATTGCCAGCTTCGGCTTTAAGGATTTTGATTGCCCCATTTTCAAAAGAAATTTTTTCTAAACTTTCCTTTAACGCCTCAACCGAGCTTTGGACATCGGCCTTGATTATTATATTTACTAAATTGGGAATTTCTTTAGGTTCAATCTCAAGCGATTTTTCAATAAATTCGCCAATTTTCTTGGCGACTTTTAATGCCGGCGAAAATGGAATTTTAGAAGTAGCGAATTTTTCTCCAATAAGCGGCAGTTTGGTAAAACCAATTGCCAATACCGGTGAAGAAAAAGTGGCGTTTTTAATCGGGTTGCCCAGAAAATCTTCAAGCATCTTTATTTTTCCGGTTGCCTCACCGCTTGAAATATAGTCGCCGATTTTTATTATGCCGTCCAAAATAAGAAGCGAGGCCACAATGCCTCGGCGGGGGTCAAGATTGGTTTCTATAATAATTCCTTCTCCCGGATTTTTAGGATCGGCCTTAAGTTCGCTTAAATCGGCTAATAATTCAACTAAATCAAGAAGCTGGCTGATATTCGTTCCTTGTTTTGCCGAAATTTCAACCGACGGCACTTTACCGCTCCAGGATTCAACCAGTACATCATTTTCAGCTAATTCTTTTTTTACTTTTTCCGAATTGGCTTCGGGCTTATCAATTTTGTTAATAGCGACAACAAAGGGTAGTTTGGCCTTTTTAATATGTTCTAAGGCCTCTAATGTTTGAGGTTTTACTCCATCATCAGCAGCGACAACCAAAACAGCGATGTCTGCGGCTTTAGCGCCGCGAGCCCGCAATTTTGAAAAGGCCTCATGGCCCGGTGTGTCTAAAAAAGTTATTTTCCGGTTTTTGTATGTGATTTCGTAAGCGCCAATATGCTGGGTGATGCCGCCGGCTTCATGCTCGGCAATATTGGTTTTTCTAATATAATCCAAAAGCTTGGTTTTGCCATGATCAACATGGCCCATTATTACCACAACGGGCGGCCGGGGGATTAGATTGTTATTTTTAGGATTAACCATTGTTGTCAAATTATACGGTAAAACCTGATTAATGGTAAAACCTGATTATACGGTGAAATCTAAGTTTTTGCAAATGACTCTTTTCAAACGATCGCATTAAAACAGTCAAATTTAAAATAATATTTTTACAATAAACGAAACCTGCTTTTTAAATCTAATTCTACGTCTATATCTTTAACTCTTAAAAACCTTACATAGGGAGCGAGGTTAAAAATCTCCTTGATAAAATTTATCTCGTCTTTACATTCATAGGGATGAATAAAAACACTTTTCTGCAATCTATAAAATCCCAACCCTTTTAATTTAGAAGCTAAGGCATTTCTTCCGTATTTTTTGTCCTCCGGAATATCGAAAATCACTAACCGCCACAGTTTATCCCATCGTGCTGGTTTTTTAATTTCTATTTTATCCAAGTTATATATTAGGGCTTTATCTTTTCCTTTTTCAGTTAAGATGAGTTTAACGGTGCCATCACCATATTCTTTATAATCGACGAGTTTGGATTTATAGAGCCTTTTAATGGATCTTCTAAGACTTAGTTCATTTATTTTCTTCCATTCTTTTACTATTTTTTTTACCACTTTGAAGTAAACATCGGGTCTACGCGTCAGCGACAAAACTAGCCCTCCTTCTAAAAGCAGTAAAATCTTCTTTTCCACTGGTCCTAATTTTAGGCCCGACTTTCTCATAATTTTAATGATAGTATAAAAAATGACTATTTTCAAACGATCGCCTGAAAACAGTCATTTCATTTTGGTAAAATTTTCTGTCGAGTGCCGAGATAGTATTTTCTTTATTGTCCGAATCTTCTTTGCCGGTTGGCAAAATCATTTAAGGCGTCGTCAAAATCTTCTTTGGAGAATTCCGGCCAGTGGCGTTTAATGAAATAAAATTCCGAATACGCGCTTTGCCACGTTAAAAATTCGGAAAGCCGTCTTTCGCCGGAAGTTCGAATAATCAGGTCGGGGTCGGGCAAATCCGCAGTATAAATATTTTGGGAAATTAAGTCTTCGGTGATTTCTTTGGGCGGATTTTTTAGAATTTTATTAAAAGCGTCAACCAGTTCCAGGCGGCCGCCGTAATTAATCGCCAGATTTAAAATGGCGGCGGTGTTATTCTTGGTCAGCGCTTCGGCTTTTTTGATGGCTTGTTGAAGTTTTTTTGATAATCCTTCTTCGCGGCCAATGACGCGCACGCAAACCTTGTTTTTATGAAGTTTTTTTATATCCTTGGTAAGGGCGAGGTAAAAAAGCTTCATTAAAAAATCAACTTCTTTTTTGGAACGCTGCCAATTTTCAGTAGAAAAAGCGTAAAGCGTTAGTATTTTTATCCCAGCGTCGCGGCACCAACGCAAAACGTCTTCAATTTTTTTATAGCCGGCGCGATGACCCTCAAAAGATGGCAATCGCCGGGTCGTAGCCCAGCGCCGGTTGCCATCCATAATAATGCCGAGATGTTTAATTTTTGATTTCATTGTAATTTATTTGTAACTGCGGCTGCCAATAAATTGTTTCTGCCGGAATCTCGTCTAGCGGAGAGGGCGAGATTCTTCTCTCTCGGTCCAAATTTTTAATTTGGTAACCGAGAGCAATCCGCCGAAGTCCCGCGTAGCGGGACGAAGGCGGAGAACTTGTGAACAAAGCGGAGGCGAGAGGATTCGAACCTCTGATACCCTTTCGGGTATAACGGTTTTCAGGACCGTCCCTTTCAACCACTCGGGCACGCCTCCGCTTTATTAACTAACAGTTTTTCCGCCGACGCTTCGCTTTGGCGGATTGCGATTTGTTTCTAAAAATTCTATAATTTTCTGAATTTTTAGACAAATCGGGAACAGGACTGTCCCATTCAACCACTCTGGCACCTCTCCAATTACCCGAGTATTATAGGTCGTTTTAAGCGATTTTACCAGAGAGAGATTTTAATAAATTACATGGCGTCTTCAATAGAAATATAGTATCTTTAAAGTGTATGGCAATTAACCGAGAATCAACAAAAGAACCTTTTTGGTCTATGGACGCCAAGGAAGTTTTCGGCGCGCTCAAAACCAATCTTTCCGGCTTGAGCAATGAAGAAGCCGCGGCGCGCCTTAAAACCTTCGGTCCAAATGCCATAAAAGAGCGTCGTCGATTATCAAAACTAAAAATCGCTTTGCGCCAATTCCAAAGCTTGCTTATTATAATTTTGGTTATTGCCGGCATTGTTACTATTTTTCTTGGCGAATGGGTAGAAACAGGCGTGATTTTTGCCGCCGTCATAGTGAACGCGATTTTTGGTTTTTGGCAGGAAAATAAAGCCGAAACTGTCCTGGAGCTTCTTAAGACATATGTTCGCGTACGCGCTCGCGTGCGCCGTAACGGCCAGGAGCATGAAATTGACGCCTCCGAACTTGTGCCGGGCGACATTATCCGTATTACGCAGGGCGATCGCGTTCCCGCCGACGCCCGGCTTTTATTTATAAATAATTTGGAAATAGATGAATCAATTCTCACCGGCGAATCTTTGCCGGTGGAAAAAGACGTTTCTCCATTGCCTCCGGCGACAACATTAAGTGAAAGAAAATCAATGATTTTTAGCGGCACTTTGGTAATGCAGGGTTTTGCTGATGCTGTGGTTACCGCAACAGGAAACGAGACTGAATTCGGAAAAATTGCTGAATTAGTTGCAGAAAAACATCAAAAACCAACTCCTCTTCAACGTTCCGTCGGGCATTTCGCGGCATATGTAGGAATAACGCTTTTAATTTTCACATTGCTGCTTTTTGGCCTTGGCATTTATTTTGGCAAAGATGTCTACGATATGTTCATAATTTCCGTTGCGGTGGCGGTTTCGGCCGTACCCGAAGGACTGCCAATAGCGCTTACCGTGATTATGGCCATAGGGGTGCAGCGTCTTGCGACTCGGAATGGAATTGTTAAAAAACTCCTGGCCGTTGAGACGCTGGGATCAACAAGCGTTATTCTTACTGATAAAACCGGAACGCTTACGCAAGCCAAAATGGAGCTTGCTTCGATAATACCTTATAAAGATAATATTGAGGAAAATAAAAACAACCTTCTTACTTATGCGTTGATTAACACCGATGTGGTTATTGAAAATCCCTAGGATGTTTCTGAAAAATGGTTAATGTCGGGCCGCGCGCTTGAAATTTCATTAGTGAAAGGCGCCGCTAAAAACGGCGTGTTGTTAAGAAAAATTTTAGAACAGATAAAAATTATTGACCGTCTGCCGTTTGATTCAAAGCATAAATTTTCCGCGTCAATTTTTGAAATTGATTCTTGTATTCGTCTGGCTCTTTTCGGGGCTCCTGAAATTATTCTGCGTTTTACTAATCTCTCGCGAGAAGAACAAAAAAAGATGGTTGAGAAAATTGAAGAACGGGCTTTTGCCGGAGAACGCGTGTTGGGAGTAGCGTCTCGGCTTGTCGTCGCGGGCCATGAGGACATTCTGCGCCAGCAAAATTTTAATAATCTCAATTTTGACGGCTTGATTACCTTTCGCGATCCGTTGCGTCCCCATGTATCCCAAGCTATTAATGAAATTGCCGCTGCTGGCGTTAAAACCATTATCGTGACCGGAGACCATCTCGGAACGGCCGAAGCGGTTGCGCGGGAATTGGGGATGATTGACGGAAAGGGAGCGGCGCTTACGGGCGACGACCTTATGCACCTCACCAAAGAAGAGCTTGAGGCGCGTTCTCGCGAGGCAGTTTTATACGCCCGCGTGACGCCGGAACAAAAAGTAACGATTGTTAAGCTCTATCAAGAAAGGGGAGAAGTGGTCGCGGTAACCGGCGACGGCATAAACGACGCGCCGGCGCTTCATACTGCCGATATTGGCGTTGCGGTCGGTTCGGGCACGGATGTGGCCAAAAGCGCGGCCGATCTTGTTGTTTTGGATGATAATTTTGAAACAATCGTAGCCGCCATTAAAGAGGGAAGAAGAATTTTACATAATATCCGGAAAGTTATTATTTATCTTCTTTCCAGTTCATTCGATGAACTGTGCTTAATCGGAGGCGCGCTGATTTTAGGAATCGCCATGCCAATAAACGCTCTTCAAATTCTTTTCGTTAATCTTTTTTCCGATAGTTTTCCCGCTATCGCGTTTGCTTTTGAAGACGGCATTGATGACCCTGGAAACCATCCTTATAAATTGCGCAAAAATTTATTTGACAGAGAAATGAAATTTTTTGTTTTAATTATCGGAGGCTTAAGCAGTATTTTTCTTTTTGTCTTGTATATAGCGTTGCTTAAAATAGGGTTTAACGAAGAATTAACGCGGACTTTTATTTTCGCGTCTTTCGCGAGCTACGCGCTTCTTTTGGCTTTTTCGCTCCGCAGCTTGGGAAAAAGCATTTTAAGTTACAATCCTTTTTCTAATAAACCCCTAACCGTTAGTATTGGCATCGGCCTGTCGCTTATTGCCGCGGCAATATATCTTCCGTGGCTCCAGCAGATTCTCAATACAAATCCGCTTCCGCCCATCTGGTTATTGGGAGTCGTTGGCGTTGGGCTTCTCAATATTTCGGCGGTTGAGTTCGGCAAATGGCTTTTCCGCAGAAGAATTATAAAGTGATTTTTAAATGAATAATCACAAAGAAAATTTAATCAAAGATATGTCCATTATCGCGTTAAGCGTTTTAATTGCGGTTATTTTAGTGAAAACCGAGGTTCTTATAAATATACTGGCTTCCTCAAAAGAACTGGAATTATTCGGAAGTTTTATAGCGGGAATGTTTTTTACTTCGGTTTTTACCGTCGCTCCGGCAACGGTCGTGCTTGTGGAAATTGCGCGACTTAATTCATTATTCTTGGTGGCTCTTTTCGGCGGGATCGGCGCGATGATTGGAGATATTATTATTTTCCGGTTTGTTAAAAATAGATTATCTGAAGACGTTTTGTTTTTATTAAAAAAATCTAAATCGGAACGATTGATATCAATCTTCCGGTTAAGAATTTTTAGATGGTTAATCGCGTTTTTGGGAGCACTAATAATTGCTTCGCCGCTTCCCGACGAACTAGGGCTGATGATGATGGGTTTTTCCAAAATAAGAACTTCGCTTTTCATTCCGATTTCTTTTTTACTCAACTCCTTGGGAATTTTGGTTATCGGGCTCATTGCCAGAGCAATTTTATAATATCCGCGCAAGTAGTCCATTAGCTTGACTAAAATTGCATTATCGTTTATGCTTTTACGGCGGTAATGGTCGTAGACCGCTGTGCAAGTTTTAAAAATTTAATCAGTAAAAAACATATGGCTTATAAATGCCCAAAATGCGGCCACACTTCGGATCAAGCCGGGAACTGCCCTGACTGCAACGTTGAAATGGCCGAAGAAAAAGAAGAAGCTGCCGCCTGATTTGCAAGACGGCAAATTAAAATGACCACACAAAATTAAAAACCCTTCATTTTTATGAGGGTTTTTAATTTATTCAAATTTTAGATAAGCACGGAGCATTGCGGGTCGCGTTGCCACCTCATCGATTACTCGGGTCGCGCCGATAAAACTTTTACATAAAATGTCTTTTAATAAAAGCCCTACCTGATCCAGATTTCAAGTATTTTTCAAATTCAAATGCTTTATATTTATCATTAAAAACAATATAAGCCACCAGTTGAACAGGGCGGCGGTTTTTAGTGGCGGGAACATATCCGTTTATATGACGTTCTAATCTCTCTTCCAAACTTTCCGTACAGCCAGAATATGGTTTATTATCAACGCATTTTAAAATATAAACTGTATGCATAAAATTATTTTTAAATTATCCTTCTCTTCTTTGCGTTTTTCTTCCCGCCGTCGCGTTCTTCTGGCGGACTGTGTCCGCCGAAGCCCGAAAAGCCGAGGCGAGTCCCAACTTCGCCAAGGCTACGTCGGGCGAAGGCGGAGGCGGGAGGATTCGAACCTCCGGTACCCTTTCGGGTACAACATCTTAGCAGGATGCTGCATTAAGCCGCTCTGCCACGCCTCCATTAACGTAAATATTTTACATAAAAATCAGCGGTTTGTAAAATAAAAATAAAAAACTCGGGCTTTACAAACTTGAAAAAATATGCTATATAAGAATTAGGTCTTTAAATCTTTGATTAGGGAGGGGAAAATGAATAGTAAATTCAACAGAGCAGTGGGGATAATGTTCCCAGTAATTTTCGGGTTGCTGGGGGTTGTGTTGTTTTTTTCCGCTTTTCGGTTTATAAATCTCTTTGATGCTTTGGTGAGAATTGGTCTTGGAGCTGGTTTGATTGTTTTTGCCTTGGTGGTTCTTCGAAAAGGCGAAAAGGGGGGTGGTTTAATTGGTTGATATTATTGTTGAGGAGGTTGCGAAAAATCGCGACCAAGTTTCTCTTCGGGCACTGAATGTTAGATTTGTTTTTACTCGAAGAGACGGTTTTATTCGGCTTGTTTCAAAGAGTAAGCCCGAAGCCCAAGTCTATGATCCAGCTGCCTGCTGGGTTCCGAAAGGCGTTTTCTTGGCTGTCTGCCGCAAGGCAGGGGCTATTCTAACCCGCTAAATCTGTTCTTTTTTAAGGCCCCGTCTGCGGGGCTTTTTTTATTTGGCCACCTTTATATTTTGCCTTGAAAAAAAGCATCTTGTTTGTTATGGATTTTTGGGCTGTTTTTTGGTATAATCAACATATATAATAATAATAAAATACATGCATTTGGAAATTTTAGATCCGAATTATATCAGGAATTAAGAAAGCGGTTTGAAAAAGCTACCCTTTGGATTTTTATGTCAATTTCTGGTATAATAAATAAAAACAAAACATGACAATTCAAGATTTTATAAAACAGAGGCCGTATCTTGTGTGGTACGTCAAAGAACCGGGCAGACTTAACGATGAGTCCATAGTTGAACATACTTTAAATTACGGCGATTGGGATGATGTCCAAAAATTGATAAAAATTTTAGGAATTAAAAAGACATCTGAAATTTTTAATAAACAGATCAGCCAAAGGCGAGTCAATTACGACGCGAAGATTTTAAATTATTTCAAGTTATATTTTTCTAAATATGCCGCATAAGGAAATTCTGACCGACGAGCAATTTAATCTTCTGCCGCTTATTAAATTATTTAGCGGCGATTTTGGTTTGGTCGGCGGAACCGCCATTGCTTTGCATTTGGGTCATCGCCGCTCAATAGATTTTGATTTATTTTCTTTGAAGGAATTTGACAATCAGAAAATTCGGAGGAAAATCGTAAAATTCAGCAAAATTAATCAAATTATTCGCGACGAAACAGATCAATTCACATTACTAATTAAAGATGTGCGCCTTACTTTTTTGTATTATTCCTATCCGATCATTTTTTCCAATAATTTTGAAAATATTATAAAATTCTCGGATTTGCCGACTTTGGCGGCAATGAAGGCATTTGCTTTGGGTCGCAGAGCTAAATGGAAAGACTATGTGGATTTGTATTTTGTCGCGCGCCAATATGACGGCATTCGTAAAATATGCAAAAAGGCGCAAGAAATTTTTGGCAACGAATTTAATGAAAAATTGTTTCGCAGCCAACTAGCTTATTTTGAAGACATCAATTATTCGGAAGCGATAACGTTTATGCCGGGCTTTGAAATTAGCGACGAAAAAATCAAGCAAGCGTTGATTGATTTCAGTTTGAAAATATAGCATTACGAAAATGCGATGTCCGTAGTGTAAATAAAAGAGGTTATTTGAAAGGAAGCGAACAAAGATGGGGAAAGACAAGAATTTAGAGCTTGTTTTAAAAAAGCATTTTTTATATTTTTGTCCGAAAAATCCGTTTGTAATTTTTCCGCTGCCCAGTTGATATATTTGGAATTTAGAAAATAATATGCCGGTTCAAATTTGTATTTATTCCATATTTTCTCTTCTAGTTTCTCCCAACCCGAAAACGGCTTATGTTTTGAAGTCATCGCGTAGCTAACGAGGTAGTATTTGTTGATTTTGAACTCAAATTTCATATTTTAGACGATATCAAATTCCCTTAATTTTGGCTATTTGACGTAAGCTTGACAAGTTTTGATTATTAGTATATTACTATTATTAATAGTTTGGTCTTTAAAAATAGAAGAAAAATTCTTATAACTTTTGAAAGGAGAGTTGTTATGTTGAAAATAAGCGAAAATCCAACACTTATAGAAGATTCTATTGTTTTTCAAGATGGAGATGGAGTTTTCATCTACGGTCAAAATCAGAAAAAAATTTCCTGGGTCAAAAGTTGGAATGATTTAGTCTTCCGGAGGTTGAAAGAAAATGGCTTCTTTTATCCACTCGCAAAAGTAATTACAAGTCCAGAAAATCGGATATTTTCGAATCTTATGCTTTTATTGGGAAGAGGATGTTCTTTGAGTTGTCGTTATTGTTATGCAGATGCCGGTATGACCACGGAATTGATGAGCAAAGAAATAGCCAATCGAGCCGTTTCTCTATATCTGGCTACTAATCCGGTAAAACCAAAAGTTACATTATTTGGAGGAGGAGAGCCAACACTTAATTTTGACACTATCAAACACATTGTCGAAAAATATGGGAAACAAGTGCGTTGGACATTAACTACCTCTGGTATTTTATCTTCTCATTTTTTAAAGTGGTTGATCGATCGAGGAGTAGTAATTACTTTTTCAATTGATGGCCCACCAGAAATTCAAAATTTTCTGCGGCCGTTGAAAGGCGGAAAACCGTCTTCCTCAATTGTTGAAAGATCAATGCGCATTTGGTTGAATAAATCCGACAAACCCCTTTCAGTGAGAGCGACCTTAACAGAGAGCACTGCCGATCAAATTGATGATATTTTGAGTTATTTCTGTGCCTTGGGCGTAGAAAATATCCATCTTGAACCTCTTTACAATCTAGGACGAGCCGCGAAATTAGTCGAAGAAAATCTACTAAAACAACTCTCTGTTGAAAAATGGATAAGAGTCATAACCAAATCATTAAAATGGGCAAGGGAAAAGAAAAGACACATAAAAATAGGAGAATTGAGCTATCTCATGAACCCTGGCGTTTCTTCTTATTGCGGTCCTATGTGTGGCAAAACGATTGTCGTTAATCACAAGGGTCAATTGACCGCTTGCAGTGAAGTTGTGGATGAGACAAATGAGGACTGGAACCTTTTCTGTATAGGAAACTGTCAAACGGAATTCCGTATAGATGAGCAAAAATTTAATCGTCTATCAAGTAGAATTTCGGACAATATGACATCTTGCCAAAACTGCTTTGTAAAATACTTATGTCGAGGAGGTTGCGCGCATAAAGGGTTGGTGGCAACAAATGACTTGTTTTTACCAGACCCAAATCATTGCAGATTTATTAAGGCGATAATCCCTTTGCTCATGAAGGAGATGGCGATGAGAAATAGATGAATTTTATTCCCAGGAAAGGAGGTGAAGAAGTATGGAAGACGACATTCGAATTGTCAAAGCCGAGTTAGAAGAACTGTCCAGTGCTTCTAATGAAAGTTGCCCAGGCCATGTCGGCTGCGGCGATGACTGTACTTGTCCTAACGATCCGGATTAATGGATCGTCAGAAGCGCGCTACATAGCGCGCTTTCCATTAACTCCGTATATTATTTCTTAGAAAAAAAGTTGTAAAATTCTTTTGTTGTATCTCGTAACGCTTCAAAAAAGCAATGATTTTTTCTATATCTTTAAATTTAGATTTTTTAAGAATTTTTATTTTTTTCTGATAGTATTTCCGATTAGATTTATTTATACGTAAAACCATTGCGTGAATTAAAGACTCTCTAATGAAAGAAAGTTCGGGTTTTAAAACTCGATTGTCCAACATCTTTTGGGTTATCGGGTTAATTAAGGAATGAAGAAACTCATGTTGAATTCTTTGTATTGGGAAAATATTCTTACCTTTAGACGGTCCCAAAATTGCATAGGCCGCATCATTTATTTTGGGACCGATTCCTCTATTATACTCGTCAAGAAAGTTTGGAATAACAATAAATTTTTTAAAATTAAGTTCTTTATCTTCAAAGCGGAGATAACTCAGAGAATTTTTTACGGCTATCTCGGCATTAGAAAAACATTGTCTCCTAATTTTTAAATAGTCATTTTCTATAGTCCCCCAAAGAGAATCCAGTTTACCTATTCTCCAAAAATTTTTTAGCTCTCGGCCAAATACTTCTCCTATTTGATCATCAATAAAATTTTTCCAATAGGACGACAATTCTTTAAAAAGTGGTGGCTGGCTGTGGCAAAGAATCCAAGTTCTTAGAGGGAACCAAAATTCTTTACTAATGTTTGGCTGATTTATCAATTCTTTAAGACTGGTTAAGTCGCCTTTAGATTTAATTATGATGTTTTTTAAAAAAGCGCGCACTTTTCTGCGTACGGGATTAACAGGACGAATTTCCGGGTTGTATCCCAAAACATTAAGCAAAGCATAAAAACAAAAAATCCGCTTGCTTATCTCCACTTTAATTTGAAAGGGTTTTTTGATCATGTAACTGTGTCATGTAACTGTTATGTGTATAGTAATGGTAGAAAAAATTTCATTTATAGTAACGCAAATATTCTACATAAAATTTGTAGGGTTGTAAACATATATTTGTTATGGAGAAGATGAAAAGTTATCCACATGATTATTATCTGACAAGTGGTATAACAAACCAAGAAAGCGATTATACTTAATTAAATTTAATTATTATGGAACAAGATAATAGTTTAACAAACAGCCGGTTTCAGTTCGGAAAAAAGTGGTTTTGGATTGGAATGGTCGTGGCTCTTAATTTGATGCCTGGATTGGTTTTCGGCGGCGCGCTTATGATTGAAAAAGAGCGGCGAAAAGAAGGGGCAGTTATAGCAATTTTCGCTATTGCATGGTTTATTTTTGCCGCCTTCGTGCTTGGGCCGTGGTTACAGAGAAAGGGTATTCTGCCGCAGTACAAACTTTTCAAAGTTGGCTAAACAAAAATCCCCCCGATTGCGGGGGGATTTTTGTTTATTTAGTATCTTATTTCTCCTCGGAATATCCCGTAGTTTTTTTCGCCATTTTCGTAATCAACCAAGCGCGTTTCGCTATCGGGCAAAATAACGCCGGCGTAGTCATTTACTCCGCTTGAAATTATGGGGATTTTAAGCCAAACTGACTCTATTTTTTTTAGATTATCGGTCAGGTACAAAAAATGCTTAACGCCTTTTTTAATCCAACGGTTACTGCTGGGATTAACGATAAATCGCGCCCCGTCTTTTTTGTAATCTGCCAAATCACTCGGATAATTTATTTCTAAACAAATCGGCGCGACAAAACTTATTTGGCCTTGAGGCAAGTTAATGGTCAAAAGTTTTCTTTCGCCTTTATGATAAGCGTTTTGAGGTTCAAATATCGCGTAATCGGCAATGCTCGGGTCAAATTTTTTCAGCCAATCGTAAAATAATGGTCGCCAATTGCCGAACGGCCAGTATTCGCCGATAAAGGTTAAGCGGTTTTTGTCGCGCTGGCCGGCGACATTTCCTTGCTTATCAAACAAAACCGCCGAATTGTAGCGGGCGCCGCCGCGCGTCGTGTCAAAAACGGCCAGCAAATTGATTTTTAATTCTTTGGCTGTATTTTGCGCCAAAGAAAAACTTTTTCCAGCCGGTGAATCTATAATATCCTCCGGAAAAACCACAAGGTCGGCGTGCGCAGCGGCAAGTTCTTTTTTTAGCGAATCAAACTGGCCGGCCGAGAATTTTTCACCGACAGACACTGTAGCCAATTTTAGGGAATTTGGAAGTCCGTTGTAGTCGGACAAGTTTTTTTTAAGTTCAAAATCGGAAATTTGCCAGCCGAGTAAAATAAAAATAAAAATAATCGCGATGGGAACAAATTTTGTTTTGAAAAATTTAATAATTATCATCGCGACCAAAATATTTATAATTGCCGCGAAAAAAGTAAGCGAGACGATTCCACCAAAGTTGGCCAGTCCCAAAAAAGGCGAAGAACCCAAGGCATTGCCGGCGGCGATACCATAAGTCGGTAACAGAAAGTACCGGGCGTGGAGAATATCAAAAAAAGTCCAAAGAAATGGTAGTAAAATCAAAATTGCGTAGGGTTGTTTTATTGATTTTTTTATAAGCCAAACCAACACCGGCAAGCCGGCGAAGATTAACAATCCCGAGCCCCAAGCAAGCGGTTCTAAAGTGAAATAAATAGTTCCGAGAAAAAATACAAACTTAAAAATCAAAGCGCCAAAAATCAGCCGCCAAAATTTTTGTTCGCGCAGGAAAAAAATAAAAAGCGGAACTAAAAAAACAAAACCCGCCGGATAAAAATTAACCGGCAAAAAAGCGGTAATTCCCAAAATTGCCGACAAAAAAGGCAGAAGCATAGATTGATTATAGCGAATCGCCGGATAATTTAACAATTTTATTTTATTTCAAGCGCGGCCGGGGTTATGATATATTGATA
>Ga0210050_1002830_pt1 | contig 16060 bp, 12 predicted proteins | sample CryGey132114_all_FD_185463 | JGI IMG/M metagenome (GOLD analysis project Ga0210050, IMG submission 185463) | Groundwater microbial communities from aquifer - Crystal Geyser CG22_combo_CG10-13_8/21/14_all (SPAdes) (version 2) | ecosystem: Environmental > Aquatic > Deep subsurface > Groundwater ...
GGTCAAGGGGGTCGAAATCAAGAATTAGTTTTGGGCGCTTTGAAATATTTAGAATCGGATGAACTAATTTTAGCTTTAGCTAGTGATGGTCGGGATAATGGACCTCATGGTGGAGCTCTGGGTGATGAAAATACTTTAGCTCAAGCTCAAGTTTTGGGTTTATCAGTCGAACAAGAATTAGCTGATAACAATTCCGCTTATTTTTTTGAACGAGTAGGTGATTATTTAAAAATTAATCCAACCGGAGCCAATGTGGCAGATTTAATTTTAGCGCTGAAAAGTCATTAAAAATTTATTCGTCTAGTGACTCAATCTAAAAAATCATCACAATCTCGCGCGGCCGCGCGAGATTGTGATGATTGAGAAAACAATATAACAATCCTTATAAAAAAATCCTCCGCCGACACCGAAGTGTTGGAGGAGGATGGATTTGTGAGGGTCAGGAACGCTGTGGTAATGGGGAAAGGAGGTTCCCAAAAGATGTTCCTGACCCTGCTTGAACCAAGAAGAGCCATGTCGAATGCTGGCGAAATGCGGGTTCAAATCCCCAGCCCAGCTCTCTAATTAGAGATTAAACTAGATTATTAATTTCGTCAAGACTTGGCCAGCTTTAATTAACAGAGTATAATTTAGATATTCTTTTTTAAAAAATATTTTATGACCAAAGAACAAGAATTTATTTTATGGTTTGATGATTTAAATATTGCCGACGTTCCTTTAGTGGGTGGTAAAAATGCTGCACTAGGTGAAATGTATTCCAATCTGCAAGCCTTAGGTATAGCGGTGCCAAATGGTTTTGCGCTTACGGCTTATGCTTATCGTTATTTTTTAGAACAAAGTGGTTTAAAAGCTAAAATTCGGGAAGCCTTAGATGGTCTGGATACTCATGATTTAAAAGATTTAGCTCGGCGGGGAGCGGAAGTTAGGCGTCTGATTTTGAGAGCTGAATTACCGACTGATCTTAATCAAGTTTTGACCACCGCTTATGCTGAATTAGGTCAAAAATTAGGTGAGACTAATCCGGATGTTGCCGTCCGCTCTTCAGCCACGGCCGAAGATTTACCTGATGCTTCATTTGCTGGCCAACAAGAAACTTATCTCAATGTTGTTGGTAATAAAGCTCTCTTGCTAGCGGTCAAAGAATGTATTGCTTCGTTATTTACTAATCGGGCGATTTCCTATCGCGTCGATAAAAATTTTTCTCATTTTGATATTGCTTTATCGGTCGGAGTGCAAAAAATGGTTCGCTCCGATCTCGGTGCTAGTGGAGTCGCTTTTTCACTTGATACGGAAACTGGTTTCGATAAAGTAGTATTAATCAACGCTTCTTATGGTTTGGGTGAAATGGTGGTCAAAGGAATGGTTACCCCCGATGAATATATCGTTTTCAAACCTAATTTAAAGGCTGGCACCAAATCAATTTTGGCTAAAACGCTTGGACCGAAAGAAGTAAAATTAATTTATGGTAAAAGGGGAACGGTCAAAGTAAAAGTGTCAGCGTCTGATTCTATTCGCTACACTTTAAGTGATCCGGAAATTGAAAAATTAGCGCGGTGGGTGGTATCCATCGAAGATTATTTTTCGGCTAAACGTGGTCACTATCAGCCGATGGATATTGAATGGGCGAAAGATGGAAAAACGGAAGAGCTCTTTATTGTCCAAGCTAGACCCGAGACGGTTATTTCCAATAATAATAAAAGTGCTTACAAAGAGTATGTTCTCTTAGAAAAAAGTCCAATTTTGGTTCGAGGGGTAGCCGTCGGAGCCAAAATTGGTTCGGGAAAAGTCCGAGTAATTAAGTCCGCTTCTCGATTAAGTGATTTCAAACCGGGTGAAATTTTAGTGACTGAATTGACTGATCCGGATTGGGAACCGATTATGAAAATGGCTTCAGCGATTATTACTGATAAGGGCGGACGGACTTCTCATGCCGCGATTGTCTCGCGGGAATTGGGCGTGCCTTGTATCGTTGGTTCTCTGAATGCCACTAAAATTTTAAAAACTGGCCAATTAGTCACGGTTGATTCTTCGGCTGGAGATGAAGGTTTAGTTTATGCGGGAGAATTAAAATTTGAAACTCGCGAGCATAAACTCGATAATTTGCCCACTTTGAAGACTAAATTAATGGTCAATATCGGCTCACCAGCAGAAGCTTTTCGTTATCATTATCTACCAGTCCAAGGGATTGGTTTGGGTCGTTTGGAATTTATTATTACCGAAGCGATTAAAATTCACCCTCATGCTTTGCTAGATTATTTTGAACTTAAACATTCCCGAGCGCCAAAAATTAAACATTTAATCAAACAAATTGATAAATTAACTCTTGGTTATGAAGATAAAACTGCTTTTTATGTTGATGAATTAGCCGAAGGGGTAGCTCGTTTGGCGGCTGGTTTTCATCCGGGTGAAGTGATTATTCGTTTTTCTGATTTTAAAACCAATGAGTATCGAACTTTAATCGGGGGCGAGCTTTATGAACCCTTAGAAGAAAATCCGATGATTGGCTGGCGCGGGGCTTCGCGTTATTATCATCCCAAATTTGCTTCCGCTTTCGCTCTTGAATGTAAAGCTTTGAAAAAAGTTCGTGATGAATATGGTTTTAAAAATGTCGTTCCGATGATTCCTTTTTGTCGTACTCCCGAAGAGGGGGCGAAAGTGTTGGAAATTATGGCTCAAAATGGTTTGGATCGCCAAGTTGATTCAAGTTTAAAGGTTTATGTGATGTGTGAAATTCCTTCTAATATTTTACGAGCTGATGATTTTTTGGAACTATTTGATGGGATGTCGATTGGTTCTAATGATTTAGCTCAATTAACTTTAGGGATCGATCGGGATTCCAATCTAGTCTCGGGAGTAGCTAATGAGAATGACCCAGCAGTTAAAAAATTGATTGGCGAGGTGATTAAAATTTGTCGAGCCAAAAATAAATATATTGGTATCTGTGGTCAGGCGCCATCTGATTATCCTGATTTTGCCGAATTTTTGATTCGAGTGGGAATAGAGAGTATTTCTTTAAATCCGGATGTGGTTTTAAAATCTTTAGCTAAATTAGCGGAGGCCGAAAGAGTAGTAGATATTAAGTAGCTTAAAGTTCAAAGCGCAAAACGCAAAGCTTAAGATTAAAAATTCAAGCTAAAATGCCTAGTCCAATAAAAGAACGTGCTTATAAATTTACTTTGGCTATAATAGATTTGGTAGCGAAACTGCCAAATTATCCAAGATGCTCGGTCGGAGTGTCATAACATTAAAAGCCCGCAAGCTTTAACTTTTTAGTTTAAGTTTTGCGCTTTAAGTTTTGCGTTTTTACACTTATTATATGAAAACTATATTTTTTGAATTAGAAGCTTGGGAAAAAGATTATTTACAAACTAAAGATCTGGCTTCGATGGCTGAAGTTGAATTTGTTGATCAAGCTTTGACGAAAGATTCTTTGCCAGCTAATAGTGAAGCTGAAATTTTAGCGATTTTTGTTAATTCGGTTATTGATGAAGCGGTGCTAGCTCATTTTCCTAATTTAAAATTAATCATTACTCGTTCGACTGGTTTTGATCATATTGATTTAGCTTTATGTAAAGCCAAAGGTGTAGCGGTGGCCAATGTTCCTTCTTATGGTGCTGATACCGTGGCGGAATATACTTTTGCTTTATTACTTAATTTATCACGTAAAGTTTATTTGAGTTTTGATCGGATTCGTGAGACCGGTTCTTTTTCGATTGATGGCTTGCGGGGCTTTGATTTAAAAGGCAAAACTTTGGGCGTGATTGGTACTGGTCAGATTGGTAAAAATGTCATTGAAATTGCTGTTGGTTTTAATATGAATATTATTGCTTACGATCCCTATCCTGATCAGGCTTATGCCAGTAAATTTAATTATTCTTATTTAGATTTTGATCAAGTTTTAGCCCAAGCTGATATTGTCACTTTACATGTGCCTTACACCAAAGATAATCATCATCTTTTGAATGCCGATAAAATCGCTTCAATGAAAAAAGGGGCCTTTCTTTTAAATACGGCTCGGGGACCACTCGTGGATACGATTGCTTTAGTGGAAGCTCTGCGGAGTGGTCATTTGGCTGGAGCGGGCTTAGATGTCTTAGAAGAGGAGAATTTTATGAAGAACGAAGAACTGTACTGGCTGTCTCAAGGTCAAATGGCAGAGGAGGATTTAAAAGCTATTTTAGCTGATCATCTTTTAGTTGATTTACCGAACGTCATTATTACCCCCCATAATGCTTTTAATACTTGGGAGGCGCTGAAGAGAATTCTTGATACTAGTTTGGAAAACTTGCAAAGTTTTGTGTCTGGAACACCGAAGAATATTGTGTCTTAGTGATAATTATAATTTTTATGCTAAGCTTGGCCAATGGCCGAAAAAAGTTTTAAGTTTAAAATTACCAAAGAAATTCCGGGGGCTTTAGGCCGAGTTGGGACCATTACTACCCCTCATGGCGAGATCCAAACGCCGGCTTTTGTAGTGGTTGGGACCAAGGCGACAGTTAAAGCACTTACCCCCGAACAAATCAAAGATTTGGGGACTCAAGTGGTTTTAGCTAATACTTATCATCTATTTTTAGAACCGGGAGAAAAAATTGTGGCTGAAGCTGGAGGTTTGCATAAATTTATGAACTGGTCTGGACCAACGATGACTGATTCTGGTGGTTTTCAAGTTTTTTCACTCGGGGTGGCCTATGGTGAAGTGGGAGTGACAAAGTTTGCGGTTGAAGGAAAGACTATAGAATCAACAGAGGTCGGTCTGCCCCGTGATGAGCAAAGCGAATCTTACGGGGGAAAGCTCGCTAAAATCGATGATGACGGTGTGACTTTTCGCTCGCATTTAGATGGTTCGGAGTTACGTTTGACTCCTGAACGTTCGATTGAAATTCAACATCAAATTGGCGCCGATATTATTTTTGCTTTTGATGAATGCACCGCTCCGTCAGCTAGTTTGGATTATCAAAAAGAAGCTTTAGAACGGACTCACCAATGGGCCCAACGATCTTTAAAAGAACATCAGAGATTAAATGTTCAAGCCCGCCAAAATTTTTCTGAAAAAAACTTAGGTGGGCAAGCTCTGTACGGAATTGTTCAGGGTGGTCGTCATCAAGACTTGCGCGAACAAAGCGCTAAGTTTATTGCTTCACTTGATTTTGACGGCTTCGGCATTGGTGGTTCTTTTGATAAAGCGGATATGGGGACCGCGGTCCATTGGGTCAATTCGATTTTGCCGGTTAATAAACCACGACATTTATTAGGTATCGGGGCAGTAGAAGATTTGTTCATTGGGATTGAAAATGGAGCCGATACTTTTGATTGTGTGACTCCGACTCGGGAAGCGCGTAATGGCTCGCTCTATACTTTGACTGGTCGGATCAATATTTTAAATGCTAAATTCCGAACTGATTTTTCTCCTCTGGATCCGACTTGCGCTTGTTATACCTGTCAGAATTTTACTCGAGCTTACTTGGCTCATTTGTTTCGAGCTAAAGAAATGCTAGCTAGCACCTTGGCTTCGATTCATAATCTTTATTTTTTTGTTAATTTAGTTAAGAATATTCGCCAATCTATTATTGAAGAAAAGTTTTTTGAGTTTAAAGAGCAATTTTTAAGTAATTACCATCATGACTGAAAAATTTAATTTAATTTCACCTTTCAAACCTTCCGGAGACCCCCGTAAAGTCGCTTTGCTCCCACGGGGCGAGTAATAATATTTTGTAATTTTATGATTCCTTCCAAATTTAATTTAATTTCACCTTTTAAACCCAGCGGAGATCAACCACAAGCGATTAAAGAACTCATCGCTGGTCTTAAAGCTGGGGATCGTTTCCAGACTTTATTAGGCGTGACTGGATCAGGTAAAACTTTTACCAGTGCTAATGTAATTGCTACTATTAATAAACCGACTTTAGTTATTGCTCATAATAAAACACTTGCCGCTCAACTAGCCGAGGAATACAAAACTCTTTTTCCGAATAATGCTGTTCATTATTTTGTTTCTTATTATGATTACTATCAACCGGAAGCCTATATCGCTTCTTCTGATACTTACATTGAAAAAGACGCCAGTATTAATGAAGAAATAGAACGGCTTCGTCATGCTTCCACTCAATCATTATTGACTCGTCGAGATGTGATTGTGGTGGCTTCGGTCTCTTGTATTTATGGCTTAGGAAGTCCGGCTGAATACTTGGCCAGTCATTTACGTTTCCAGTCTGGTCAAAAAATTTCGCGTCAAGAAATTTTAACTAGTTTAATTAATCTGTATTACGAACGAACTATCGCTGATTTAAAACCAGGAATGTTTCGAGCGCTGGGAAATTCGATTGAAATAATGCCACCCGGGGAGCGAGAATTAATTAATTTTCAACTTAATAATGATGGAATTGCAGAAATAATTGAATATGACGCCATCACTCGGGTAGAGCGAGCTAGACATCAGCAATATTTTTTATTCCCCGCTAAACATTTTATTACTAGCGCCTCGGAGCGTGAACGAGCGATCAAGGTGATCAAAACCGAACTAGAAGAGCAATTAGCCAAATTTATTGCCGAAGGAAAATTATTGGAAGCTGAACGTCTCAAACGACGAACCAATTATGATTTAGCTTTGATTCGAGAAATTGGTTATTGTAATGGGATTGAAAATTATTCTCGACCTTTATCTGGTCGCAAACCGGGATCTCCACCCGAGACGCTTTTAGATTACTTTCCCAAAAAACGCAGATCGACGCGGACTGGACGCGGACAAACGCAGATAATTGAAGAAGCAGATTTTTTGACTATTATTGATGAATCTCATGTCACTGTTCCCCAAATTGGTGGAATGTACGCTGGAGATGCTAGTCGCAAAAAATCTTTGGTGGAAAATGGCTTTCGTCTACCGAGTGCTTATGATAATCGGCCTTTGCGTTTTCCCGAATTTGAAGCACGGATTGGTCAGGTAATTTTTACTTCTGCTACCCCTGGTCAATATGAAGGAGAAAATTCCACTAAAATTGTTGAACAAATTATTCGACCAACTGGTTTAGTTGATCCCGCTATCGAAGTTCGACCAATTTTGTCGACCCCGCCAGAGGCGGGGTATAGGGGTCAGATTAAAGATTTTATTGCCGAAGCTAAAAAAGATATTTCGGCTGGTGGGCGAGTGATTGCTACCACTTTGACTAAAAAAATGGCTGAAGATTTAAGTGAATATCTCAAGACTGAAGGTTTGAAAGCGGAATATTTACATAGTGAAATTAAAACTTTAGAGCGGATTAAAATTTTAACGGCTTTTCGACAAGGTTCAAAGAATGGCGGTTTTGACTGTTTGGTCGGAGTCAATTTATTGCGCGAAGGTTTGGATTTACCAGAATTATCTTTTATTGGTATTTTAGATGCCGATAAAGAAGGTTTTCTCCGTTCCGAAGTCGCTTTAATCCAAACGATTGGTCGAGCCGCTAGAAATGTGGCTGGCCGGGTTATTTTATATGCCGACAATGTCACTGGTTCAATGAAGCGAGCGATCGAAGAAACTAATCGCCGACGAGATAAGCAATTGGCTTATAACAAAAAACATCACATTAGTCCTCAAACTATTATTAAAAAAATCTCCGATTTGACCGAAGGGATGAATTTGGGCCGAGCAGAGGCAACCGCTGAATTATTTAAAATTGAAACGGCCGGTTTGGACAAACGGGGGATTAAGAAATTATTGAAAGTCAAAGAAAAAGAAATGTCGTCAGCCGTTCGAGAATTAGATTTTGAAACCGCCGCTATTTTACGAGATGAGATTAAAGCGATTTTGCATAAGTTAGAGGTGGATCAGGTGCGATTGACTAAATAGAATATATTGTGATATAATAAAAGATAGATCAAGTCCTTTGAAACCATTGTGGTCAAACTGAAGGCAAACAACGTCAAACAGAAAGGGAAAACTGACCATGAATAACATGCTCAGGGAAGCACTCCTCAAATATAGAGGACTGCGTCAACAGGTTGAAAACGTTCTTCTTGGTGATGATGGCGACGAGTGGGAGGCGGAGTTGAAAAATTTTCTTGCCAAACGCCCGTGCTGGGGGAAAATTAATCCAGTTAAACAACTTAAGTTGGTTTCGTCGGTAGTGGTTTTTGCTACTGTTGGCAAATTTATTGCAAGAGACAACTTTGTAGTCGATACCAAATCCGATGCTCTGAAAATCAGTGTTCTTGGTGACAATTTAATCGACTGGTTCCTGAACGGTGACGGTAAAGTTGAAGAGCCAATCGAGGGACAGGTACTTCTTTGCTATAAATTACAGCAGTTTTCGATGAGTAAATCGATCATTGCCGGACTCGGTGGTAAAGAGGAAGTGGAAACAACTCTTTCCGAGATGTTCTCCTTGATGAAAAAGCAGGGGAACGGTGAGACTGGTGTGTTGCTCAACAACGGCCACGCCAACATCTTCTGCATCAAAGATCAGAATGACAAATTTCGCTTGGTCTTTGTATACTGGAATAAAGGGGGTTGGCACGTCGATGCAATTTCTTTAGAGAATCCAGACGGGTTTCATTACGGTCGCCAAGTGTTCTCTTCTTTTTCTCTTTTTGATTTGATTCTGTTACAATAACATGAGTTTTAGTTCCCCGGGTCTGCAAGATTGCAGACCCGGGGTATTTTTCTCGATTTTTTTAGAAAATTGTGTTATAATTCCCAACCAAACCTCGTAAAAACTTTTAATTAAAAAAAACAAGTATTTTATATGTCAGATATCATCAAAATTAAAGGTGCTCGGACGCATAATTTAAAAAATATTGATCTCGAAATCCCTAGGAACAAACTAGTGGTTTTTACTGGTCTATCTGGTTCTGGTAAATCATCACTCGCTTTTGATACTATTTTCGCCGAAGGTCAGCGTCGTTATATTGAATCATTGTCGTCTTATGCGCGACAATTTTTACGTCAAATGCAAAAACCAGATGTTGATGAAATTACAGGTCTATCACCTGCTATTTCGATTGACCAAAAATCTCGGTCTGGAAATCCTCGTTCGACCGTAGCTACGATTACTGAAATTTATGATTATTTACGAGTTTTATACGCTCGAATCGGGGAACCTCATTGTTTGGTTTGTGGGGCTAAAATTGAAAAATTATCACTCGAAGAAATAATTAATTTTATTCGTGATAAAGTTTCTCAACTCCAAAAATCTGGTCAAATTAAAGCTCAAACGGAATTAGAAATTTATGCTCCGATTATTCGGGGCCGAAAAGGGGAATATTATCAATTACTTTATGATTTATTAGATAAAGGCTATCGTCAAGTTCGAGTGGATGGTTCGAAAAAGAATTTACGCGAACGAATTATTTTAACTAAAACTAAAAAACATGATATTGAAGCTTTAATTGATTCGATTAAAATTTCCGAATTAGCTTTGGTTAAAGAAAAAGCTAGTTCGAAACTAACTGAAGTAGTATCTAAGGCAGTTTTAGATTCAGCTAAAGAACGCTTAGTTGAAGGGGTGGAGCGAGCTTTAAAAGAAGCCGAGGGTTTGGTCAGAATCGTTGTGGGCGAAGAAGAATTTTTATTATCAGCTAAATTTTCCTGTGTTAACGACGGTTTTTCTTATCCCGAAATTGAACCGCGTCTTTTTTCTTTCAATTCTCCTTATGGTGCTTGTCCGGCTTGCCATGGTTTGGGGACGAAACATTTTTTTGGTGCTGAAGTTTGCCCAGTTTGTCAGGGGGCTCGTTTACGACCAGAAGCTCCCCAGGTTTTAATTGGCTCAAACCCCATAAAATCGGCTGGAGCCGATCACGGGGCAAGAAATATTGTTGATTTGACAGCGATGTCGATTAAAAATGTGGCCGAATTTTTTGCCAATGTAAAATTAAGCTCACGTCAAAAAGCGATTGCGGAAGTGGTCTTAAAAGAAATCGAAGCTCGGCTTAAATTTTTATTAGATGTTGGTTTAGACTATTTAACTCTTGATCGTCGAGCTAACACTCTCTCTGGTGGCGAAGCCCAGCGTATTCGTTTGGCCTCGCAACTTGGTTCTCGTTTGGTGGGAGCGCTTTATGTTCTTGATGAGCCGACTATTGGTCTGCATCCTCGCGATAACGATCGTTTGATTAAAACCCTGATTGATCTTCGAGATTTGGGAAATTCGATTATTGTGGTTGAACACGATGAAGATACGATTTATGCTTCTGATTATTTAGTCGATATTGGTCCGGGGGCGGGGATTCATGGGGGAAAAATTGTGGTAGCCGAAGAGACCGAAAAATTATTAACAGCCAAGAAAAATACTTTTAATTCTTTGACCGTTGATTATTTGCGGGGTGAAAAAAATATTTCTGTTCCCGAAAAACGTCGAACGAGTGAAAAAGGGGTGATTCGAATCCGCGGTGGGCACATTTTTAATCTTAAAAAAATCGATTTAGATTTACCGCTTGGTAAATTGGTCGGTATTTCTGGTGTCTCGGGATCAGGAAAATCATCCTTAGTTTATGAAATTTTGTATAAAAATTTGCAAGCCAGATTGGAACGTCGTTATCGTAGTAACGAAATTTTTCATTGCCGAGAGTTTTCTGGTTCAGAATATTTATCACGAGTAATTTTAATCGATCAAAGTGCTATTGGTCGAACCCCTCGTTCTAATCCGGCTACTTATACCGGTGCTTTTACTTTTATTCGAGAATTATTCGCCTCGACTCAATTAGCTCAAATTCGAGGTTGGAAACCGGGTCGTTTTTCTTTTAATGTCGCTGAGGGACGTTGTGAAGCTTGTCAGGGTAATGGTCTGATTGCTGTGGAGATGCATTTTTTACCGACCGTTTTTGTGCCCTGCGATATTTGTAATGGCACTCGTTTTCAAAAAGAAACTCTCGAAGTGACTTATCAGAAAAAAAATATTAACGAAGTTTTATCAATGACGATTGAAGAAGCGCTTGAGTTTTTTATTGATATTCCAGCGATTTATGATCGTCTTAAGACTCTAGCTGAAGTTGGTCTTGGTTATTTAGAATTAGGCCAATCAGCGACTACTCTTTCTGGTGGGGAAGCTCAACGAGTTAAAATTTCCTCGGAACTTTATCGACCACAAACAGAGCGAACCATTTATATTCTTGATGAACCGACGGTTGGTCTTCATTATGTTGATGTTCAAAAATTAGTGGAAATCCTCCACCGTTTAGTGGAGCGAGGAAATTCAGTAGTGGTAATTGAACATAATTTAGAAATTTTGAAAAATTGTGATTATTTATTTGATTTGGGACCAGATGGAGGAGATGGGGGTGGCCAATTAGTGGCCAAGGGGACACCGGAAGAATTAGCTTATGCTTCGGGTTCACATACCGCTAAATATTTGAAGCGAGTTTTGAATCAGACGCGGAAGATACGCGGACAAACGCGGAATTGACGCTGATAAGAATAGTAAAAACTAACGCCTCACATGAAGAATCAACCCGGTAGTAGGTTTTAGCATCGCCGGCTTTTAGCCGACACCTCTTGAGAGGAATGCCAAAACTTACTACCGGGTCAAGACCTAATTATGAATTTAAACCACCTAAAAAAATATTCTTTACCAGATAGTCCGGGGGTCTACTTTTTTTATCAAGATAAAAAAATTATTTATATTGGTAAAGCTACTTCCCTTAAAGATCGGGTTCGGTCTTATTTTGTCGGTGATCTTAGTGAGACTAGAGGTCCACGTTTGGTCAAAATGCTTGAGTTGAGTAATAAACTTAAATGGCACAGTACCGAATCTGTTTTAGAAGCTTTATTATTGGAAACTGAATTAATAAAAATTCACCAACCAAAATATAATGCTCGAGAAAAAGATGATAAAAGTTACAATTATATAGTTATTACCAAAGAAACTTATCCTCGAGTTATTATTGTCCGAGGTCGAGATCTGGACAAACGCGGGTTTGACGTGGGCAAAAGATCTAGTGCGCGATATCCGATGTCGCACATAGTTGTTGCTAATTCTTACGGTCCTTTTCCTAATGGTCGGGATCTAAAAATCGCCTTGCGTTTGATTCGAAAAATTTTCCCTTGGCGAGATAAGTGCTTGCCTACCCAAATTTTTCCAGTAGGAAAAATTTGGGTAGGTGGGAAAATCGGCCAAGTTAAACCCTGCTTCGAACATCAAATCGGCCTCTGTCCGGGGGTTTGTGTCGGGGCTATTTCTCCTCGTGATTATGCTAAAACTATTACTAAATTGCGCTTGATTTTTTCTGGTCGCTTTAAGACTTTAAAAACTAAATTAGCGAAAGAAATGAAAGCTTTAGCCAAAGAATTGGCTTTTGAAGAAGCTAATAAAATAAAAAAACAATTATTTGCTCTCAATCATCTCCAAGATATCGCCCTTATTAGGGCTCAAGTTAATTCTATTTCAGCTAAGTCTTTTCGATTAGAAGCTTACGATATTGCTCATTTATCTGGTACTAATACTGTTGGAGCAATGGTGGTTTACCAAGCTGGTGAATTATCACCAAAAGATTATCGTCAGTTTAAAATCAAAAATTTAGTGTCGGGTCAAATTGATGATTTAAAAAATTTAGCCGAAATTTTAACTCGGCGTTTAAAACATCTTGATTGGCCTCTACCAGATTTGATTATTGTCGATGGTGATGAACGAATTCGTCAGGTGGCGGAGAAAATTTGTCGAGCTTATGATTTAGCCATACCCGTGGTAGCAGTAAAAAAAGACCAGCATCATAAAGCGGAACAATTACTGGGTTCGTCGGCTTTAATTCGTGATTATCGTCAGGCGATTATTTTAGTTAATAGTGAAGCTCATCGTTATACACTGGCTTTTCATAGAAAATTACGTCGACAACTGTTAAAATAAATAGATGGACTTCTCTATTGTCTCTATTTTCCCCAATACGACCCTAGAAATTGTTAGTGGTTTCATTTTATTATTTTTTGGTTTTGTTTTAGGCTATCTATTTCAAGCTAAAAAAAGCCAAGTCAAATCTTTAATTCGGGAAGCTAAAATGCGAGCCGGTCAAATTAAAGCCTTGGAAGATGTCAATAAAGATATGGAAGCCACCATGCGTCGTTTGTCGGCCAAAGAATTTGAATTGTCTAATGCTAATCAACGACTGCGAGAATTAGAAGATGCTAAATCTAAATTTGTATCGGTCTCTACTCATCAACTCCGGACTCCCTTGGCCGCTATCAAATGGACTTTTCACATGTTTTTGAATAATCAGTTGGGGGAGATTAGTGCTGAACAAAAAGAATTTTTACAAAAAGGTTTTGATAGTACTGAACGAATGATCAAAATTGTTAATGAGTTATTAGCCATTGATCTTAGTAGTGCTAGTCCAGATGATGTTTATCAATTTGGAGCAGTGGAGCTTGAGTCCCTAATAAAAAATATTTTAGCTGAATTTTATAGCCCCGCTCAAAGCAAAGATATTAATTTTGTTTTTGACTCTCCGCCTAGCGATTTACCACCAGTTCGAGCTGATTTAGCTAAATTAAAAATTGTCTTAGAGAATTTAATTGATAATGCCGTTAAATATAGTGCTAGAGGAGGCCAGATCATGATTGGTATTGATGATCGAGATGTAAACAGTAGTCAGCCTAAGGTAAAAATTAGTATTAAAGATAAGGGGATTGGTTTGAGTAGTGAAGCTAAGAAAAAAATCTTTCAAAAGTTTTATCGTGCGCCGGAAGCGGTTTCGCTTGAACCAGATGGCTCGGGTTTGGGGTTGTCGATTGCCAAAGATATTATTGGTAAACACGGTGGCACTATTTGGTTTGAAAGTGAGGCTGGCTCTGGAGCAGTTTTTCACTTTACTTTACCCTTATTTCAAAAGTAGTATACTTAGAGGATATTAAAGAATAATCAATTTTTAATTATTTATGACTAAAAAAATATTTATTGTCGAGGATGACGAATTTTTACGTTCTTTGACGGTCAAACGTTTAGAAAAAGAGGGTTATCAAGTCGAGGTAGCAGTCGATGGTGAAAGCGCTTTGGGTAAAATCAAGGAAGCTCAACCGGATATTATTTTACTGGATCTACTTTTGCCGGGCTTGAGTGGTTTTGAGGTTTTGAAAAAGATTCGGGAAGACGGACCGATCAAAGGAACACCGGTAATTGTTTTTTCTAATCTTGGTCAACGTGAAGATATTGAAAAAGCTAAAGCCCTGGGGGTGAATGATTTCCTGATTAAAGCCAATTTTACCCTTGATGATGTAGTAATGAAGATTAGTAGTTTTTTCAAATAAAACTGATATGGCGATTCGGGCTGGAATCTTGCGCGGTGGACCTAGTGCCGAATATGAAGTTTCGCTTAAAACTGGCGAAGCGGTTTTGAATCATTTACCGACCGACAAATATTTAGGTCGGGATATTTTTATTGATAAAGCTGGTCAGTGGCATTTGGAAGGTCGGCCAGTTGACCTGGCGACAGTCGCTCAATCGGTGGATGTTATTTTCAATGCTTTACATGGTGAGTTTGGTGAAGATGGTCAAGTCCAAAAAATTTTAGATCAATTTTCCTTGCCTTATACTGGCTCTGGTCATTTAGCTTCAGCTTTAGCGATGAATAAAACTCTAGCTAAGGCCAAATTTAAAACGGCCGGTTTAAGGACACCAGTGGGTTTGGAAATTAGACAAGGAGAAAACACTTCTAAAATAACTGAGAAAATTTTTCAAACAATTTCTCCGCCTTGGATTGTTAAACCGGTCAATCGTGGTTCTTCGGTTGGTTTGAGTCTAGCTAGGACTTTAAACGAATTAGCTCAAGCGATTGAAGCTTGTTTTACTATTTCTGATTTGGTTTTAGTTGAAGAATATATTCGCGGTCGGGAAGCGACCTGTGGAGTAGTAGAAGGTTTGCGCGGGCAAGATTTGTATTCTTTATTTCCAATTGAAATTATTCGACCCAAAGGAAAACTTTTTGATTATCAAGCTAAATATAACGGCGAAACCAAAGAAATTTGTCCTGGTTTATTTAGCCCCGCTGAAAAACAAGAACTGGAACGTCAGGCCAAATTAGCTCATCAAGTGCTTGGCCTGCGTCATTATTCGCGGTCAGATTTTATTGTGACGCCTCGGGGAATTTATTTATTAGAAACAAATAGTTTACCGGGTTTGACCGAGCAATCACTGTTACCCAAAGCTTTAGCTTCGGCTGGAATTTCTTATCCTGATTTTTTAGATCATTTATTATCTCTGGCTTCAACTTAAATTTAATCCTTCTCGTCAATATCAACCGTTTTTTCAAAAATCGGTTTTAAATGAGCTTGATAGAAATAATAAGGGAAAATAATGATAAACATCGTCATTTCCAATTTGTCTTTAAAATTTGAAGCCATAGTAAAATTAACCAAAAACTAAAACTTTATCTGAATTTTCAACCATTTCTAACAAGTCGGTCATGGTGGAAATCGGACATACCCCGCTTTCTTCTTTTCCACGAATTTTAAGACAAGAACCACAAGCATAAATTTTACCTTTCAATTCTGTAAACTCGGTCACTTTTACCGAGATGTCAAAATCTTCACTATCAGGGATTGTCTCTAATTCCGATCCTTCACTCATTAAAAAAACTTCTACCTGGTGATCGGCTTTCAGTGCGGTAATTCCGAAACGAAAGGTATTCCAAATATGTTCTGGTTTGTTTGATTGTAAAACTAACCCGATTTTCATTAAGTTATTTTAACTCAAAAATCTAAATTATTCAAGCTCTCATCAAAATCGCTCCGCTTTCTTAATTCCGACAATGTTTCGTTTGGTGGTCATTATACCAAAAAGTTCGGACTTATTTCCAGCAGAACCCCGAATGAAGCACGCGCGGAGCGCGTGGTGGCTTGAAACTAAATCGTGCGCTCGGATAATCGCCCCGCTACCGCCTCGCGGACTCGGCGGCAACCCCGAAAGAAAAACACTCCTTGCATTTCTGATTTGGCGGGGGTGAAATTTCTTTTGAAAAAGGAAAGGGTGTTTTTCTTTCGGGGTTCTGCCCTCGATTACTCGGGCAGTGGGCGGGGCGAAATGCGGTGCTCGGACGGACGCGGGAGGAGGGGGTTGGGGGGAGGAATCCCGCGCCGTCCTCGCTCTGATTTTTTTGCGCGGCA
>Ga0210050_1002833_pt1 | contig 16049 bp, 12 predicted proteins | sample CryGey132114_all_FD_185463 | JGI IMG/M metagenome (GOLD analysis project Ga0210050, IMG submission 185463) | Groundwater microbial communities from aquifer - Crystal Geyser CG22_combo_CG10-13_8/21/14_all (SPAdes) (version 2) | ecosystem: Environmental > Aquatic > Deep subsurface > Groundwater ...
AAACTGTCCAAGAAGGGGTGAAGGATGTCGCCCCTTTTCATTTTTTGTATGAAAGTTCTCAGTCTAATTTACAGCAACTACCTGAAAATGCGAAATCCATTGCCTTAACTTCTGCCAGAAAGCTATTTAAGAGAACTAATGCTCACATAGCAGGAGCTTTTACTTTGATATTCCCAAATATTTCACAGGTGGAGCAAGAGGACTTCAAAGCGAATATGGGATTTCCTATTGATAAAAAAGTGAGAAAATTAGATCGATTTTTTTATCAACAGACACAACCTTATCATTGCCGATTTTTGATCTTTAAAGGGAAAGTTTCACAAATCAAAACAGAGTGGCAGCAATTTATTTCTAATACTAAACAGCAAGGTTTTCATTTAACTGGGGAAGCGAGAGCATTATTCGTTAAGTCTATTGATGATAAAACAGCCGAAGTGGAGCTTCAGTTAGGTATACTTCCTTAAGCAAATATAGCTGTATTTATTTCTAATCTAAATAAGCCGTCGTAATTGAGAATCAATTGAACTGAGAGCCCAAACAGTTTCAAATTGAATCATGAGTTGTTTGGCTTGATAGCTGTTATCCATTTCCAAACGACCTTCCCATTGGGTTTCTATTGAACGGTAATAGATAATTTTTTTATCCACAATCAGATAAGTTGCATAATCCCTTTTTGCATATTCTGCATCAGTTTTTTTGACTTCAAAAGCACTAGAGAGTCTTTGGATTAGTGGTATCAAACAATGCCCCTTGCGCATAACTTCTTGAGTTTGATGAACCAATAGCTTGAATTTTATTTTGCGATTATTTTTATATAATTCCAGAAAAGCCTGATAAATATCCATATTATTGGCAATCAACGGATCAAGCCCACTAGAATACCAATGAAGGCAGATTTTGGTTTGTTGTATGGCTTTTAATAAAAGAGCTTTGTTGTCTGATAATGCCGTGGCAAACTCGGTATGTTGTTGATTTGTTGAAGGAGAAGGATCTTGTTTAACCATGTTGTCTTAAAGGTTCTAAATTGAGTTCTAGATTTTTTGTTGTTGTTTTTGGTCGGTAGACCATACGTTGACAGGGTAATCCATCACTCATAAACACTGGCCCATCTACAACAAACTGGTGTTTCCTATAAAAGGAGAGGTTATCAAAATTAGCATGGAGGTGTAAATTGGTTATTTTATTTTGTTCGGCTTCTTTGATGAGCTTTTCGATAATAAGGCTTCCAACGTGATTCGAGCGTGCTGCCATGAGTACGGCCAATCGGCCAATATGACCACTTTTTTTTATTCTGCCAGTACCCACTGGATTGCCTAAATCATCAAATGCCAGAACATGCAGGCTTTCAGCATCATATTGATCTTGCTGATAACTCATCGGCAATCTTTGTTCTATAACAAATACTCTTTGCCGAATATGAGTCAATGTTTTCTTGCAATCATGCCATCTGACTAAGTCGACCTGGATCATCTATGCCCCCTAGCGCCAGTTTATAATAAGAAAGCTGAGCCCTCTTTAAGAAGTATAGGCATAATATTTATTAATTGTCTAATATTTAAACATTTTTTTATTGAAATGGGACTGTGTGAAGCTATTTTATCTAAAATTAAGGTATCAACCGCATCAATTTTAAATAATTCTCCATTGATATAGACATCAATAATATTTTCATCCACTACATAATAGGTCATTCGAGTATGAGGGGCCAGAATCCATTCTTGCTCAGGAGGAAGAGAGTGTATGTCTTCGATATATTGCATGGCATCTAATAACGCTTCGTCAAATTGTGGGTAAATTTTTGGTTGAGTTGTCACGCTAGCAAGGGCTTCTGCTAATAAGCGATCATTTTGCAGTAATTGTTGCAGTTTTTCTCTGACTTGCTGGACATCAGAGGCACGAATTGACATATTTGTGCCGGGTTTTCTACCTAAGTCAGTGTAGCGGTAGAGGCGATCCCAAGTTTGTTTAAGATCAGAATCGTCTATAATTTGCGAGAGTGTTTCAATTATATTGACTGCGGATGGTGCTCTAAAACCGATAGAGCAGGTGATGCATTCGGTGACTGCTGTTCCCCAATGAAGCCAGCCGGGAGGAAGATAGAGTATATCTCCAGCTTGGAACTCTTCATCAATCGTCGCTATAAAAGGTGAAACTTGTAAAAGATTATCGGTGACGCAGATATCTGGGGTATTGGAAGGGGGAGCAACTTTCCAACGGCGAGTGCCATTTGCTTGAATTAAAAAGACATCATATTGATCCCGATGAGGGCCTACGCCTCCACCTGGGGTGGCGAGACTGATCATGATGTCATCTAAACGCCATCTGGGGATAAAATCAACCCATTCTAGCAACTCTTGGAAAGGCTCCAACCAGATATCAACAGATTGAATTAACAAAGTCCAATTGGTCTCAGGAAGTTTGGTCAGTGTTTTTTCATCGAATGGACCTAGTTGTGACGTCCATTCTACTGATGACAAGGAGTGATTGTTAGGGAGCGATTGTATTAATCGGGATTCAATATCTTCTTCTAAAGCCAGACCAGCAATCTCATTAGCGTCTAATATCTGTAATGCATCAGCTGCAAATGCGCCTCGAATAATACAGGGCTTTTTTTGCCAATACTCAGCCATGAATTCTTCAACAGACATTGAACCGAGTAGCGGTGATTGCATGATATTTTCCTTAGATGTTTTTAGCTTGGGTGATGGCATTACCAATGTAGTTGGCTGGCGTTAATTGTTTGAGGCGTTCTCTTTCTGATTCGGGTATTTCAAGAGCCTCGATAAATGCGATCAAATCAGTCTGATTAATGCGTTTGCCACGAGTGAGTTCTTTAAGTTTCTCATAAGGCTTCTCAATGGCATAACGACGCATAACTGTTTGGATAGGCTCAGCAAGCACTTCCCAATTTTCATCCAACTCTTTTAAAAGTTCTGACTCATTGATTTCAAGTTTAGTGATACCTTTTAATGTGGCTTGATAAGCAATCAAACTATGGGCTACGCCAGTTCCTAAAGCTCTTAACGCGGTTGAGTCAGAGAGATCTCGCTGCCACCGAGATATTTGAAGTTTGCTGCCCAGATGGATAAATAATGCGTTGGCGATACCTAAATTACCTTCAGAGTTTTCAAAGTCAATGGGGTTGACCTTGTGTGGCATGGTGGATGAGCCAATTTCACCCGCAATGGTTTTTTGTTTAAAGTGTCCTAAGGCGATATAACCCCAAATATCTCGGTCGAAATCTATGAGGATATTGTTGAATCTTGTTAGCACATCATAGTACTCAGCCACGCAATCATGAGGTTCAATTTGTGTGGTGTAGGGGTTCCAAACTAATCCGAGGCCAGTGACAAAATGACTTGCCATCGAAGGCCAGTCTAATTCAGGGTAAGCGGACAGGTGGGCGTTATAGTTACCCACAGCACCATTGGCTTTTCCGGTAATTTCAACTTGGTTTAGTTGATTACGTTGGCGTTGTAATCGAGCCGCGACATTGGCCATTTCTTTGCCCATGGTAGAGGGTGATGCGGGTTGACCGTGAGTTCTGGTGAGCATGGGCATTTCAGCATATTGGTTGGCAAGCTGTTTGATCGCCTCAATAATCTCATCAAATATGGGTAATATGACCTTTGTTCGAGCTTCGTTTAACATCAATCCATAAGATAAATTATTAATATCTTCCGAGGTGCAGGCAAAATGAATAAATTCAGACACAGCTTGTAATTCAGGAAAATCAGCGACTTTTTCCTTTAAAAAATATTCGACAGCTTTGACATCATGATTGGTCGTGCTTTCTATGGTTTTAACTCTTTGTGCATCTGCTTGACTAAAATGGTTGATGATATTTTCAAGATGTTGGTTAGCTTCTGTTGAAAAAGGGGGGACTTCTTGGATGCCTTTGCAATCAGCTAACATTTGTAACCAACGTATCTCAACCACCGTTCGAAAACGGATCAGCCCAAATTCACTAAAAATCGAACGCAAGCTTGATGTTTTTGAAGCATAGCGTCCATCGACTGGGCTTATGGCGGTCAATGCAGAAAGTTCCATGAAAAATCCTCAATGTAATAATAAAACAATTAATGTGCCAATTTTACCCTAAACTCCAGTTGAAGGATATCCCAAGCCACTATATTAAAGCAGAGTTTATAGGACGAGATTAGGCTTCTGTGATCTTATTGACAGATGTTTCTTGAGAAAAGGCTAGGATATTTAGTGTCATAAAAACAGTAGGTTTGTTATAATCCTCAAAATGAATAGAGTTTGCATTCAATCTGATATGCCTAGGAGCCTGTCCGAGAATAGCGATCGTAGCGAGGGCAAGCTTGTTTGAGTCAGATTTTTCGATGGATTGAGGCAAATAGTCGCTCTATTTAACGAAATTCATCGGGAAATCTGGCCAAACGGGCTTGGCCGCAGTCGATCAGTCTATTCTCGGACAGGCTCCTAGATCTACCAAATTAAGGTTGTGTTTTTTTGTCGTTTTATCATGAGGATTATCAAGTGTTAAAAGAGTATCGTGAACATGTAGCCGAACGCGCTCAAATGGGCATTGTCCCTTTACCCCTCTCTGCTGAACAAGTTGCTAGTTTGATAGACTTGTTAAAAAATCCTCCTGCAAACGAAGCTGAATTTTTAATGGATTTGTTGACGAATCGAATCCCTGCCGGCGTGGATCAGGCGGCTTATGTCAAAGCTGGTTTTTTATCTGCTGTGGCTAAGGGCGAAACAATTTCTCCTTTAGTCAGTCAAGAAAAGGCGGTTGAACTACTCGGTACGATGCTGGGTGGTTACAACATTGCTACTTTGGTTCAGTTATTAGATAGTGACAACTTGGCGGAGCTTGCTGCCGAGCAACTGAAGCATACCTTATTAATGTTTGATGCTTTTCATGATGTGGTGGATAAATCTAAAGCGGGCAATCAACATGCTCAAGCAGTGATTAAAAGTTGGGCAGAAGCCGAATGGTTCACTTCGAAAGCGCCACTGGCCGAAAAAATTACCCTAACCGTATTTAAAGTGCCTGGTGAAACCAATACAGATGATCTTTCTCCTGCACCGGATGCTTGGTCTAGACCAGACATTCCTTTACATGCTCTAGCAATGTTGAAGAATGAGCGTCCCGGCTTAGAAGGTAATCCCTTAGAAACCATTGAACAGTTAAAACAAAAAGGTCACCCAGTGGTCTATGTCGGAGATGTTGTTGGTACAGGTTCTTCACGTAAATCTGCAACAAATTCTGTGATTTGGTTGATGGGCGATGATATGCCTGCTATTCCTAATAAGAAAGTCGGCGGTTTTTGTTTTGGTTCCGTCATCGCCCCCATTTTCTTTAATACCATGGAAGATTCTGGTGCTTTACCTCTTGAGATGGATGTTTCAAAACTTGAAATGGGTGATGTGATTGATCTTTACCCCTATGCAGGTAAAGTTGAGAAAAATGGCGAAGTGGTTGCAACCTTTAGCATTAAATCTCAAGTGATTTTTGATGAAGTTCAAGCGGGCGGGCGAATTCCTCTTATTATTGGACGTGGATTAACCACCAAAGCGCGTGAATTTTTAGGCTTATCACCATCCACTTTATTCCGTTTACCTACAGCGCCAGCCAAATCGACTAAGGGATTTACTCTGGCGCAAAAAATTGTAGGAAAGGCTTGTTTAACTTCTGGTGTTCGACCCGGTGAATACTGTGAACCTAAGATGACCACAGTCGGTTCACAAGATACCACGGGCCCTATGACTCGTGATGAACTTAAAGATTTGGCTTGTTTAGGTTTTATGGCTGATCTCACTATGCAGTCATTTTGCCATACAGCGGCTTATCCAAAGCCTGTAGATGTTGAAAATCAACATACTTTACCTGACTTCATTATGAATAGAGGCGGGGTCTCTCTTCGCCCAGGCGATGGTATTATTCACAGCTGGTTAAATAGGATGTTATTGCCAGATACTGTCGGTACTGGCGGCGATTCACATACTCGATTCCCTTTAGGTATTTCTTTCCCTGCAGGTTCCGGTCTTGTTGCATTTGCAGCAGCAACTGGTGTGATGCCTTTAGATATGCCTGAATCTGTATTAGTACGTTTCAAAGGTGAAATGCAACCCGGCGTAACACTTCGCGATCTAGTGAATGCCATTCCTTACCAAGCCATTCAACAGGGTTTATTGACGGTTGAGAAAAAAGGTAAGAAGAATGTGTTCTCTGGGCGTATTCTTGAGATTGAAGGGTTGCCTACACTCAAGGTCGAGCAGGCATTTGAACTGTCTGATGCTTCTGCAGAACGATCAGCCGCGGGTTGTACTATCAAGTTAGGCCAAGAACCTATTATTGAATATCTCAACTCAAATATTACCCTGTTAAAATGGATGATAGAGCAGGGTTATGGCGATGCCAGAACCATTTCTCGTCGAATTGAGGCAATGGAAGCTTGGTTAGCTGCTCCTGTTCTCATGGAAGCTGATACAGATGCTGAATATGCCGAAATTATTGAAATTGATCTCAATGAAATTAAAGAACCTATTTTAGCTTGTCCAAATGATCCTGATGATGTGAAATCGTTGTCTGACGTTGCTGGCGTTCATATTGATGAAGTCTTTATTGGTTCTTGCATGACGAATATAGGTCATTATCGAGCTGCTGGTAAATTATTGGCTAAAGAGAAAAATATCCCAACCAAACTTTGGATCGCTCCTCCAACGAAAATGGATGAACATCAACTGCGACAAGAGGGCTACTACAACATTTTTGCTTCAGCTGGTGCTAGAACTGAATTACCTGGTTGTTCACTTTGTATGGGTAATCAAGCAAGAGTCGCTCCAGGCAGTACGGTGATTTCAACATCGACTCGAAACTTCCCCAATAGATTAGGTGATGGTGCTAATGTTTATTTAGGCTCAGCTGAATTGTGTGCTATTACCAGTATTTTAGGTAAATTACCAAGCAAAGAAGAATATATGAGTTATATGGCGCAGATAAACACCATGTCTGCAGACATTTATCGCTATTTAAATTTCCATGAAATAGCTTCATATATGAAAGCAGCTGCTTCAGTCAATATTCCTGTTATGAATAAAGTAGAAGTTAAAGCCTAACGATCTTGTTAGCTTCAAAAAATGCCTTTATCTCTTGGTTTTTATCATAGAGGTATCGGCATTTTTGTTTGAACAGCACTTTTAGGAAATATTTTGATAATGAAACCAATTAGTCTTTTTGTGGGCACTGTTTTTGGTCAAGCAGAGCAAGTGGCTCATAAGGTGAGTGATTATCTGAAACAACATGATTTTGAGGTCTATTTATTTAACCCCGGATCGGTAGAAGATATTAAAAATGCGGAAATAATTTTGATCTGTACTTCTACAACGGGTAGCGGTGATATACCCACAGATCTCGAAGATGTTTACTATGAGATGAAACAGGTTTTTCCTTTATTATCAGAGATACAATACGGGATTATTACCTTGGGTGATAGCTCTTATGGAGATACTTATTGTGGTTCTGGTGTAAAGTTTGACGAATTGCTGACGGAGTTAGGGGCTAAAAAAATACTTGAACCGCTTAAAATTGATGCTTGTGAGACGGCACATCCGGAACAGTCCGCATTGGATTGGCTACCAACATTTATTGATCATGTTCAATAACCTAAACATGCTAAAGGTAATGATTCTATGTGGTTACTAGTTTTCGCCTTTTTTACCACGATTATTGGGCCACCTTTGTATGTTTTTATGACCAAAAATAAGCAGGTCAAACGGGTTGCCGATACTTTTATTTTGGTGTTGACTGCTGGTATTATCTTGTTCCAAGTCCTTCCTGAAACTTTTCATGAATTGGGAATATGGAGTATTGTCTTGGCTTTTATCGGGACTGGATTACCAGGATTAATTGAATCTTTATTTAGGAGAGCAGCAGCGAAAACCCATGTATTTACGTTATCTCTGGGTGTTTTAGGGTTGATGCTACATGGCGTGATTGATGGAAGTGCACTAACCTTAGCCAATTTTCAACAAAGTGGTGAATTATTACCTATTGCCATTTTATTACATCGAACACCAGTAAGCTTAACCCTTTGGTGGTTAGTGAAACCTGAATTTGGTTCTCGCACTGCAGCCATGGTTATCTTGATGTTATTAACGGGTACCTTATTAGGCTATTTATATGCAGAGCAATTGATATCCAGTTTACAACAACCAGCTTTTATGGCTTTTCAAGCTTTGGTGTCGGGTACTTTGTTACATGTGTTATATCACAGACCGGGTCATTCTCATGGGCGTCACACTCACCCTGTGGGTGTGACATCGAACAAAGAAATCCATGATCATTCAAATAGTCTTAATGGTGAACTTGAATCATCAACAGAGCCTGATGAAGTGCTTTATGAACAACCTAGAAAAAGAATTGTCTTTGATCGATCTTTATTGATAGGCTCGACTTTAGCTATCCTGGTACTGATTGTTTTACTTCATCTGCATGATATTGTCGGATAGTGAAGCCTTATTGAAAAATTGGAAAAAATTATGTCACAAAAAATATTAACCATGTTACAAATGCAAAATGAAATGAATGCTAAAGTACATCCGCAATGGATAGAGCAGGAGTTTGAATGGGATCGTGCTATTTGGATTGAATGTGCTGAGTTAATGGATCATCATGGATGGAAATGGTGGAAAAAACAATCTGCAGATATTGAGCAAATTCGATTGGAACTTGTTGATATCTGGCACTTTGGTTTAAGTCTATTATTACAGCAAGCACCGATCTCTGAATCTTTGGCTCAGCAAGTGTTAAATGAATTAGATACCGCTCAAAACAAAGAAAACTCGTTAGATTTTTTGAAGTCTGTCGAAGCGTTTGCTGCATTTACACTTTTGAATAAACAATTTTCTGTGCCATTATTCTCGAAGATGCTTCAAGGAATGAATATGGATTTGAATCAATTATATACCGCTTATGTGGGTAAAAATGTATTGAATTTTTTCCGTCAAGATCATGGCTACAAAGAGGGTAGCTATGTCAAAGTTTGGAATGGACAGGAAGACAACGAACATCTTGTCGAGATTGCAGAGCAACTTGATCCAGAGAAAAGCAGTTTCAAAGACGATTTATATCAACAATTAAAACAGCGTTATACAAAATTTACTCAAAACTGAATTAGCGGTATTTTATAGGGGGCGGTGTAGATGGAACTTCTTCTTCCTTTGATGCCATTGGCTCTAGGCTTAACGAAGATCCTGTGCCAGGAATAGAGGTTTTACTCACTGGTTGTTCTGCCTTTTGCGGCGAAGCTTCAACCTGTGATGGTTTTGATTTTTGCTCCAATGGAATTTCTTCCGAACCTTCTAGGGTCAACGACGATGATTTTTTATCGGTAGTGGATTTACCTTCAGATAATTGGATTTTTAATCGCAAATTATTCATTGAATCGGCGTTTTTCAGCGCTTCTTCCAGAGAAATTTTCCCCTCTTTATAGATCTTAAATAAAGCTGTGTCGAAAGTTTGCATACCTGATGCTTCCGATTTATGCATCACTTCTTTAATCTCATCAATTTTTCCATTCTTAATGAGATCACAAACCCTTGGCGTTCCTAGTAGGATTTCTATGGCAGCACAGCGTTTTCCATCTATTGTGGGAACCAACCGTTGTGAAACAAATCCTTTCAGATTTAAGGATAGATCCAGTAGCAATTGCTTATGGCGTTCTTCAGGGAAGAAGTTAATGATTCTATCTAATGCTTGGTTGGCATTGTTGGCGTGTAAGGTGGATATACATAAGTGACCCGTTTCAGCAAAAGCAAGGGCATGTTCCATGGTTTCTCTCGAGCGAATTTCTCCAATTAAAATTACATCAGGTGCCTGTCTTAATGTATTAATGAGTGCGTCTTCGTAACTGTCGGTGTCGACCCCAACTTCTCTTTGATTAACAATAGACATTTTATGTTTATGAACAAATTCCACAGGATCTTCTATGGTGATAATATGACCTGCAGAGTGTGTATTCCGATAGTCGATAAGCGCCGCTAATGAAGTGGATTTACCAGACCCGGTGGCGCCTACAAATAGGACCAAACCATTTTTTTGCATGATTAATTTGGTGAGTATTTCTGGCAGATTGAGAGATTGATAGCTGGGAATATCGACTTTGATAGAACGTATTACCAAGGCCACTTGATTTCTCTGCATAAAAATATTGACACGAAACCGTCCAATACCGGGTTCAGATATGGCCAAGTTCATTTCTGGTTTTTTTTCAAACTGGGCAATTTGTTCGGTATTCATGATGCTATAAGCCACTTCTTTCGTTTCTCCATTGACTAGAGCAGTTTGATTTAAGGGCACTAATTTTCCGCTGAATTTCGCACTCACTGGAGCCCCAGTGGTGAGATAGAGATCAGATCCATCTCTATCAACAAGTTCTTTCAGGTAATCTGTTAGCTGCATGTTTTGCGCCTCATATAATGCATTCATACTGAGTATAGTCTTAAATGTATAATATTCTAGGGTGAACTTTGCGAACTTAAGGGCAAAAAAAAGCCCTGAAATTTCATTCAGGGCTTTAATGAGTAAAAACTGAACTACCAGATTTTCACTCGATTTTCTGGAGCAATATACATTTTGTCGCCTTCTTTGACTTCAAATGCCTGATAGAACTGTGGCATATTCTTTAATGCACCAATGGCTCTGAAGTGACCTGGTGAATGAGGATTTGTTGCAACTTGATTGCGCAATGCTTCATCACGCATTTTTCCACGCCAAATTTGAGCAAAGCCGAGGAAAAAACGTTGATCGCCTGTCAATCCATCAATAACGGGAGCCTCTTGGCCATTTAAAGATTTTTTGTAAGCTCGGTAAGCGATGGTGATACCAGATAAATCACCGATGTTTTCACCTAAGGTTAGTTCACCATTGACATTCAAATCATCAAAAACTTTAAACTCTGAGTATTGTTTGACTAAACTGGCTGTTCTTGCTTTAAATGCTTCAAGATCTTTTTCTGTCCACCAATTTTTAAGGTTACCATCACCGTCATATTTACTACCTTGGTCATCAAAGCCATGACCCATTTCATGACCAATAACGGCACCAATACCACCATAGTTGACAGCGTCATCAGCTTCCATATTGAAAAAGGGAGGTTGTAGGATCGCTGCAGGGAATACAATTTCATTTTGGCTAGGATTGTAGTAGGCATTAACCGTTTGTGGTGTCATACCCCATTCCCATTTATGAATGGGTCCACCGAGTTTAGCTAACTGTTTTTGTTGGTTAACCTCTAAAGAGCGGTTAATATTTCCTACTAAATCTCCAGAATCAATACTGAGTGCACTATAATCTTCCCACTTATCGGGATAGCCAATTTTAGGGGTAAAAGCAGCAAGTTTGGCTTTTGCCGCTTCTTTAGTTTCTTCAGACATCCAATCTAAAGAGTCAATGCTATCAGCATAAGAGCCTCTTAGATTTTCGACCAGTTGTGACATACGAGATTTTGCTTCTGGTGTAAAGTGTTTAGCTACATAAAGCTGACCAATCACTTCACCTAAATTTCCATTCACTACGGAAACAGCACGTTTCCAACGAGGTTTTTGTTCTTGAGCGCCATTAAGAGTTTTTGAGTAAAAATCGAAGTTTTGCGCATCAAGAGGACCACTTAAATAACTTGCAGATGCGTTCAAAAGATTCCAACGAGTATAAGTTTTCCAATCTTGAAGAGAAGTGGCAGCAAAGACTTCGCCGAAACCTTGAATATAATCGGGTTGATTGATAATGATTGTGGGCTCATTAGCTACACCTTGAGTTTTCAGATAGTTTGTCCAGTTAAATTTATCTGTTAGCTTGTTTAGATCTGCAACATTAAATTTGTTATAGCGTTTTTCGCTATCTCTGGTTTGAACTCTACTCCAATGGTGAGTGGCGAGTTTGGTTTCTAAATCCATAATGGTTTGAGCAGACTTTTTAGGGTCTTTAAAACCAGCTAAGCTGAACATTTTTTCAATGTGCTCGACGTAGGCCGCACGAATCTTTTTAAAACGTTCGCCATCATTAAAATAATAATCCTTATCAGGTAAGCCTAGACCACTTTGCCAAATATGTGTGGCATATCGGGTTGAATCCTTGTCATCAATACTGATGTAAAAGCCCAATGGAGAGGCAACACCATGAATTTCACCTTCTGCAAAAAGTGTTGCCAGATCATCTTTATTTTTTAAAGCGTCAATCTCAGCCAGCATTGGTGCTATAGGTTTAATGCCCAGTTTATCAAGTTGGTCTGTATTCATAAATGAGCGATAAAGATCACCAATTTTTTGTTCATTAGTGCCTTTGGCAGCATCTTCGTCTTTGGAGGCTTCAAGGATAATTGCTTTGACATCTTCGTCAGATTTATCTCTTAAGTCATAAAATGCACCAATGGTAGTTTTATCGGTTGGGATCTCTGTATTTTTTTGCCAAGTTCCATTCATATAATCATAAAAATCGTCTTGTGGATGGACAGACTTATCCATATTCGATAGAACGATGCCAGATTGTAGTGTGGATTTTATGGCAGTTTGAACAGGAGATTCCGTTTTTACTTGAGTGACTGCAGCGCTTTGACCAACAGTATTTGCCACAGTTTGATTTTGTGTTTGGTTATCGCAACCTGACAGAGCGACTAATGAGGTGCAAATAACACCCGTTAGTATTGATTTCATTGATAAAACTCCAATTTATGAGGTAGTAGTTATTTTTTCACCCCAGATACTACTGTTTTCTGGCTTAAATAGCCATAGGATGAAGTATCTTGTTACAACAAACCAGGCTGTTATAGCCAAGTTACTTGGCATCAGTGTTAAAATCCGTCATCATAATAGGATGAAACAAAAACCAACGCTTATATTTAATAATCGCTTCTTTAATGAACTTAAAGCAGATCCCATATTGGGTAACCATTGCCGTGAAGTCAATGAGGCATTTTATAGCTTAGTAACACCTCAGAACCCTCCTGAACCCAAATGGGTGAGTGTTTCAGCAAATTGTGCCGAGTCGCTTGGACTCAGCACAGAACAAATCACCTCAAAGCCTTTCCAAAATTGGCTTTCTGGTCGTTCTAATATGCAGGAGAGTCAAAGCTATGCCATGTGTTATGGTGGACACCAATTTGGACATTGGGCTGGGCAGCTTGGAGATGGTCGGGCGATTAACATTGGCGAAATTGTTCATCAACAACAAACCACAGCATTGCAATTGAAAGGTGCTGGATTAACACCCTATTCGCGTAATGGGGATGGTTTAGCGGTGTTACGTTCATCTATTCGTGAGTATATCTGTAGTGAGGCGATGTACCATCTAGGTATAGCAACCACCAGAGCACTAAGTTTGATGACTTCTGGTGAGCAGGTACTCAGAGATATGTTCTATGATGGGCATCCTGAGATGGAACCTGGTGCAATTTTATGTAGAACTTCTCCTTCATTTATACGATTTGGTCATTTTGAGATCTTTGCTGCAAGGGGGGATCTTGACAATCTGAAAACACTCGCTGATTTCACGCTACGCCACCATTTTCCTCATCTGCTTCATCATCCAGCGGATCTGGATGCCAAGAAGTATAAAATGTTTTTTAAGGAAGTCTGTCAATCTTCCTTAAAGTTAATTTTAGACTGGATGAGAGTCGGGTTTGTACATGGTGTTATGAACACGGATAATATGTCGATTTTGGGACTTACCATCGATTTTGGACCTTATGGTTGGTTAGATCATTATGATCCTAATTGGACGCCTAATACCACAGATTTCAGCCATCGAAGATACAGCTATCAGCAGCAGCCCATGGTTGCTCAATGGAATTTGTCACGATTAGCCAATGCTTTATTTCCTTTAATAAAAGATGCTGATTTCTTGATGAAGGTATTGAATGAGTTTGCTGAAGATTATCAGCAAGGATGGTTAGAAATGATGAGGTCGAAATTAGGCTTGGTTCATGATGATGCTGAGTCAGATGAAGATTTAGTGCTTCAACTCATGCATTTATTAGAACAAGTTGAGACAGATTGGACTTTGTTTTTTAGGCATTTGGCAGACATTGATGGTGATATCTCAAAAACTTCTTCGTCTGGAGATGATTTAAACAACATGCAAGATTGTTTTTATCACTTTGATGACTTGCCACAGGATTACTTGCAACAGTTTAAAGATTGGTTAAACAAATATAAAAAGCGGGCAGGTTCACAGCAGCTCTTGGATAAAGATCGCAGAATAAACATGAACCGAATTAATCCTAAATATATTTTTAGGAATTATCTTGCGCAAATGGCTATTGAGAAAGCACATGATGGCGATTATTCTATGATTGAAGAGTTAATGGAAACCTTGCAAAATCCTTACGAGGAACAGCCTGAACGAGAGAATTTTTCTCAAAAACGTCCAGAATGGGCGAGAACCAAACCCGGATGCTCCACTCTTTCTTGTAGTTCTTAAAACATGATCATGTTGAAATATAAAAAATGACTACTCAAACAGCAATGTATTCACAACATGGCCTTGCCTACTGGAAACTAGGGAAGCAAGGTACGCCCATTGTACTGATTATGGGGATCGGAATGTCTGGAATGGCATGGGAGCTACAATCAAACGAATTATCAAAAAATCATCAGGTGATGTTTTTTGATCATTTAGGATTAGGGCTTAGTGCGCCACTTAAAAACCAAAAAATAACAATGCAAAGGATGACAGAGCATGTTTTACAAATTATGGATGAACTTTCATGGAATAACGCCCATATTGTCGGTATCTCTATGGGGGGAATGATTGCTCAACACTTAGCCTTGTTAGCTCCACAGCGTGTTAGAACTTTGAATCTAATTGCTACAACAGCGGGTGGTCTGTCTGCGTTTATTCCCACTTGGAAAGGTCTTTCAGCCTTTGCCAAAGTGACGTTTGCCAGTAATGGGCATCAAAGACTACAAGCGCTCCAGCAATTACTGTTTCCAGATGGTTATCAGTTTAATCAGATCAGTTTAACTCATTTACTCGAGGTTTATGGTGTACAGGCAGCGCAAAAAACTCTGTTGAAACAGCTGATAGCTATACTTAAACACGATACCAGAGATAAATTACAAAAGTTAAGTGGTATTTTCACTCAAATTCATTGTCCCGATCAGGATGTAGTGATTGCTCCTGGTCAAAATTTGATATTAAATCAGTTAATACCCAATTCAACCCTGATTCATTATACTGAATCAGGGCATGGTGTTATTTATCAAGATGCACAAAAAGTGAATCAAAATCTAGAAAATACTTTTAGTTCCTATGATAATGAAAATTAATCGTATTTTCAAACTTCAACAATGATGGGATACTGTGGTAAAGTTGCTCTCATTCAAAATTAAAGGATTGGCTTCGTGTTCGAGTTATTAGTTGCAGGCGGGGTAATGATGATCCCCTTAAGTCTAGGTTCGATTTTGGCGATGGCTATTATTATTGAAAGATACTGGTCATTGCGTCGAGAACGTGTGTCTCCAAAACATTTGGTTGCCAGAGTATGGGCTTGGGCCAAGAAGGGCACAATTTCCAAGAAAAATTTACAGGTATTAAGAACGCATTCTCCTTTGGGCGTTATTCTGACGGCTGGTCTATTAAATCATAAACATGGCCGAGAAGTAATGAAAGAGAGCATTCGTGATGCTGGACGTAGCGTTATACTTGAACTTGAAAAATTTATTGATGTGCTAGGAACCATTGCGGCTGTTTCTCCACTGATGGGGTTGTTAGGAACCGTTATCGGTATGATTCGCGTATTCTCTATTATCACAACCCAAGGTGTTGGTAATGCCGAGGCTCTCGCAGGAGGCATTTCTGAGGCATTAATTACCACCGCTGCTGGTTTAGTGGTCGCAATACCTGCTTATATTTTCTTTCGTTTCTTCCAAAGACGTATTGATGAATTGGTTGATTCGATGCAAGAGGAAGCGTTAAAGCTAGTGGAAATTCTTCATGGGGAAAGAGAAAACGATAATGCCGATTTATTCAATGGAATAGGAGGTTTAAAGTGTTCCATAGAACTCGAAGAGACGAATTA
>Ga0210050_1002838_pt1 | contig 16023 bp, 19 predicted proteins | sample CryGey132114_all_FD_185463 | JGI IMG/M metagenome (GOLD analysis project Ga0210050, IMG submission 185463) | Groundwater microbial communities from aquifer - Crystal Geyser CG22_combo_CG10-13_8/21/14_all (SPAdes) (version 2) | ecosystem: Environmental > Aquatic > Deep subsurface > Groundwater ...
AATTTATTTCTGATTCTCAATTTTTTTCAAAAGTGATTTTCTTACTAAAATTGGAATGCTGTAATATGTTGCTAATGCTATTGCATCTGATGCTCTAAAGTTTCTAAATACTAGATCTTTTTTTCCAGTAAAATACAGATTTGCTCTGAAAATACCTCCACTTTCATAAATTTTGACTTTGACTAGATGCATCTCATTTTCCTCACAAATCTGTTCAACCAATTTGTATATGGTCGGTGGTTCCTCGCGTTTTCCTTCCAAAAAATTAGAAATATATCTTGCAACTTCAGATGAAAAACCTGACATTGTAAATTCTACTGTTTCGTCTCTGAATACCACTGCCCCGGTAAGAGAATCGATTACGCCAATCTGATCAATCTTTACCGTTTCATAGTCTGGGTCAATCTCATTAATTTTCATGGATATTCCTTCATCACTCTTACTATTTTTTCTTCTTCTTCAATCATGACTTGCTCAAATTCCAATCTAAGCTTATCGCATTTGAGTTGTTTTTCACTTTCACTCATTTTAGAAAATCGAATATCTCTAATTTCATTAACAATCGCTGAGATCTTTTCATTTGTTTCATACATTATCTCGTCAATCTTTTTCTGCATTTTAGCATTCATGATTAAATTTTAAGTCACGTTCTTTACATTAGAGTTATTCTGATTTCTATTTTTGATAATTATGGCAGATTATTAATCCGATTAAATCATCTATTTTAGGCTCAAATTGATAGAGTCTATCGTAACGTTATATGGTATTATTGATATGATGAACTAAATTAGGTGTCTTTTGGCTGTTCATAGTATTTTTTTACGATTATTTGTTCAAAACCTTTCTCTACTGTAGGTACTTCCAGTTCTTTGTTCTGTTTGTAAATTACATGTAGTGGGATTGAATCACGTCTACGTTTTTGTCTTTGCTCAAGCAGTGCTGTAGTTGTATTCATAAATATCCCTCTTACTCTGGCATTGAATTTCTTTGCAAGATCTATGTGTTGCTTTCGTAGTGATATGATTAGATCTGTGTCATCAACTACAATGCTTCTCCATTCCTTAAGACACTCTTCCATGTATTGAAATTCTTTTTTCCTATTGTTATTAAAATAAGATAATGCAACTACTTCAAAATTGAAATTTGAACCTTCTACTATGAATTGTCTTCCAAATAATCAATCATTTGATTTTTAGTTTTATCTGTGATTGGTCGATGGTTCAAAATACGTGTTTAACATAATTCCAAAAGTATACTAGTAAAGAATATCTGATATGCTGATTTTTATCTGAGTCGCTATTTTGTTGGAGATATCAAATTAAAAGATCATGGAAACGCATTTCACAATATACCTACGTATACCGCGTCGAGTTAATACCCTACGTTTCCATGTATTGCATCAAACCATAGTTTAATGCAATACTATTACAACAAAATCATACTTAAAGACACAGTTTGATTATCATTTTTGATTGTAAACATTATAAAGATAAAGAGATTTCTAAAAATATTCAAATAAATAATCATATGTGTTATTTAACATAAGTTACCATATGCTGTTTTTTCTTCTGACACATGGGGGTTAAACATTTTGACAAACTTTTTCCTGAGATAATTCAATCAAAATGGTGATCCTGGCAAAAATATGATCAAAAACGATTACAATCAATTCTGAAAATCATCAAAAGGCTTTATTCGATTAAAAACAAATCATGTCTATGGAAGTTAAAAGAATAATGGCGTGTCTGGATGGTTCTAAACACTCACTTAAAGGACTAGAAACTGCCATTACATTTGCCAAACAAACCAATGCTATAATCATTGGTGTACATAGTGATACCACACATGGGTTGTTTACTGCTGTTCATACACCTAAAATAAAAGAGGAGAAATGGTCAAATGAAATTAAAGGAATAATTGAAACTGCAAGAAAAAAAGCAGATGGAAGCAAAGTGCAGTTTGAAGGAATCGTTATTGCAGGAAGATCCGCAGGAATAGATCTTACAACATTTGCAAATAATCCAAAAAATAAGATTGATCAGATTGTAATTGGTGCACGTGGACTAAGTTTGCCAAGAGAAATCTTTTTTGGAAGCACATCAAATTTTGTTATGCATAAGGCAAAACCACCTGTAACTGTAGTAAAGTAATGCTGATTCAAGAAAGTTTCTGGAACATAACATTAACAATAAAAAGCAAATCTGACCAACAATGACGATGTATGATTATGCTGTTATTGGAGGTTCATCTTCAATACACTTATCAAAAAATATTTCGAAAAAACTAAAAGCAAAACTTCTGAAGCCTCAGATAACTGTCTTTCCTGATGGGGAATGCAAAGTTATCGTTAAAGCCTATGCAAAATACAGTAAGATTATTGTGGTACAATCCACACCTCCTCCAGTAGATTCCAACATACTTCAAGCTTTATCATTGATTTCAAAAGCGCGTGAAATGTCAAACGAAGTTATTGCTGTAATACCATACATGGGTTATGCTAAACAAGACAAAGAATTTCTTAAAGGAGAGATAGTTACAATTTCAGTCATTGCGAAATTATTCAAAGCGGCAGGGGCAACACGATTAGTCGTGGTTGACTTTCACAGCCCTGAGGCATTAAATTTTTTCAAAATTCCTGTAAAGAACATATCATCTGTTTTTCTACTTGCACAGTATTTCAAACATCTCAAATTAAAAGATCCTTTAGTAGTATCGCCAGACATGTATTGGAAATACAAGGCAGAAGAATTTGCAAAATATCTACATACTGATTCTATCGCATTAAATAAACAACGAAACAGAAAAACTGGAAAATTAATAATTAAATCCTCGTCTCTGAAATTTTCCAAAGGTCGGGATCTTGTGCTGGTTGATGATATGGTAAGCACTGGTGGAAGTATTCTAAAATCAATTAAATTTCTAAAAAAAGTAAATTTCAGAAAAATATATGTTGCATGCACCCATCCAGTTTTTGTCGGAGATTCAGAAAGTAAAATCAAAAAATCAGGCATAACAAAAATCATTGGCACAAATTCTGTTGAAGGAAAATTTGCAAAAATAGACTTATCATGCATTATCGTTGAAGCAATATTGAATTGGGAATCATGATTTCTATTAGATGATGGTTATTTTTTATCTGTCTATTACAAATGTTCTTTCTACCGTTGGCGACTCTTTTATTGTATGAATCAACATGTCTGATTTTTTTCCAACTCCAATTGACTGTTGAATAGATAGTATAGATTTTACATGTTCCAGCTTGTATGCTTTTTCAGCATATATTGTAAATAACAATTCTCCTTTTTCTACAATATCCCAAATTTTTTTATTAAAAATAATTCCAGCCCCTTTGTCTTTTGGTGCACCTGCTGCACGTCCTATGTCTACGAGGATTCTATTTTCCATCCATAACACTTGACCTGATTTTTCAGATTTTACAGGCAATCTATATTTTCCAATTCGAATGTCTTCTGGCTTTATTGATGGATTTCCACCTTGCGCCTTTATAATTTCCCGCATCTTTTGTTCTGCTTTACCTGATTCCAGAATTTTCTTTGCAAGAGCATAACCGTTTTTTTTGCCTAATAATTCAAACATGCTGCCTGCTATGTTGCATACTTTGTCTATAAGATCAGGCACAATTTTTTGATTCATCAAAACTTCTAACGCTTCTTTTGCTTCAAGTGCAGGACCCATAGTATTTCCTATGGGCTGCTCTCCGAAAGTGACTATACAATGAACATGTATTCCTAATCGTCTTCCAAGTTCAATGATGTCTCTTGCTAGTAGATCTGCTTCTCCAGCTGTCTTCATCTTTGCTCCTCTACCGGTTGGAATATCTACTACAAGATGGGTTGCCCCCACTGCCTTTTTTTTACTCATGATGGATGGTAAAAGTAACGGATCAATATGCAGAGAAAATTCTGTTTTTACAAAAATATCATCAGCTGGCGCTAATTCAATTGCACCGCCCCACATGATACACCCGTTTGATTTTTTGAGTATTTGTAACATTTTGTTTATTGTAAATTCCACGGGCATTAACACCTCTGCTCGGTCAGCTGTTCCTGCAACTGATGTGATTGCCCTTGATGATGTCTTTGGAATTGTAAACCCTTCTGATGCAATAATTGGTACTACCAGCAAGGTTGTTTTGTCCCCTGGAACTCCTCCTATACTATGTTTGTCTACAACGATTTTTTTATTGATGCAAAGTTTCTTGCCCGTATCTACCATTGCACGTGAGAGACTAGTTGCTTCATCTAGATCTATTTTATCCAGATGCAACGTAGTTACAAAAGCAGCTATTTCATTTTCATTTAGATTTCCGTCAACCACATCTTGTACAATTTCATAAATTTCTGGATACAATAATTTTTTTCCTGAAAGTTTGTTTCGAATAAATTGCAATGATTTTGGAAATGGAGCAATCTCTACTATTACTTTGGAATCTGGTTTTAATGAAAGTGAGTTTCTGATCTCTTCTGTTACTCCTAGAAAACCTCTTTTAACGGATGTATCTGATATGTTAACTATCGCAGTTATCTTCTTTTTTGTTTGTACTGTTATACGTTCAGAAGCAGTTATGTTTAACTCATCTGCGTCCTTGCGGTTTAAAAACACAAATGGTTTACCGCCTGAATCTATGCCTAGAATTTTTACTTTTAATTGCATTTATCTTGAATCTAGTTTGGAATGATCTTTTATAACCTGCTCGCTAAATTCCAGTTTTTTATTATCACATGTGAGTTTAGACTACTTTTCTAAATATCAGTTAATGTGATAAATACGCATGACCTACAAAATATTAAAAAAAATATTAGTGCCTTTAGATGGCTCCAAAAACTCTCTTAGAGGATTGAATATGGCACTTGTTTTAGCAAAGCCTGTTGGTGCAACAATAATAGGTCTAAATGTTTCTTCACACCCTTCACTAATTACTATTTCATCAGAAATTAAAAACAAAATAAAAAAAGAGAGCAATCAAGTAATTCAACAGGCAGAAACAATATCCAAAAAAGCAAATGTGTTGTTTACAGGTATGACTAAAATTAGTGGCAATGTTGGAAATACAATCACTACTTTTGCAGAAAAAAATGGGGTGGATTTGATAGTTATGGGGTCTAGTGGACCAGATCCAGAATTAGGCATGTTTTTGGGAAGTGTTGCTAATCATGTTACCATTAAATCAAAAATTCCTGTTACGATAGTAAAATGACACAATCCCTTATTTCATTTCATATTTGGTAGTTGATAGTTTACCGCTAAATTTGGATATGATTTCTACTGTTTAGTTGATTTTTGATCATTACATTGAACTTGTATGTTATCAATATCGGAATTCAACACACTATTTATTTAAAATAATTATTAACATGTCTCATGACAACTTTGAGTGAACTTCGTGTGTGTAAGTTATGTGGAAATGTTTTTTCAAAGAAAGCAGGTGTGGCCATAATATCTAGCTGTCCGCAATGTCATGGAACAAGTTTAGAATCAATAACTACAAATGAAAATCCAGATGAAGTATATTTAGATGAATTAGATTGATTTTAACCAAAATGAAAACAAGTGAAAATTATCAACAAAAATTAGATGATTTAATTACAGTTATGAAAAAATCAGGATTTCTTAATGATAAAAAAATTGAATTGGCGATTAGAAAAACGCCAAGACATGAATTTGTACCGTTATCCCTTAAAGAAAAAGCGTATGATGATTCACCACTGCCAATAATGAATAATCAAACGATATCGCAACCTTCAGTGGTATCGAGGATGACAGAATGGCTAGATATCAAAGAAGGGCAAAAAATTCTAGAGGTAGGTAGCGGTTCAGGTTGGCAAACCGCCATTCTTGCCTGTTTGGTAGGATGTGGCAAAATTTACTCGATTGAAAGACATTTAGAACTTGCAGAATTTGCCAAAAAAAATCTCAACAAATTAGGAATTAACAATGTTAAAGTAATTTTAGGAGATGGCAGTTTGGGATTTCCAGAAGAGTCGCCTTTTGATAGAATCATAATCACTGCAGCATGTAAAAAAGTTCCGGACTCATTACTAGAACAATTATCAATCGATGGATTGTTGATTGCACCAGTCGGAGGATACCCGCAATCATTGGTTTTACTAACAAAAACATCTAAAGGAGTTGTAGAAATTAAAAATCAATCAGGTTATGTGTTTGTGCCACTTTTAGGTAAAAAAGAAGAATGATGCTTAGAATAAATTGAGACATCAAATGAGATAAACATCATTAGGCTATTGGGTGTTTGCCTGAAATTAATTCATTACAAAACTCTTGTATGTTTTGCAAGTTTTTTTCAACTATTTCATTGATCTGATTTTTTTCTACATTCTGTAATTGTCCTACAATTGTAGGCTGTACAATTACTGCCCTTGGTTCATTGACAGGGCTTCCAATCACATTATACATCCATACACATACTTCATCTAAGCCAGACACTTTGGCATGTATCTCATTTGCAATTTTAAACGATAATGCATTGTATATCTTACCAATATGACTTACAGGGTTTTTACCCGCAGTTGCCTCAGATCCTGCAGGTCTACTAGGGGAAATTACACGACTTGCCATGTTACCTCTTCCTACTTGCCCAGAATCTGCACCATCCGCAGAAATGCCTAAAACAGTCAAATAAAGACCATCTAGTCCTTTGTTTTTAGAATCAAGACAATTCATTTTTGCAGTTATTTTCATATCGTAATTCTTTTTTAGAAACTCATCTATTTCTTGGAGCATCTCTTCTTTTTTTTGGAAATATTGATTTTCAGATGAGATGAATCTGTCTACAAATGCTGTAGCAATGGTAAGATCAACATGACTCATATCTCTGAATCCCATTACCTTGACATCTTCACCTGATTCGGGAAAACTACCTTTGAATTGTTTTGAATTGATATGTTGCTCTGTGTTTAATACAATTGATTCAGTTTCTGTAAACGGTGCATATCCTACAAGCACAGATGTATCATTAGATGCAAACGAACTAGGATTTTCAAATATCGTTCTAATCTCCTTTGAGGTGACCCCTATTTCTACTTGATATTCAACATGCTCATTATGCACAAATCTCAGATTTTTTTCGAACCATTCCTTTGCACTGTTTATTGCAAAATCTCCTATGGGAAGTTCTCTTCCATCGACATCAAATGTTGCTCTGTCTCCTAAAATCATCTTTATTGGCTTTATAATTTTCCCACCTCCAAAGTTATTTTCACTTTGCCCTGCCACTAACAATGCTTTATCCATATTATGGTGCTGAATCATGCCTGTTTCTTTAAGATATAATTTAGATAGATCAACAGATATTTGATTCATCACTAAATCGCAAATTGTATCTGGATGTCCTATTCCTTTCCTCTCTACGATTTCAAATCTTTTCTTAAATGTAGGTATGTTATTTACAGTTTCAATAAATATCTGATTTGTCATATCAAAACTCTGTTAGTTGAATCATAAGTTATATTTCATGATTACCAAATTTGATAATTATACAATGATTTAATGTTGTAATTTGGGAATGTCATGCTGTGCAAAATGAATCAATTCTTTATGAGAGATTGGCAAATCACAAAGTAAGATGTTTAGCATGTGCTAGATATTGTGAGCTTGGTGAGGATCAAGTTGGGTTATGTGGAATTAGGGGAAACAAAGATGGAAAACTAGTTCTTTATGTATATGGAAAGGTTGCAGCAGTCCACATTGATCCAATAGAGAAAAAACCAGTAACTCATTTTATGCCCGGAAGTAAAATATTTTCAATTGGGACTACAGGATGTAATTGGCTGTGTAAATACTGCATAAATTTTGATCTTAGTCAAAGACGAAAAATAGAAGGCGTTGATATCACCCCTGAAAAAGTGGTAGAAAAGGCACTTGAAACTGGTTGTAATGGTATAGCATACACCTACAATGAACCGAGTATCTTTTTGGAATATGCTAGAGACTGTGGTGTATTGGCAAGAAAAAATGGTCTGTTTAACATTTTTGTCTCAAATGGATATGGTACCCCTGAATCAGTTTCTATGATGAATGAATTTCTTGATAGTATTACAGTTGATTTTAAGGGAAATGGGGAAGAAAAATTTGTTAGAAAATATATTGGAATTCCAAACTCACAACCTGTTTTTGATACGTTGTTAGAAATTCGAGACAAAACAAAAATTCATGTTGAAATAACTGATTTGGTAGTTCCAGAAGTAGGAGATGACTTAGAGCATGCAAAAAAACTCTGCAAGTTTGTTTATGATGAATTTGGTCCTGATATGCCTATTCACTTTTTACAATTTCACCCATCTTACAAAATGATGGAATTTCCATCAACACCTGTAGATACATTAGAGAAACATTATGAAATTGCAAAAAAAGAAGGTTTGAGATATGCATATGTTGGCAATGTTCCGGGTCATCCGTTAGAACATACCTATTGCCATGAATGTAAAAAAATTGTTGTAAGACGATATAATTTCGATATTCTAGAATGGAATCTTGATGATGGTAACCAATGTAAATACTGTGGGACAAAAATACCGATAGTAGGAAAACTAAATCCTGCGTACAAAGAAAGAAGATTTGAGTTTGTTTTTTAACATGATTTTTAAATTAAGAATACACGACATTCTTAAAACAATGATTAATTCAGGAGATTTATGATAAATCCACAATTGCTGGCTTTGCTAGATACAAATGATACCCTTGATATCTTGAAAGATTCTGTGGCATATCAACTCCAAAAAATGCAAAATGTAGAAAAAACTATTGATGGAAAAGATTGGTATCAGGATCTTCCGCAAATTGTCAAAGATAAATTTAATGATTACAAAGAAGCATATGAGAACATCTCTAGAATATTGAAATCAGATCATTCTGTAATGTTGAATCAAATGAATAAAGGGTATTACTATTGGAGATTGTTGCGCTCTTCTTGTAACACATATCAAAATGATCTGATGAAATTTGATCAACAACTAGTTCAAGAATTTAACTTCAAAGAAACAAAAGCAATTTCAAATAATGAGATCCTACAAGACTGTGTTAAAGTACTAACTGAGCATGCGGTTGAAGACTAACATGCGGTATTTAAGAATCAATTCAGTTTTCCTTTTGATGCTAAAACATTAACGATATCCGATTTTGTTATAATCCCCATCAATTTCTGGTTTCGAATAACTGGAATGCCACTTATTCCGTGTCGTATCATTAGAATTGCTGCGGTGTATACATCATTATCCGGATGAGTTACAACAAGATCTTTTGTCATGATGTCTTTTGCAGAAAATGTAAGCAAATAACTCATCTGATTTACATTAAATTCATTTAGTTGTGGAATGGATGATGCCTCATCTCGTTCCGCTGGATTAGTAAACTCTTTGTGTGGCTCAAAAGTTTTTATGGGAATAAAATCTCTATATGTGATAATCCCGACGGGTTTTTTATTTTTTGTAACGACTACTCTGCTAATTTTACTATTAAATAAAACACTTTGAACTTCAAACACAGAATCCTCTGGAGAAACTGTAATTACTTTTTTTGTCATGATTTTTGAAATATTTAATGAGGCTGTGCTCTGAGCCAAGAAAGTAGAAACAAGGTCTGTTTTTGTAATTACTCCAACTAAATTTTCTCTTTTATCCTGTATGATTATCGATCTTATGTCGTGTATTTTCATTTGTTTTGCACAATCATATATTGAGGAAGTTGGAGGAATACTGATTAGATCTTTTGACATTATATCTTTTGCAAGAATTTTTTCTATTGGTTTTCCACTAAACACTGAAACACTTCTTGCAATATCTTTTTCAGTGATGATTCCTATTGCTTTTTTGCCCAATTTAACAATCAGTCTTCCAATTCTATAGCGAAGTAAAATGTCTCTTGCATCTAAGATGTTGGTATTTGGAGGAATAGTTATCGGAGTCTTGGTTATTGATTTTAATTCTATTGGGATATCTCTTAGAATTTTAGGCTGTCTTTTGTGTTTCATAAAACATTTGTAATTTTTTACTATATCAATATCTGATAAAATATCAATGATGATAATTGCTCTCTGCCGTCTGTGTCATATTGCGACTAAAACCCAGCTTAAGGTACGAAATTTACTTCAATATTACTCCAATATCCATGAGATTTGTATGAGTAAAATCAGTTCTAATGTTGCATTTTTGTTTCTGAAAAAATCTTGCAGAATCGCTATTTTTTAAAAATTCTTTAATTATGGATTCATCCATTTTGATATTTTCTGTCATGGCTCCTGCAAAAAATGTATTCCCATCTATCCCATCTGTCCCAATTGAGGCAATAACCATTTTTTTCAAATTTTGTGCATTTTTTAAAATTCTTAAAACCAATTCTTGATTTCTTCCACCTGATCCTTTGCCTATTACTTCGACTGTTGGCTCTCCGCCAAAAATAAGGCAATTTTTTTGCTCATCTGAAATGTTTTCCATAATTGTTTGTGTGACATCTTTTATGTTGCCAAACACTTGTATTATTTTTGTTTTATATCCAAGTTCTTTAGCTTTTGATTCCATTGCATAAAGACAATCTTTGTTGTTTGCAATGATGTAATTTTCAATCTTTGCTTTCTTTGGTGTTTCAGGAATTTTTCCTTTAAACCCATCTTCTAATCTCTGTAAAATTTCTAACGGTGTTTTATTTTTTAATTTGTATTTGTTAATTATGTTTAATGCCTCTAAGAATGTTGTATCGTCCATGTATGTAGTTCCTGATGCAATAGATGAAAGTTCATCCCCTTCAACATCTGACATCACAAGTCCGATTCCATGGCATTTGGTATTTTCAACTAATCTGCCACCCTTAATTTTTGATAAATGTTTTCTAATGCAATTAAATTCTTGTATGGTAGCTCCTGATTTTAGCAACAGATTGGTTACATAGATTTTATCTTCTAGTGTTATGTCATCAGGAATTGCAAGTAATGATGATCCTCCACCTGAGACCAAATAAATCACTAATTCTTCTTCTCTCCTATTTTGAAGAAACTTTGTTACTTCTTTTGCGGCCTTTACACTCGTCTGATCTGGCTTTGGATGCCCTGAATTGAAAATCTGAAATTTTTTACCTTTTATTTTTGATTTTGAACCTTTTGGAATTACTATGATTCCGCTTTTGATTGGTATGATTGCGTTTATCGCTCTTGTCATAGAATCTCCAGCTTTACCAAACGCCACAGTGTATATGCTGGAAAATCTACTTAGATTGATGATTTTTCCATCGATTTTAATTTCTTCTGGGGTGACAAATTTCGGTATGATGTTTTCTGGGTCTGCAGCTTTCAGTCCTGCCTCTAATATATTCAAACAATCTATTTTCTTTTCTGATGTTGCCAAATCTTCATAATTTTGAATAATCATACGCTTCTTTCTCTTACTGTAAGATATAATAATAATCAATGATGTATTTGATACATGTACACAGTACGTATTCCAAAAGTTATCAAATTTGGAAAAAATGCACTTGGTGAAACAGAATATCCAAAAAATGCCCTAGTTGTTACAACCGTTCCTCCAGAACTTTCTGATAAATGGCTTGGCAAAATGGGAATTAAGGACTATATGTTGTATGATCAAGTAAAACCTGAACCATCAATTGATGATGTCAATACCGTGATTTCACAATTCAAAGACAAGAATCCCTCAGTCCTAATCGGATTGGGTGGCGGAAGTTCTATGGATGTAGTAAAATATGCTGCACCTGAGATGAAAAAAGAAAAAATCTTAATTCCAACTACTTTTGGAACTGGAGCTGAAATGACAACGTATTGTGTTTTGAAATTTGATGGAAAAAAGAAATTGTTACGAGAAGACAGATTTCTTGCTGACATGGCTGTAGTCGATTCATATTTTATGGATGGTACGCCAGACCAAGTTATCAAAAGTTCTGTTTGCGATGCATGTGCTCAGGCAACTGAAGGATATGATAGCAAACTTGGTAATGATTTTACAAAGACAATGTGTAAGCAGGCATTTGAAATTCTATATGATGCAATAATGAATGACAAGCCAGAAAACTACCCATATGGTTCAATGTTGTCTGGTATTGGATTTGGTAATTGTTCAACCACACTTGGACATGCACTATCGTATGTATTTTCAAATGAAGGAATACCACATGGCTATTCGTTGTCTTCTTGTACTACTGTAGCACACAAACATAACAAATCTATCTTCTATGATAGATTCAAAGAAGCTATGAAAAAATTAGGCTTTGAAAAACTCAGTCTAAAATCTGATGTTTCAGTTGCTGCAGATACTATAATGACTGATCGAGGACATTTGGACCCAAACCCAATCCCAATCTCCAAAGAAGATGTCATAAAGTGTCTAGAAGATATTAAATCAGGTAATTTGTAAAAAATTCAAATCTTTTTTACATTTTTTCTATTTTATTAATAAACTGCCGAATTTAGTGCTTTTGACTAAACTTATTTATCCTAATATTATTGTCTAAATATATGATTACTGAAAAACCACTAAAGTTCGGTATTCAAAATGGATTAAATGTTGCCCGCGCAGGGTATACAGAAGATCAAATTTTAACTGCTTGTATGCTTGCTGATAAAACTGGTTATGATTCTATTTTCTACATGGATCATACAAACGTCCCACAATGGAAAAATGCAATTGTTTTAGATCCTTGGGTTATGTTGTCTGCAATTGCAGCTGTTACAAATAATGTTGAGTTGGGAACCTGTGTAACTGATGCAATTCGAAGACACCCCTCAAATATTGCACTAGCTGCAATCACTCTTGACAGAGTTTCTAAGGGAAGGGCAATTTTAGGAATTGGTGCAGGTGAAGCTCAAAACTTAAAAGAATTTTGTATTCCATTTGAAAAGCCAGTTTCTAAATGGGAAGAACAAATTCAAGTTATCAAAACTTTGTATGGTTCCACTCCTGATAATACTGTAAATTATAATGGCAAATATTACAAACTAGAAGATGCATGTCTTCAGGCGCCTCCAATTAGAAAACCACATCCACCTACATACATGGCATCAGGTGGTACTCGTACTTTGGAACTTACTGGAAAACTAGGAGAAGGGTGGTTGCCTATTGGTTACACGCCAGAATTATTTGAAGATCATGCAAAACAAATCAAAAATTCTATGAATAAACATAATCGTACTCAAACAGAAAAAGATAATTTCCAATATGCCCTAGACATAGACGTTTACTTTTCTGAAGATGCAGAAGAATCCTGGGCAAAAATGAAAGAAGCTGTAAAGGTAAGTCTGTTCAAGCCTGAAGTATTACGTGTTCATGGAATTAAAGAAATAGAAGGATTTGATTTTGTAAAATATTTTACAGAATATTCAATGTCTGATCAATCATGGATTGTAAAAATGAGGGAGGCGGCAACAAAAATTCCTGATAAAATTGCTCGTTCATCAACTGCAGTTGGCACTCCCGATGATATTATTCCTACATTTGAACGATTTATGAAAGCTGGTGTAAACCATTTTGTAATTAGATTTTGGGGTAAGAATTACTTTGGCTCAATTGATAAATTTGCAAGCCACGTAATGCCTTATCTGCGAGAAAAGCTGCAAAAATAAGTCTATTTTATATCGAAAATCATTTACTATACTATATCTCGATAATTGGTATGGATGATGAACTTCCTGAGGCAATAAAAAAATGTATAAAAATTCTAGAAGAAAATATTGACATTTTATCTAACATTGAGTTAGACTTGGAAGATCAAAAAGAAGACGAGATGGTTTCCAACCTGAAAATTCATGATCTCTATGATATGACTGAAGATTTGGCAGAATCTGCCAAACTAAAACGTGCTGAATTTAATCTTATGCGTAGAAATGCAGAAGACGTTCATCCAAATTAATTTATGATTTATGTGGTCTTCTGTTTTTTCTTTTCATCCTAGTGTATGATCTTACCTGTCGCTTTTTATGCTGTTTTTCTATTCTTTTTCTTGTACGAGCTGTGGAGTTAGTTTCGCCTTGTATTACTTTGACCTTACTTCCATCTCTTAGCATTATTGGTTTTCCTTTAAATCTAAATTCTGCATCATGACATTTTGTATAATATTTACTTAGACAAAAAAATATCCTGTTGTTTGTCCCATGCATCTGTTTTACATCTTTTGATTTTTTTAACACGTTGAGAATATTTCTTAATTGCCCCTTGTCAACATCTGTAATTCTATGTAACTCTCTAAACCATATGAATTTTGAATTCTCCCCCCATTCCTTTAGTGTTTTGAGCACTACATTTGTTGCATTCATCCAATCTTCTTCTTTCTCGTCCAACTCTCTTACTCTAATTTGTCTTATATTTTAGGAATTTTGTTCTACGTTTAGAATCTTTTTTTTGTTCTACTAATTTCTTTTAATCTTGATTTTGTTACTTTAGATGACTGTCTCTGATTTTTTTCCATCTCTTTGGCAACACTGTCTATTTTTTTTATAATTTTTGATTGTTCATCTGGAGAATTTGATTTTAAGAGAGTTTTCTTTAATATTTTTAGTTCTGAAGAATATTTTTCAAACTCATTTTTTAGTTCATTTAGATAAGGGTCGTCCGTATTTTTCTTTATTTTCCTTATGTTTTATAGATTTATGATCTGGATTTATAATATTATTAGTGCAAATGATCTTGTTGCAACTAGTTGGAATTTTACAAATAAAATCACCTCAAAAAATTAAAGAATTTTTGAATCAGGAACACGTTGGACGAATTTCTAGTATTGACGAGAATGGTTATCCTCAGATAATACCCATGAATTTTGTTTTTCTAAATGACTATGTCTACATGCATTCTCATATCAAAGGTGAAAAAATAGATAACATTAATCGAAACAATAAAGTTGGTTTTGAAGTTGATAGAGAGTTGGAATTTTTACCATCATATTTTGAAGACCCTAAAGATGCATCCCTAGCTGATACATTGTATATCAGCGTTGTAATCAAAGGTATGGCATCGCTAGTAACAGATAAGGAAGAAAAAACACTTGCGTTAAATGGTCTTATGAAAAAATATCAGCCTGAGGGAGGGTATGATCCAATCCAATCTTCTATGAGGGTTTTAGATGCCGTTGCAGTTATCAAAGTTATCCCTAATGTGATTTATGGAAAATACAAAATTGGACAAAACATGCGTGCAGAAAACAGAATGGATCTCGCAGAAAAAATATTGAAAAGAAATTCTCCTACTGCAAAAGAGACTTTGAAAATAATGGGATTTGAAACAACTAGTACTGGTTTACAGATGATTGATGAACCTGTTTGGTAGAATTTGTAACACATTGTTTGTTTTGAATTTAATTTTATGATGTATTAATATGGCTAATTTCTGTACTGTAATTAGCTGAACAACAATCCCTTGTATGGTTTTCAAATTCACGCTTACAGCAAATGTATGCTTTTTCCATATCTTGATTTTCTTTTTTTACCCGTTAATTAATAAAATTAAAATATGCTACTCGTGCTAACATGCACTAAATTGTTGTACCTCCTGTGTAGCATTGCAAGAATCGTTAGCTATAAGTTCAGTTTTAGACGATTGTAACTGTTGCACCAAATCCATAAATTTGAACTTGTATCTGAGTATGCCCCCACTGGTGATCAACCTCAAGCAATTAAGTCTTTAGTTTCAGGTGTAAAAAAGGGAACCGTTCAGACACTACTTGGTGTGACAGGGAGTGGAAAGACATTTTCTATTGCAAATGTTATTGCAAGAACTGGAAAAAACACATTAGTTATCTCTCACAATAAAACTTTGGCTGCACAACTATATTCTGAATTAAAACAGTTTTTTCCAAAAAACAATGTCGGTTATTTCGTATCTTACTACGATTACTATCAACCAGAAAGCTATATGCCTCAAACAGATACGTATATTGAAAAAGATACTCAGATTAATGAAAAAATTGAAAAATTACGTTTGGAAGCAACTGCAATGCTGTTATCTGGCGAGCCTACAATTATTGTTTCAACCGTGTCTTGTATTTACTCTCTTG